>ENA-UEYG01001244-UEYG01001244.1-human-gut-metagenome-genome-assembly--contig:-NODE-1244-length-18858-cov-9.157340_pt1 | contig 18858 bp, 16 predicted proteins | sample MGYA00242933_ERZ507934 | MGnify/ENA primary metagenome ERZ507934 (study PRJEB26167, sample SAMN06115527) | human gut metagenome | host: Homo sapiens | place: China:Zejiang | collected 2015-11-10... | reverse complement strand
AGAGAATGCGTTTTGGCTTTCCCATCGTGGATGCACGATTAAAGATGAACTCTTTTGAACTGATAAATATGCATTAATCTATTTTTCTCAACTGATATAGACAAAATAATGTATAGGTATTATTGATACGCCTTTCTTTGTTTCATTATTCATATCGTTGTATGTTGAGGGAAATGTATGCAAAAAACTAAGAAAGGGCAGTTGGGTTTTACGCTTATTGAAATTATTTCGGTACTGGTCATTTTGGGCATTCTCGCCGCGGTCGCGGTGCCGAAATACTATGATCTGCAAAAAGAGGCGGCAGACAAAGCCGCCGCTGCTGTTGCTGCCGAGGCTATTGCCCGGTATAATATGAAATTTTCCAAAGAGTTGCTTGGCGGAGGCAAGACGTGTAGCGATGCGTTGAACGCTGCGAAGATAGAAGCTTTTGGTAAGGATGATGACGCGGCGGGCTATGGCACGGATTGGAAAGTCACCTACGTGAGCAACAAGGTCACGGCGATGAATGAAGCGAACAATGGGACATACGCAATCGACTTTGAAGAACCTTTTTGCGATTAGCATATAATAAGAGAGAGCCTTCCATTTTCGAAGAAGGGGAGGCTCTTTTTGCGTTTATTGGCCGCCGATGTACAAGATGTGCGCGTAGCGGCCTGATTTTTTACCGGTCGTTTCCACGAGGCGATGAGCAAGCTCCCGGCAATGCGGGCAGGCGTTGCGAGGCAAAAGCAGGCACAGGCTTTTATCGACGCGATCCGACGATGTTTCGATGCAGGTCAGTCCGGGGCAATCGGGGCAGAGCCGTATGCCTTCATTCTGGTGTTCGCTGAGGCCGTCGGTGTCGTAATAGATGTCCCGTTCGCGCCGCCACCACTCGCCGTCACGATGGCCTTCGGAGGGGCGGGACGGCGGGTTGTGGTACTGATTCAGAACATCGTCACAGAGGCGCGAAATGTATTCCGTGACTTGCGGGCGCTGCTTGAGCGCCTTGGCGTCGTGATCCGGCTCATGGACGTGTTCGAACGGCAGGCCCGCCAACGCGAGGCAGATGCCGAGGTTGACGTAGGGCAGGGCGCCGCGGATGGAGTAACCGCCCTCAAGTACGGCTATATGCGGGTTGAGGAGCGCGTTCATGGCGGCGTAGCCGTGCGCGGAAAGCTGCATATTGGTGAGGGGATCGGTGTAGTGGTTGTCTTGCCCCGCCGAGTTGATCACCAGGTCGGGTTTGAACGCCTCCAATAACGGCAGCACCACGTTTTTTGTGACGTATAAGTAACCTTCGTCTCCGGTTCCGGGCGGGAGAGGGATGTTCACCGTCCGTCCGAGCGCGCCGGGGCCGCCGCATTCCGGCAGAAACCCCGTGCCGGGATACAGCGTCCTGCCGTCCTGATGCATCGAAATGAACAGCGTATCAGGATCGTTCCAATAGATGTCTTGCGTACCGTCTCCATGATGGCAGTCGGTATCGACGATGGCCACACGCAGCGGCCCGAAGCGGCGGCGCAGGTTTTCGATCATCACGGCTTCCATGTTTACGTTGCAGAAGCCGCGGTTGCCGTGGGTGACGCGCATGGCGTGATGTCCCGGAGGCCGCACCAAGGCGAAGGCCCGCTCGCGTTCCCCGGAAAGCACGAGCTCACCGGCCCGGATGGCGCCTCCCGCCGAGGCGAGGTGCGATGCGGAGCACACGCGCCCGACGTCCGGCAGGCAGAAGTGTACCCGCTCGATATCCTCATGCGTGGCCACGCCGGGTTTGTACTCGGTAATGCCCGGAAGGTCGAACAACCCCTCCTCGCGGAGCTGATCCTGCGTATATAGCAGGCGCTCTTCACGTTCCGGATGCGTCGGGCTGATCGCCCAGTCGAATGCCGGGAAAAAGACGACGCCAAGGGTTCGTTTGCTCATGGGAGATTCCTTTGTGAGATAACCGGGGGGAAGAAGAAATCCCCTGAAAAGGGTGCCTTCTTCCTTCTCCCTAACCCCCATCCCTCACCTTCCCAGACAGTTCGGCTGGTGGACGAGGCTGTATGGAGGGAGTTCGTTGCAGCGGAGGAAGAGAGCCTTCCGTTTGAGGAAAACGCCTGAACGTGACCGCTCAGGCGTCTGGACATGCAGGGAAATCCGCTCAACAGCGATTCAATAAGGCCAAAAGTTTTGGGAGAGAAGGGAGGGCGAGCCGTATGGCAGGTTTGGGGAAGGGAGAGGGAACCGTGGGGTACTCCCCCTTCTCCAGAAAAGTTCTCCCCCTCCCCAATAAAAAACCTAGAACCCTACCGCGTCGCGGACCATGCCACGGAAGCGGGCGAAGAAATACTGGCTGTCGATGGGGCCGGGGCAGGCCTCGGGGTGGTGCTGCACGGCGAGGATGGGCTTGGTCTTGTGGGCAAAACCCTCCAGAGTGCCGTCGTTCAGGTTTACGTGCGTGACGACCACATCGGAAACGTTGTCGATATCCACACAGAAACCGTGGTTCTGGGAAGAGATTTCCACATGCCCGGTAGAGAGGTCTTTAACCGGGTGGTTACAGCCGTGGTGGCCGAATTTCAGCTTGCGGGTCGTGCCGCCCAGAGCGTGGCCGAGAAGCTGATGGCCGAGGCAGATGCCCGCCACGGGATAGCTTTCGACGAGCTTCTTGATGGTCACGATTTCGTCGGTGAGGGTCGCCGGGTCGCCGGGGCCGTTGGACAGGAACACGGCCTGAGCGCCGCTGGCCTTGACCTGTTCGGCGGTGAAGGACGGCGGAACGACCAGTACGTCGAAGCCCTGTTCGGTCAGAAGGCGCAGGATGTTCCACTTGATGCCGAAGTCGTAGGCGACGAGGCGCGGGCCTTCGCCCGGCCAGTTGTAGGAGCCGTCGGCGTTGAGTTCGGCGGGGACGCCGCCGTTGCCGGTCCACTTCCACGGCGTAGCGGGCATCACGCGGGTGACGAGGTTCTGGCCTTCCATCGAAGGCAGGGACTTCGCCTGCATGACGAGTTCGGCGGGATCGGTGATGGAGGTGGAAACCATGCCGCGCATGGCTCCGTGCATACGCAGGTGGCGGGTCAGGGCGCGGGTGTCGATGCCCTCGATGCCGGGAACGCCGTGCTGTTGCAGAAAGTCGGGCAGGGAACACACGGAGCGCCAGTTGGAGGGCGTCTTGCAGCACTCCTTGACGATGAGGGCCGCGGCGTGGACCTTGCCGGACTCCATGTCTTCGGCATTGATCCCGTAGTTGCCGATCAGGGGCCACGTCATGCACACCATCTGGCCGTAATAGGAGGGATCGGTAAGAATCTCCTGATACCCGGTCATGCCGGTGTTGAAAATGACTTCCCCGCCGCCCTCGCAGGGACCGGTAAAGGAACGTCCTTCAAGTACAAAACCGTCTTCAAGAGCCAATAGCGCCTTCATTCCGTCTCCGTTATGTTGAAGCGTGGCGGCAGTCCCGCCGTTGCATTTGTCAAAGTCGCGTATGCACCCGTATTAACGGACGCAGCTTTTGCAGGTGTGCTCCGCGAGCAGTTCGCGGATGCTTTCCAGATCTTCCGGCGTGTCCACGCCGTGGGCTTCGTAGCCTTCCACGCGGACCACGCGGATCGGGACGCCGTTTTCCAAAAAGCGCAGCTGCTCCAGTTTTTCCCGCTTTTCCAGCGGAGACTGCGGCAGGCTGACGAACCGTTCCAGCGCTCCCATGCGGAATGCATACAGGCCGATGTGCCCCAAAATTTCACCGTCCCCGCCCTCGCGGTCGAAGGGGATGCGCGAGCGGGAAAAATACAGCGCGTCGCCGTTGGCCGCCGTCACGACCTTCACCTGATTGGGGGAAGCCGCACGTTCCGGCGAAATCGGCGTGGCGAGGGTACTCACCTGTACCGTTCCGTCAAGGAAAGGCCTTACGAGCTGCTCAATGACGGCGGGGTCCAGCGCGGGCTCGTCGCCCTGTATGTTCACGATGACGGCGTGGGGCTCGACGCCGAGCTTTGAAGCGGCCTCGAAAACCCGATCCGTTCCGCTGGCGTGGTCGCGGCGGGTCATGACGCAGGGGATTTCCCATTCAAGGGCAGCTTCCGCAATGCGTTCGTCGTCCGTGGCAAGTACGATGTTCCTGAGCACCGAAGCGCGTTTCGCGTGGGCGTAGACATGCCAGAACATGGGGCGTCCCCAAATATCGGCAAGCGGTTTTCCCGGAAAACGCGAAGAATCGTAACGCGCTGGAATGATGCCGTAGCATGGAATGGATGTGTTCATCTCCCCCCCGTGGGCCAATGCCCGCTCCCCGCAGGTATAGCAATATTCCTTTCCGCAATAAACCCTTTTTTTGGAGAGGGGTATGGGCGGAAAGGAATATTGGAGGGGGCGGGGAGGACTCTCTGGAGCCCTCCCTTTTCCAATGCCTTTCGCTCTTTCGGAACCGATTTGCGCTAACGCCCGCCGGATGCCAGCTTGGTCATGTCCCACATGGGCATGAAGATGGCGAGGGCGAAGAAGCCGACGACGGCGGCGAGAACGACGATGAGGATGGGGCCGATGGCTTCGGTCATTTCACCCACGGCGTACTCGACCTCTTCGTCATAGTGGGCGGCGAGGTCCTCAAGCATGGTCTCAAGATTGCCGGCGCCTTCGCCGACGGCGACCATGTTGATGGTCAGCGGCGTGAAATAGCGTGCGGTGCTGAGCGGTTCCGCGATGCCCTGGCCTGATCGGAGTTTTTCCTTGATGGTGGAGAATTCCCGCTCCAGCGCGGCATTGTTGATGGTCTCTGAAAGAATATCCAATGAATCAAGGATACTGACGCCGCTGCGCTGGAGGATGGAAAAGATGGCGGCAAAGCGGGCCATGATCGACATCTGGACGACCTTGCCGACGAGCGGGAGGGTGAGCAGCGTCCGGGCCCACAGGTAGCGGCCCCGGCTTGTCCGTATCCACCAGCGCACCCCGAAGAACATGCCGACGGCAGCCGCCAGCAGCAGGTACCAGTAGTCGGACAGCGCGGTATTCATGGCAAGGGCCATGCGCGTCGGCCACGGCAGTTCGATTTTGGCGTTGACGAACAGCTTGGCGAAGCTTGGGACCACCCAGTTGAGGAGGAAGAAAAAGGCTCCGGCCAGCGTGATCAGCACGATTTTGGGATAACGCAGGGCCGATTTCACGTCGTTGCGGATCTTGTTTTCGTGCTCCAGCAGGTACGTGAGGCGATCCAGCACGTCGCCCATCGAGCCGCTGAATTCGCCAGCCCGAATCATGGAGCAGTAGAGCGGGGAGAAAATATCCGGATGCGACCGGAACGCGTTATACAGCGTACCGCCCGTGCTTACCTGCTGCGCGATGTCCGCCGTGGCGGCTTTGAGCGTGGGGTTTTCCGTCTGCGTCTGGAGGATGCCCAAAAGCTGCGTGATGGAGACGCCTGCGTTGAACAACGTGCGGAACTGTTTGCTGAACAGGATGATCTGTTTGTAGGTGACCGGCTTCTGGAAGAATTTTTGGAAGCGTTTGCTCTTCAAGGGGCCGTCCCGACGGGTAACCTCGGTCGGCATGAGGCCGCGGCCAAGCAGCGCCTGACGCGCCTGTTCCGCGCTTTCGGCCTCAATATCGCCGGTGAGCGTCACGCCTTCGTCATTGATCGCCCGGTAGGCATACGTATGTTTTTGGTCCGCCATGAGTATCCTTTTTCAATATTCGTCCGACAGGGACCCCCTCCGCGCAACCTCCCCACCAGTCGAAAGTCTTGGGAAAGAAGGGGGTACGGGGGAGGGAAACCTTTCTTCAGAAAGGTTTCCCTCCCCCGATTCTCTTTTCCGGTCCCCCTACACCATAGCGGCGCGGAGGGCTTCCTCGACGGTGGTGATCCCGGCGCGGACCTTGCGGGCCGCGTCCTGAGCGAGGGTGTTCATGACGCCCTGCCGCTGGGCGATGGCGGAAATCTCCTGCGCGTGGGCCCGGCGGACAATGGCTTCCTGGATTTCCGGTGTCACGGGCATCACTTCGAAAATACCGATCCGGCCCAAATAGCCCGTGTTCCCGCAGTGGTAGCAACCTTTCCCGCGCCGGAAGGTTGCCCCTTCCGCATCCTTGATCCCGAAAAGCCCGAGCAGGGCGCGGGGCGGATCATAGGGCTCGGCGCAATGGGGGCACACTTTGCGGACAAGGCGCTGGGCAAACGAGCAGAGGAGCACGGAAGCGACGAGATAAGGCTCGATGTGCATTTCCATGAGCCGGGAAACCGCGCCGGGCGCGTCGTTGGTGTGCAGGGTGGACAGCACGAGGTGCCCGGTGAGGGCCGCCTGTACGGCGATCTGCGCGGTTTCGCTGTCGCGGATTTCGCCCACCATGATCACGTCCGGGTCCTGGCGCAGGATGGAGCGCAGGCCGGAGGCGAAGGTCATGCCCGCCCGGACGTTGAGCTGTACCTGCCGGATGCCGTCAATGCGGTATTCGACGGGATCTTCAAGCGTGATGGCGTTCACGTCCGGCTTGTTGAGAAGCTGGAGGATGGAATAGAGGCTTGTGCTCTTGCCGCTCCCGGTGGGGCCGGTGGACAGGATCATGCCGTAGGGCCTTTCGATCGTTTGGGAAATGGTCTTGCAGTCCTTGTCGCTCATGCCGAGCTTGTCCAGCGTGTAGACGTGGTTGGTGCTCATGTCGAGCAGACGCATGACCACGTTTTCGCCGTAGATGGTCGGCAGGGTGGAGACGCGGACGTTGATTTCCCGGCGGTCCACCATCATGGTGAAACGCCCGTCCTGCGGCACGCGGGTAATGGAGATGTCCATATTCGCCAAAATCTTGATGCGCGAGACGATGGAGGCCCCGACGCTTTTCGGGGGCGAGGGCGTTTTGCGGAGCTTGCCGTCGATGCGGAAACGGATCTGGATGGAATCCTTTTCCGGGCTGATGTGGATGTCGCTCGCCGATTCGCGTACCGCCTGCGTCAGGATGGAGTTGACGAGGCGGACCACCGGGGCTTCGTCGGGCTGGCCGAGCTCGTCTTTGGGCGTTTCACTGGCGATGAGCAGGTCGTCGGACGCCACGGGCTGATCGGGCAGAGCGGTAAAGCTCTCCATCACCCCGTCCATCGTGTTGAAATGGCCGTACAGCGCGGCGTAGAGCTGGGTGAACTCCTGCCGGAGGCACATGACCGGCTCCACTTCGCGGTCCGTGACGATTTCAATGCGGTCCAGCGCGTCGATATCCAGCGGGTCCATCATCGCCACGACCAGCACATCCCCGCGGATGAGCAGGGGGACGGCATTGGTGCGCTGCGCCACGTCGGCGGGCAGGCGGTCGGAGAGGGACAGGTTCAGCGGGAAGCGGGAGGGCGTGTAGCGTTCGATGCCGGTTTGGCGGCACACGGCGTCCACAACGTCGCTCTCGCGGCAGATGCCCTGTTTGATCAGGTACTCGCCGAGCTTCATGCCGCTGCTGCGCTGGCCCTGGAGGGCGGCTTCAAGCTGGTCGGCGCTGAGCAGGCCGGAGGCCAGCAGCAGTTCGCCGAGTCTCATTCGTGTATGCATGTGCTATCTCCTCGCGGCCCCGGCCGAGGGCGCGGGAAGCGCCCCGTTCCGGAGCGAAGGGCTTTCGCTCATGGAAGGCGCGGACGGGAGCGGCGGCAGTTCCCGCGTGGGCAGGATTTCCGGCGTGATGAAGATAAGCACTTCCTCCATCGTCTTGCCCTTGCTCTCGTGGCCGAAAACGTACTTGCCGCCGGGGATGTCCTTGAGCCCGGGAACGCCCGCGTTGATGTCCGTCCCCTTTTCCTTGGTCAGGCCGGAGATGACCACGGTTTCGCCGTTGCGCATGATGAGGGTCGTTTCGGTCTGCTTCTTGATGATGAAGGGATTGCCGTCCACGGAACGGGAGGTGTCCACTTCGTCCTTCTTGACCAGCACTTTGAGCTTGAGGTTGTCGCCGTCGATGACGTTGGGCGTCATCTCAAGGCGCAGGACCGCGTCTTCGAACTTGACCTCGCGGTCGCCCATGTTGCTTGTGGAAACATAGGGGACCTTTTCGCCGTTTTCGGTGTAGGCCATCTTGTTGTCCAGCGTGGTGATGGAGGGCGAGGACAGGATGTTGATGTTGCCGTCCTTTTCCATGAGGTTGAGCTGGACTTCGAGCATACTGCCGCCGACCTTGCCGAACAGGAAGCCGAGGGAGCCCATGTCGTTGGACGCGATGCCGGAATAGTCGAGGCCGAAAGGCGCGCCGCCGAGGCCGGAGCCGTGCGTTCCGGTCAGGCCGCCGGTGACGGGGTCCTGCCCCTGCGTGCCGGACGCGCCGGAGCCGATCCACGCGTGGTTGCCGTTGTTGAAGGAACCGGAACGCCAGACGCCGCCCCACTGCACGCCGAGTTCGCGGGCGGTTTCCTTGGTGGCTTCCACGATGTAGGCCTTGAGGTGGACCTGCGGGCGCGGGCGGTCGAGGTTGTCCACAAGCCGGATGATGCGCTGCTGATCCTGTTCCGTGGCCTGTATGATCAGGGCGTTGCTGTGTTCGTCCACTTCGATGACGGCGGCCTGCCCGCCTTGCCCGTTGGCGGCGGTGAGGAATTTGGTGAGGCTCTGCTGCAGGGCCGCGGCTTCGGCATAGCGCACGCTGACCACGCTGACGGTGAGCGGCGAGTTCTGGCGGGAGATGAGCTCCTGCTGGGCAAGCTGGTTGTCGAGCGTCTGGAGGTTGATTTCCTTCTGTTTTTCCACGGCGGTCAAGACTTGCAGGATGTTGCCCTGCCAGCGGTATTGCAGGCCGTTGGCGCGCAGCAGCCCTTGGAACACGTCCCGCCACGGGGATTTCTGGACATTGAGGCTGACCGTCCCGCTTACGCCGGGACTGAGCATGACGTTGACCCCGGCGGCGGCCGCGAGGCTGCGCAGGGCGACGCCCACATCCACGTTGTGGAGCTTGAGGGTGACGGGAATGGTGGGCAGGGGACGGGACGCGGCCTGTTCCTGTTTTTCCGTGTGGCGCATGATTACGCGGGGCTCGGGGCGCAGATCGGAGGGCGCGGGCGAATAGCCCTGCGAATCCTGCGAGAGCTGCTTCCAGTGATCCATGAACTCCTGCTTTTTGTCTTGCTTGGGGGAGCAGGCCGCGAGCAGACAGAACAAGGCCAGGAGGCAAAGGATGGAAACGGGCCGTTGTCGCATAGTATTCTCCACTCGCCGCAAGGACGCGGCGAAGCTGTTCGTTGAGAGGCGCGGCTTATATGTCGTCCCCGGAGTAGGGCAGGGTCCATTCGGCGTTCCGCGACGGCGAATAGAGGTGCACGCCGTCGGAACCGATGAACCGGATCACGTCGCCGGTATTGGGGAGCGTGTCGCCCACGCCGTATTCCAGCCCGCCGATGATGGCGAGAGCTTCCTTTCCGGCCTGCACATAGCCGGAATAGACGAGGCCCGAGGCGTTCGCGGACGCCGCCTGCTGCGCGTCGGGCAGCCCGTTTGCCGGAAGGGTGAACGGATTGCGCGGGGCCGGGCGCAGCGAGGAGGCGAGGATGTAGCGCTGGCCGTCCGACAGCGGGAGGGCCTGCAGGCGCGCCGTGACCTCTCCGGCGACGGACCGGGCCTGTTGCAGGGAGCTGTCCGTGCCGGAAGGCGCCGGGGAAGGCAGCAGCGTCGAAAGGCCGAACTGGATGCCTCCCCCCATGACGGCGGCGCCCATGGCCGCCAAAAGTATCTTTTCCCGTAGCGTCATCGTATCAGCCCTTCATCAGTGCCGCGGCGTGTTGGCCTGTTGCGTGAACGTGGCCCATATCCCCAGCGAGTATGCGGGAAGCGCGCCGGAAGGGGTGACGTTCAAAAATTCCATGCCGGAAAGCCACGGCTGTTCGCTCAGCAGGAGGACAAGGCGCCGGAAATTGTCGGGAGGGCCGGAAAGGGTGCCGTCCAGACGGATGCGGTTCTTTTCCACGACGGTTTCGGCGGCGGGGACGAAATGGGAACTCTGCATCCCGGACAGGCTGACCATTTCCTGCAGCGAGGTGACGATGAGCGGCAGGGTGTCCGGCGTCGGCAGGGTTTTGGTCGCTCCGAGAAGGCGTCGGGTTTCCTCGCGCCGGGCATTGAGCCCCTCCATGAGCGGCTGAAGGGTTTCCTGCACCTGTATCCGGGTTTCGAGTTCTTTGATGTCCGCTTCGAGCTTCCACGTAACATACCAGAGCGGGGCGAGGCAGAACAGCAGCACGCACAGCGCCATCACGCCCTGAAGCGCGAGGGCCCTGAGGGGGAACCATGCCGGGACGATCGGGAGACGCATGTTACACCAGCCTCAGCGTTGCGACGAAGGAGAGGATTTCCGTATCCGTCTGCTGCTTTTCCACAACCAGGGACAGAACCATCGGCGAGTGCTCCAGCTGGCTGAGGAATTCCGCAAGCTGCGACTCGCGCTGGAGCATGTCGCCCACCACGCTTCCGGTGAGCACGGCGACGGCGCTTTCTTCGGGTTCGGATGGTTTCTTTGTGCCGCGCGGCGCTTCCTGCTTGCCGGGATTCACGTCCTTGAACGTAACCCGCATACCCGTGATATGGATGGCCTCGGGGGTGAAGGTCGAGAGTTCGGTCATGAGCGCGGCGGCGATGCGGCGTTTCGCCAGTGTCCGGGCCTGCACCTGCCATTTCTGGGTATCGGCCAGATTGTTCCTGAGTTGATCCGGCGTGTAGAGCACGGGCCACGAGGCAATCCGGCTTTCCAGCTCGGCCTTGTGCGCTTTCTCGTCCAGATAGCCCATGTACAGTTTGCCGCAGAAGGCCAGAAGCAGCATGAGCACGACGGTCGTGAGCCCTATCGAAAGGAACGTGATCCGCATCTGCCGTTCCCTGCTCTTCTGATCCTTGTAGGTCATGATCGCATTGGGCGTATACGCCGGGGCGGAGAGGCTCAGGCCGATGGATTGCAGCAGGCTTTCGTCGGCGGATCTGGCCAGCGCCTTTTCCAGATCCGTAGCCGCGCCGGGCGTGGTCTGCCCGTCAAAGCGCAGCGGGCGGCAGGGGAGGCCGAGGGTGGTTTCGAACTTTTTCAGCGCAAGCGCCATGCAGCCGCCGGGGGCGAACACAATGACGCCCTGAATGTTCGGCATTCCCATAGCGTTGCGGAAGTGGTCGGCGGTGCGTTCCAGCTGCCTGGCCAACCTCCCGAGAGGCTGGGAAAGGCGCAGAAGCAGGCGTTCCTCTTCTTCGGGCGTGCGGCGCCTGTTTTCGCAGAGCAGGTGCAGGCCTTCTTCATAGGAAATTCCATCGTCCGGAATTTTTTCGGCGAGGGAGGATAGGGGCGCTGCGGGCACGGAAGGCGCGACAGGTGCCGAAGCCATGTCCATATCCATTGGGGGCAGCTGTGGAAGGGACAGCTCCAGCGGCAGGGATTCCGGCTGCAGGATCAACGGGAACGGGTCCGAGGGCGACGTGAATGATGAAACGGCCTGCTGCCGTTCGGAGTGAGGCCCGGCAAGCTCCCCGCCCAACGCCTCCATCGGCAGGTGCTGCGGCATGGGCGGCACAACTGGAGGCGGAGGCGTTTTCTTGCGGCGGCCGCCGTAGGATTCCTGCAACGCCGTGACGAGGCTTCTCAGGCCGGTTTTGATGGTCCGGCTGAGCGCGATGTTGGTACCGGAAAAGATCTCGATGCGAGTGGAGTCCTCTCCTATGTCGGCGAAGGCGAAATGTTCCCACGGCGAGGACAGCCAGCCCGAAGCGAACAGGTTTTGCGCGTAGATGTTCCCGGAGGTGATGCCCGCCGGAGAAACGCCGGCCGCGGCGAGCGTATGCCTGACGGTGTTGACCGCGCCTTTGTTGGCGATCATGGCTGTGACGGGGAGGCGGGGCACGCCTTTGTCCAGCACTTCGGCGTCCACACGATAGTCGAAGATGTTTTCGGCCTCGTCGAACGGTTTTTCCCGGATCGCGGTCATCTTGGCAATGGCGTCGCGATCTTTAGGGCTGACTTTGGGAATGCGGTAATGGCGAAGCTCATCCTGTCCGTCGGGGAGCCGGACCCATATGTCCGCGTCGCGTCCGCCATGAGGCAGGAAGGCGCTCAACGCCTCGCGTATCCTGTCGGCGAGGCCCGGTGTTTCCCAGTCCATGGTTTCCGGGATGCTGAAGCTCTGAATGGCCTCAAGGATCGGTGTGCTTCCAGCGCGGCGTTGTACAAGGCAGATCCTGCCCTTGCCGACATCAATACCCACAACCGAGCGCTCTTTGCCGAACAAAGAACGGTGGGGCGCGGCCGGAGGAATCTGGAGGGGTGGGGCGAAAGAAGCGGGAGCGTCGTCTTTCTGGGGTGTACTGCGGATATGATCCAGCAGCTTCTGTGTGGCACTGGCCTGGCTTGCGGATAAAGACACGTTAACACCCCGTCGACTATCAATTGGAATTAAATGATATCCGCCAACGGTGACGAGAGCAAGAGCGTTCTTGTCCTTTTTACCGGGTAGAGGCGTTAAAAGTACGCCGGAGGCGGAACGTGGTGTCGTCGCCCCATTCAATTATGGTTTTTCATATAGAAGATGTTGGAAACGCGTCCGTTTCGGCGCAGGGTATAGGAAGGGAGGGCGGACGTGCCGCTTCTTTTTTCATCCCGGCAAGATGCCCCGGTTTTTGAACGCGGGGACAGGCGCCCCCTCATGAATCAAAATAAGGAGGAAGAAACATGATGCTTCTTCCTCCTTTTCGGAGACCGGGAAGGGTTACCCTTCCCGGCGATATCCGAGGCCGGGCCTCAGTTCGTTGCGTTAGTCGCGGCGGGGACGGCGTTCGCGGCGTTCGCCGCGATCCCCACGGTCACCGCGATGATCGCGGTCGCCTTCGCCGCGCGGAGCGCGGGCGGGGCGGGCGGTGTCCTCGGGCTTCCATTCGATGCCCTGTTCTTCGAGGAGGACGGCCTTGCGGCTGGCACGGATGCGGTCGCCGTTGATTTCGATGACCTTCACCAGCATGTCTTCGCCGAGGTGGGCCACGTCGGAAGCCTGCGCCACGCGGCTGGTATCAAGCTGCGAAATGTGCACGAGGGCTTCGACATTGGGCATGATTTCCACAATGGCGCCGATTTCCAGCACTTTGCGGACCTTGCCCATGTAGTTCTTGCCGAGGTCGGGGCGCTGGTCATAGTACTGCACCAGTTCCTTGGCCTGTTCCATGGATTCGGCTGTGGGGGCGAAGATGGAGATGCGGCCGCTGTCTTCGATGTCCACGGAAGCGCCGGTGGCGGCGGTGATCGCCTTGATGTTCTTGCCGCCGGGTCCGATGATCATGCGGATGACTTCGGGGTTCACGAAGACTTCGGCATGTTGCGGGGCATACTTGGAGAGTTCGGCGCGGGGGCCGTCGATGGCCTTCTTCATTTCGCCGAGGATATGCAGGCGGGCTTCATGCGCCTGACGCATGGCCTTGCGCATGATCTCGGTGGTCAGGCCGGTGATCTTGATGTCCATCTGCACGGCGGTTACGCCTTCGGCGGTACCGGCAATCTTGAAGTCCATGTCGCCGAGGGCATCTTCGTCGCCGAGGATGTCGGTCAGCACGATGAAGTTGTCGCCTTCCTTGATGAGGCCCATGGCCACGCCGGCGACCGGATCGGAAATCGGCACGCCAGCGTCCATGAGGGACAGGCAGCCGCCGCACACCGCGGCCATCGAGGAGGAACCGTTGGATTCCAGCGTTTCGGCCACCACGCGGACGGTGAAGGGGAAGCCGTCGCCCGCGGGGATGATGGGCTTGAGGGCTTTTTCGGCCAGCGCGCCGTGGCCGATTTCGCGGCGGGACACGCGGACGGGCTTCACTTCGCCCACGGAGAAGGGCGGGAAGTTATAGTGCAGCATGAAGGTCTTGGTCACGTCGCCGGTGAGCGAATCCATGCGCTGGTTGTCCGTGGAGCTGCCGAGCGTGGTCACGCACAAGGACTGCGTTTCACCGCGCGTGAACAGCGCGGAGCCGTGGGCGCGGGGCAGGATGCCGGGCTGGATTTCAATGGGGCGCACGGTCTTGGTGTCGCGTCCGTCGATGCGGGTGCCTTCGTCAAGGATGCGCTTGCGCACGACCTTCTTTTCGATGTGGCCGATGATGTCGCCGACGGAGGAGAGGGCCTTTTCGTCTTCGCCATAGGTCGGATCGGCCTTGAGGGCTTCGACGATCTTTTCCTTCACGAGCTTGCGGGCGTCCTTGCGGGCCATCTTTTCGGGCACGCGCATGGCGGCTTCGAGGCCGGCTTCGGCGGCAAGTTCTTCGATGCGGGCGAGCAGGGCCGCGTCGTCTTCCTGCGGGGTGAAGGCCATCTTCGCCTTGCCCGCGAGCTCGCGCAGCTTGACCTGCGCTTCGACGAGGGGCTGGATTTCCTTGCGGCCCCATTCGAGGGCGTCGATGATCACGTCTTCGGGAACGAAGGTGGCTTCGCCTTCAACCATGACCAGCGCGTCGGCTGAAGCGGCAAACACGATGTTCAGGTCGCTTTCGGCCATTTCCTTGACGGTGGGGTTCAGGATGAACTGGCCGTTGATGCGGCCGATGCGTCCGCCGGCGACGGCTTCGGCGAAGGGCAGGGGCGACAGCATGACGGCGGCGGAAGCGGCCGTGATGGAGAGCACGTCGGATTCGTTTTCCTGGTCGGAGGAAATGACGCTGGCGAGCACCTGCACGTCTTCGGGGAGGCCCTTGGGGAACAACGGGCGGATCGGGCGGTCGATGAGGCGGGAAACGAGGGTTTCGCGCTCGGACGGACGGCCGATTTCACGGCGGAAGAAGCTGCCGGGGATACGGCCCGCGGCATACATGCGCTCGGAATATTCCACGGTCAGCGGGAAGAAGCCGCGGTCGAAGTCGAGGGGCTGTGAACAAACGGTAACGAGCACGACGGTGCCACCGCACTGGATGGTAACGGAGCCGTGGGCCTGCGTAGCGACGCGGCCGGTCTCAAGGATGATTTCCTTGCCGCCGATGGTGGCGGAAACCCGGGTGGGGGCTTTTCTAAAACTCATGGTGAATCCTTTTCTCTTCGGGAAGGAGACTCCGGGAACAATATCGATCCAAACGTCGATCCTGTTCGCGGAAACTCCTTCTCATGACGGGTTTAAGGTTGATGATGTGGAAAGGGGGAGCCCAAGGCTCCCCCCCGAAAACGCAGTTACTTGCGCAGTCCCAGCTTTTCGATGAGAGCGCGGTAACGCTGAATATCTGTGCTCTTGAGGTAGTTCAGCAGGTTGCGGCGCTGACCAACGAGCTTGAGCAGACCACGGCGGGAGTGGAAGTCCTTCTTGTGTTCCTTGAAGTGCCCGGTGAGGCCTTCAATGCGGGCGGTGAGCAGAGCCACCTGAACTTCCGGGGAGCCGGTGTCGCCTTCATGCTTGGCGTGAGCTTCGATAACAGCCTTTTTCTGAGCGGCGTCCATGACCACAGCGATATCCTCCGAATGGGTTGCGTTAGTTCCAAAGCCCCCTGAGGACCTTCCAGGCGGGGCCGCCGGAGACGGCTTCGGCGAGCGCGAGAGGCTGTCCGTCGGGCGAGAGCAGGACGGCGTTGGCGCCGGGAACGCACGGGATGTCCGTTCCGCCCTGTGCTCTGGAGCGCGCGCGGCGCGCTTCCGTCCACACAAGGATCTTGCCGTTTTTCGTGTCCGCCTCTTCCTGTCCGGTCACGGTGATCGTGGGCCAGTGGGGGAGAGCGGCGGTCACGGGGATGACCCGTTCAGGCAGCGTTTCGGGCTCGGCGAGCAGCGTGTCCAGCGGACAAGCCCTGTCGAGGCCAAAGGGGTGGCTATACTCCCGAATCAGTTCCGTGAGCACGGCTCCGCACCCCAAGCGCGTCCCCAAGCTGTGGGCGAGGGACCGTATGTAAGTGCCGGAACTGCAAATGACTCGGAAGGTAACGTACGGAAGCTCAACCCTGAGGACTTCCGCACGCGAAATTTCGATGGTCTTGATTTTGAGCGGGGTTTCTTTCCCCTCCCGGGACAGCTTGTAGAGGGGCTGACCTTGATGCTTGGCCGCCGAATAGGGCGGTACGGGCTGTTCACTCGTGCCCACCCAGCCGGCGATGACGTCAGCCACGGCTTCGGCGGTCACATGGTCCCACGGCGCTTCGGCGGTAATCTGGCCGTCGGCGTCCCACGTATCAGTGGTCTGCCCGAGCCGGACAGTGCCCTGATAGGCTTTGACGCCTCCCGCCATGAGATATCCGGAGATTTTGGTCGCGTGCCCGAGAAGCACCAACAGAACGCCCTGAGCCATCGGGTCCAGGGTGCCTGCGTGTCCTATCTTTTTCTGCCCCAACCGTTTGAATCGGTTGGTACACTGGGCGGACGAGAGCCCGCGTGGCTTGTCGACCACAAGAAGACCGTGCTGTTGTTCCATATGAGGTGAATACTCTATACATTTTTTTCTCGGCCGTCCAGTAGTTCTTGTGAGAGATGTGGAAGTCGAAGGCATCCCGGGAGGGCGGAGCCTTTCGGAAGAAAGGCCTCCTCCTCTGCGCATTCCGCTTCTCCCGCTCCAGCGGCTTTTGACTGGCGGATATCCGGAGCTGGCTGCCGGATTGGGCCGCCTGCCGTGCGCCCCCGTCCAGAGAGGGGAGCAGGGAAGCGTTGAGTTTCCGTCAGGTTTCCGGTAATCGGAACGCTCATCTTCGCTTCTGATGGTTTCAAGAGGAGATGGATGACTCAATGGGGTGGCCTCGCCTGACGTTTCCGCAAGGACGCGGCGGCAAAGCTGAGGCCATGCGGGTTTTCGCTGCCGAGGGCCGTTTTGCTTTCATGCTCTCCCCCGATTTTCTTCAATAAGGATTTTCTATGGATATATCCCTTCCTGATGCCGAATCGACCGTTGCGTTCGGCAGGCAGCTTGGCCGGGCGCTGAACGAACAGTACGCCGAGGGCGGCGAGCAGGTTCATATCATATTGTTCTACGGCGATCTGGGCTCAGGCAAGACCACGTTCACACGCGGCTTCATCGAAGCCCTGCCCGGAGGGGAGAATGCGGAAGTCTCCAGCCCGAGCTTTACCCTGTGCAACAGCTATCCCACGACGCCCTCCGTCATCCATTGCGATCTGTACCGCTCGGAGGGCGCATTGCCCGATGAAGTGGACGAGGCGCTGGATACGGAATCCGGACTGGTGCTCGTTGAATGGGCCGAGCGGATTGCGGCCGAGAATTTGCCCCCGAAACGTCTGGACATCCTGTTTCAAGTCTGCAAAAATAACAGGTTGGTAACGCTGTCCCCCTATGGGAAGGCGGCGCACTGCGTATTGCAGAAACTGGCTCGTCTCCGCGATTCCGGGGAATGACGGCAAAGAGGAAGGGTTTCTGCCTCACAGGTCACGATGAAGGACTCAGCTATGCGTATTCTGGTACAAAAATTCGGAGGGACGTCCGTAGCCGACATCGACCGCCTAAAAATGGTGCGTGGTAAGGTGAAAGCCGCTCTGGATCAGGGATACAAGGTAGTCGTGGTGCTTTCCGCCAAGTCCGGGAAGACCAACAAACTGCTGGATCTGTCGACCCGTTGGGCCGCAGAGCCTGATCTGGCGGAAGTGGACAGTCTGCTTTCCACGGGCGAGCAGGCCTCGATCGCGCTTTTCAGCATGTTGCTCAAGGACTCCGGCATCAAGGCGCGTTCGATGCTCGGCTGGCAGATCCCGATCATCACGAATGATGAATTCGGCCGTGCCCGCATCCTCTCCATTGATGCTTCCCGCATCCATAAGGAGCTTGAGGCGCACGACGTTCTCGTGGTCGCCGGGTTCCAGGGCTCGACGGAAGACGGGCGCATCACCACGCTCGGCCGTGGCGGGTCCGATACGTCCGCCGTGGCGCTGGCCGCCGCTCTGGATTCCTGCGAGTGTGAAATCTATACGGATGTGGACGGGGTCTATACGACGGACCCCAATCTGTGCTCCACGGCTCGCAAACTCGATCGCGTCACCTATGAGGAAATGCTTGAAATGGCTTCCATGGGTGCGAAGGTATTGCAAATCCGTTCTGTGGAGTTCGCAAAGAAGTATAATGTTCCCGTTCACGTGCGCTCCACGTTTTCTGATGATCCGGGAACGCTGGTCGCCCAGGAGGACGCCATGATGGAAGCCGTGCTCGTCTCCGGCATTGCATATGACAAGGATCAGGCCCGTGTAACCGTATGCGGGGTTCCTGACCGCCCCGGCGTCTCCGCCGCCCTTTTTGCGCCGCTGTCCGAAAACGGCATCATGGTTGACATGATCATCCAGACCGCCAGCCGCGAAGGCGTGACCGACATGACGTTCACCGTGTCCCGCAAGGATCTGGAGAAAGCCATTCAGCTCATGAAGGAAATCGTCGCGAGGATCGGCGGTACGGGCGTGGAACACGACCCCTATGTCGCCAAAGTCTCCGTCATCGGCGTGGGAATGCGTAACCACACCGGCGTGGCGACCAAGGCCTTCGCCGCCCTGCAGCAGGAAAACATCAACATCCAGATGATCAGTACGTCCGAGATTAAGATTTCCTGTCTGATCGATGAAAAATACACCGAACTCGCTGTGCGCACCCTGCACGACGCGTTCGAACTGCACAAGCCTGATCACGCCTAGCCGTGCAAGCGAACTGATGCGAAGGCCCGGAGAGTCCTCTTTCCGGGCTTTTTTCATGAGTATCATCCCGGAAAACGTATATTCTCATAGTGCAATAAAACAAAAAGGTTGGATATTGAGAAGAAAATGTTTTGGAAAAAATTCCAAAAAATGGTTGACAGAGAGCGGGGTCTGGGGCAAGGTATACAAATGCTTCGGCTGTGTGTTGAAAACACACCTGCAGTTGTTGTGTCGTCACTGTGATAGCACAGTAACGGTTTTTTGAAAAAAAGCAGAAGAAAGCGGTTGACAGCGAGAAGGTGTGGGGGTAAGTTCCCGCTTCTGCGCCGGGGAGAAATCCTC
>ENA-UEYG01001208-UEYG01001208.1-human-gut-metagenome-genome-assembly--contig:-NODE-1208-length-19208-cov-3.195546_pt1 | contig 19208 bp, 19 predicted proteins | sample MGYA00242933_ERZ507934 | MGnify/ENA primary metagenome ERZ507934 (study PRJEB26167, sample SAMN06115527) | human gut metagenome | host: Homo sapiens | place: China:Zejiang | collected 2015-11-10... | reverse complement strand
TTTACATCAATATCAATAACTTCAAGCACATCAACGATATACACGATTATTCCAAAGGCGATTTTCTGCTCTGTTCCGTTGCCGACAGGTTAAACGCCTTCATTGACGAAACAAAAGGCGAACTGGTATCCCGCATAACGGCAGATCATTTTGTGCTTCTCCTGTCGAGCGGCCCGGATAAAGCCCTCAAAAAACGCATTGAAGCGCTGGACAGGCAATTATCCGGTTTCAACGAAATCGGATTGAACTCCCATATTTCATTCAGTTGCGGCGTTTACCTCATCAAAACCGGCGACAGCATCAATACCGCCGTCAATTACGCGCATTACGCGCAAGCCTCCGAAAGAAGCGCCAGTTACAACACCTACACCTTTTTCGACGACAAGCTTATCGAACGCATCCGTTTGAACCGGGATATCGAACAGCAAATGAACAGCGCACTGGCAGCCGGACAGTTCGTCCCGTATTTTCAGCCGAAGGTCAGTATGGCGACCGGCAAAATCGTCGGCGCCGAAGCGCTGACACGCTGGGTGCATCCCCAAAAAGGGCTTATTTCCCCGGTTGAATTCATTCCCCTGTTTGAAAAGAACAATTTCATCATCCAGCTTGATTTGACCATTTTCGAGGAAGTCTGCCAGATCCTTCGCAGGCTCATGGACGAAGGGAAAAAAGTCTATCCCTGCTCGTGCAATTTTTCGCACAATCACTTTATGGACCGATCCCTGCCGGACAAGCTGCTTGCCATCTGCGCACGCTACCATATACCGACGAACCTGCTCGATATCGAAATCACGGAATCCTCCGTCATATATGACATCAATGCCGTTATCGACGTCACCCGTACCCTGCGGGATGCCGGATTCAAAATATCGCTGGATGATTTCGGTATCGGTTATTCATCCGTCAACCTGCTGTGCCAGATCGGCCTTGACACGATCAAGATGGATAAAAGTTTTCTGGATCAGGCATCCATCCTTCCCTGCAAACGCATTCTCATCGAAGGGATCATCGAAACCGCCAGCGAACTGGGTATGACCGTCCTTTGCGAAGGGATCGAAACCGAAATGCAAGCCGTTTTCCTCAAACAGGCAGGCTGTACGATAGCCCAGGGATACTATTTCGGGAAACCGGTTCCGTTCGGGGAATTTTCCAGGAGATGGCTGAACCAGTACGAACAGGACATCCTGCTGTCAACACCGGTCCTTCACACCGATTGTGGCGAACCGGATTAAGCTTTCTTGACGAAATCAAGGCAAAACGATCCCGTTCATGGCATCATGAACCGGAATCAACCGTATTCATCCGACTATCATGATCATGGCACGAAAAAAACCACAGAGCATCCCCGGCGTTTCCCACGAAGCGGAACTCGCCACTCTTTTAAAGAGTGTCCCCGGCCGCAACGTCCCCCTCCTGCTGGAAAAAATCGGTTCCCTCGTTGAACTGGCCGGTCGCAGGAAAAATACTGCGGCGACAGAAAAAGCCCTCGAATGGTGTGCCATTGCCAGACGGAAAAAACTCGATGGCGTCCAGCGCTGTCTGCTCGACTACTACACGGCGAACGCATGGATCAGCCGTCATCACGGGAAAAAAACATCTGCCGGCCGTCAGGCCACCCAATGGGAACAGCCCGAAATCGAACAGGCGATCTACCACCTCCAAAAAGCCGTGAACGATCCGGCCTTCCCGTTTCTGGATGAACTCTTGCGGTGCAAGATACTGACCAGCCTCGGCAACCAGTTCGCCTTCATGGGACACTTCATTTGCGCCCTGACATACTGGGACCGCGCCATTGAAATCGATCCCGCCTTCGGCATGGCGCTCGGCAACCGCGGAAAAGGCATTGCCGAATATGCCGAACTGATCGCCGACGACGATAAAAAACCCGTCTTTTACGGAATCGCCCTTGAAAACCTGCTGGCCTCGACACAGGACACCGCCCGTTATTTCGGCGACGGACAGGGCAAGGAATATTTCCGTGCCGAGCTGGAAAAAATCGAAGCCATGCTCTATAACCCGGACGATGAAACCAGCCTTGCATGTGCCACCCCCACCAAAACCGGCAAGGCGGGAAAAGGCAAAACCGGGCGAAAATGGAAGCTGTCTCACAAGCTCTACCTGAACCCCGTCAACGACCTGTGCCGCACGTCAGCCGCTGCATACGACCTGATGGAGCAGCCTGAAACCGTGCCGTCTTCCCTGCGCATGACGCCGCAGGCATTCCGCTTCCTCGCTCAAATCCGGCTGGAATACATCGCCGCACGCCAGCTGGCCTGTGACAGCATCCATGCCAAAGCCATCCGGAAAATGAAGAAAAACGCACAAACCGGCGGGGATAATGAAACGCTGGCTTATTCGCTGGCGATGGAATCCCTGAAACTGGCTTACCGTTCGGCCTGGTCCCTGCTGCCAAAAATGGCGCACGTCATCCGTCTCTACTTCAACCTGAAACTGGCCGACAGTAAAACCGGCCTCAAAACCATCTGGTACACCGATGGCAACCCTGCCAACGGGCTTGCCGATGTCTTCACCGGCTCTGGCAACTGGCTCATGCGTTCCCTGTTCTGGCTTTCCAAAGAACTGCCCTCCGAACGCCTGTTGCCCTCCATGAATGCCGACAGCGACCGCCTGAAAACCATTGCCGGTGAACTGGAAAACGCTTACCTCCGTGTCGTCGAACTCGAACCGGCAAATGACGCCATCGTCGATAACACGATCACGCGCGACAAACTCGAAAAAGCCACGACCGACCTGCTGTCACTGGTCAGAAACGCCATTGTTTACCTGACGCTCGCCTTGCACATCGAAGAAAAAAAACGCCGGCAAACGGAACAGGACAATCCCGAATCGGCTGAATATGCTTCCGTGCAGACAGCGCTCAATGCATGAACAAACGGGTACAGGTATAATTTTGAATGGCCCACAAGGCACTTCAAAACGGGAAAAATCATGAAAAAAAATTATGACACCCTCCTGCTTGATGCAGACGATACCCTGCTTGACTTTGGCAAGACCGAAAAAGCCGCCCTTGAAAATACCTTCGGGGAATACGGCCTGAGACTCACCGACGAAATCCGGGACATTTACAAGACTGTCAACCATGAATTGTGGTCAGCCTTCGAACGCGGGGAAATCCCCAAGGAAACCATCACGTCCACCCGGTTTTCGCGGGTTTTCGATACTGTCGGGTATCAGGTGGATGGTCGCCGCTTCCAACTGGACTACCAGCGTGCTCTTGCACGCGGCTATTTCCTGATCGACGGCGCAAGGGAACTGTGTGAGGAACTGGCCGGACAATACCGTTTGTATTGCGTCACCAACGGTGTTGCCGCCACCCAGTACAGCCGCCTTGCCGGAAGCGGGCTGGATAATTATTTCGACAAGATCTTCGTATCCGAGGAAATCGGCCACCAGAAACCGAGCACGCATTATTTTTCCGCCGTCTTCCAATCCATCGGCCGGTTCGACCCGTCGCACGCCCTGATCGTCGGCGACTCGCTGACCTCGGACATACAGGGCGGCAAAAACACCGGGATCGACACCTGCTGGTACAACCCGTCCGGCAAGACGGCTGAACCGGCTCTGAAAGCCGATTACGACATCCGCAAACTGGATGAGCTGATGGCAATACTCGAAGGAAAGATCACGGAAAAAGGGTAAGCGTGTCTGAAAACAGGCTGTTTCACTTTGACAGCCCGATCGGAACCCGTTTAACATCCTGCTCTTACCAGAAACGCCCGGGCCGTTTTGTCGCGAGTCGGGTGGCAAGACAAAGCCGATCATGAAAGAGCCGACACGCTACCTCGACCATTACCGCAAACTGATCACCCTCGGTGTCCCGATCATCATCGGACAGATCGGCATGATCGTGCTCGGTTTCGCCGATACCATCATGATCGGGCATCACAGCACCGAAGAACTCGGCGCCGCCAGCTTCGTGAACAACCTGTTCAACCTCGTCATTATCGGCAGTACCGGCTTTTCCTATGGCCTGACGCCCGTCATCGGGCAATTGTTCGGCCATAACGACCGATCCGCCATCGGTGGCAAGCTCAAAAACGCACTCCTTGCCAACTTCATCGTGGCCCTCGTTTTCATACTGGGCATGACCGTGCTGTTCTTCAACATCGACAACCTGAACCAGCCAGCCGAACTGATTCCCCTGATCAAGCCCTATTACCTCACCCTGCTCGGCTCGCTCATCTTCATCCTGCTGTTCAACGCCTTCAAGCAGTTTGCCGACGGCATCATGGATACAAGAACGTCCATGTGGATTCTGCTCGTCGGCAACCTGATCCATATCGCCCTGAATTACGCCCTGATCTATGGCGCGGCTGGCCTGCCGGAACTGGGGCTTTTCGGCGCGGGCATCTCCACCCTCTTCTCGCGCTTTCTGATGATGATGATATTCGTCGTCATCTTCCTTTACCTGCCGCGCTACAGCGAATACCGGAAAGGGTTTTTCCGCTCGCACGTCAACCGTGCCGACTACCGGCAACTGAACGCGATGGGCTGGCCGCTTGCCCTGCAAATGGGTATGGAAACCGCGTCCTTTTCCCTGACCACCATCATGGTCGGCTGGATATCCACCATTGCGCTGGCCGCCCATCAGGTCATGCTCACCATCTCGACCATCTTTTTCATGATGTACTACGGCATGGGCGCCGCCACTGCCATCCGGGTCGCCTGGTACAAGGGGCAGGAAAACCTGCCCGATTTGCGCCGTGCCGCCTTTTCCGGCTTTCACCTCATCATGGTCATGGCCGTCATCGCCACCGGCATTTTCTGGCAGTTCCGCCACAGTATCGGAAACCTGTTCACCGACAATACCCTTGTCACCGCCACCGTTGCCAGCCTGTTCGTCCCCATGATGATCTACCAGTTCGGTGATGCCCTGCAAATCGCTTTCGCCAACGCGCTGCGTGGCATCTCGGACGTGAAAATCATGATGATCTTCTCCTTCATCGCCTACTTCGTCATCTCGCTGTCCGCCAGCTACGTCTTCGGCTTCGTACTCGGCTATGGCATCGTCGGCATCTGGATGGCCTTCCCCTTCGGCCTGACCAGCGCGGGCATCATGTTCTGGCTGCGCTTTCTGTACAAAACCCGCAAGCCTTTAGCGAACCGAACATAAAATCGTTATAAATCAATATCTTGTCAATAGCAGCCAATCCGGAAATCGCCTAGAATAGGCATATGATCAATTTCTGCGGCTTTTTTGCCGGAAAGAAGACAAGGATGGAAAAGAAACTTCTGCTGATCGCCGCGACCCTGCTGGCAAAACTCGTCTGGCGATTCGGCAAAATCTCGTCCGGCCCCCTGCGCCTGATCGTCTTCTGGATCGCGCAGGCAGCCGTCATGACACTCTTTCAGCACATTCAGAAAATCATGGCCCGAAAACGCGCCTTCAGGAGCAGTCAGGAAGCGGCCTTTTCACCGGCAGGAGGACAGGCGAGAAATTCACACGCATCCTTTTCTTCCCGCGTGCGTGAAAACGCGGGCAGGCTCTGCCAGATGCGGCGGCCGTAGGATTTGGAAATCAGGCGCGGATCGCAGATCATCAGAACCCCCTTGTCCCGTTCGTCACGGATCAGGCGGCCTGCGCCCTGTTTCAGGCTCATGATCGCCTCGGGAAGCTGGAAATCCATGAACCCGTTGCCGCCTTCCTTTTCCAGCGCCTTGATACGCGCGGACAACACCGGATCATCCGGCGGCGCGAACGGCAGCTTGTCAACGACCACGAGCGAGAGAGCATCCCCGCGCACGTCGACCCCTTCCCAGAAGCTCTGGCTGCCGACCAGCACACCATTGCCTGAACGACGAAAGCGTTCCAGCAAATCCGTCTTGCCCGATTCGCCCTGAACGAAAAGCGGAAACGGCAAATCCTTTTCCCTGAAAATCTCACGCAGGCGTTCGGCAATCCGGTTAACGGCCCGAAGCGTCGTACACAAAATGAATGCGCCACCTCCGGCCGCCTCGATCAGCGGCATCGCCGCTTCGATAACCGCATCCGAATAATCCGGCGATTGCGGCAAAGGCATGGTTTTGGGAACGTATAAAAGCGCGTTCTCGCCATAATTGAACGGACTCGGCCAGGTCTTCGATTCCGCTTCAGACAAGCCCATGCGGGAAGAAAAATAACTGAAATCCTGCCTGATCGCCAGTGTCGCCGACGTGAAAATCCAGGCACGCGGTGTGCCTTCCCGCTGCTTGTTGAACACGTCCGCGATCGACAGCGGCGTGAGATGCAACTGAAGCGAGAGACCGAAGGTTTCGACCCACAGCACGTCTTCCGTCTTTTCCTCGCCCTTTGCGAGCGACAGCCATTTCCGGATGAAGGCGCCCATCTCGGCACAGCGCATCCGGCAGGTTTCCAGCAACTCGGAACGCTGCGCCTGTGCTTTCAGGGGTTCATTCAGTTCCCGCAAGGCGGTTTCGAGTGTATCGACTGCCGCAAAGAAGGCATCCTGCCTTGCAATCTGGTGAACCGCCTGCCGCGTCATGCCTTCCGGCAGCGTCAGCCGCAAATCCTTCGACGCCTTGTCCACCTTGCCGACAAGATCGACCCAATCCGCCCCGTCACGCGCCTGAGCCAGCCCTTCCACCTGCGTGTCGCGGCACAATTCATGTATCTGGCTCGTTGAAAAGAATTCGCCGAAAAACGTCGTCGCCGTATCCGGCAACTGGTGCGCCTCATCGAAAACGACCGTATTCGCCATCGGGAGCAACTCGGCGACCCCGGTATCTTTCAGTACCAGATCGGCGAAAAAGAGATGGTGATTGACAACGACCACATCCGCCTGCTGCGCCGCCTTTCTCGCCTTCATCACGAAGCAATCCTGATAATGCGGGCACTCCGTTCCGGGACAGTTCTCTTTCGTGGATGTAACGAGCCCCCAGATCGATGCCGTTTCCGGCACACTCGCCAGATCGGACTTGTCTCCGGTATCGGTCATTTTGGCGAACTTGACGATATCGCGCAGATACACGGTATCCGCCTTCGTCGCCATGCGCCCATATTCTGCCGTACGCGCCAGATGAAGGTGACAGACGTAATTGGAACGTCCCTTCAGGAGCGCTACCGTCACGGGCGAAACAAGTGCCTTGCGCACCGTCGGTATGTCACGCAGGAAAAGCTGATCCTGCAAATTGCGTGTTCCGGTCGAAATAATGACCTTGCCGCCCCACATCAGGGCAGGCACCAGATAGGCGAACGTCTTGCCCGTTCCCGTCCCTGCCTCCGCAACAAAAGTCTCGCAGCGGACAATCGCTTTCGCAATCGCCTGCGCCATTTCAAGCTGCATCGGCCGCCCGTTGTATCCGTCAACCACTCTGGCAAAAGGACCATCCGCACCCATCAGGCGAACCAGATCCTCCTCATATACCTTGAGGTCGTCGGAATAAACAAGATGGGCAGGTGAATCCGAATCCAAAAAACGCTCCAGAAACTGTCAGAAGAGCCTGTTTATACACCTTGAACAGCGATAGCGCGACAGGCATGAAAAAACATCTGCCATTTTACCCCATCGAGCTTCATATGCCTTCCCCGGCTTCGTGCTGAAAACAGACACTTCCTCCTGGCAATATGGATAGTTGCAAAAATGTAATCTAGAATATTTCCACAAGACCACATCTTGCGATTGCCTGAAAGCACATTTGCTGCCTTGATGCGAGAAGCCCTGTAAGCCTGACACACACCCGAAAAGGAAATACCCGAATGAAAAAACTGACTTGCCTTGCCCTTTTGCCTGCCTTTCTTCTTGCCGGTTGCATGACAGCAAAGTACTTTCAGGGAATGTCAGCCGACGGACGTGCCAGGCTTGTCTGCGATCAGCAAGGTACCATCGTCAGGATGAAAACCGAACGTGAAAACTATAACCGCCAGATCCGGGATTCCGAAGAAGCACTGAGAAATGGATACCGAACCGAACGGGAATGCACCAAAAATCATGAATCACACAAAACGGAATGCAAGGATGTGCGCACCCGGATTGACCATCGTCTGGAAAGAAACAATATCCGCGAATGGACAAGCAACATGAACCATCTTGATCGTGAAATCCAGACCCTCTGGACGAAATGCTATTCCCACGTGTATCCAATGTCGCCGGAAGAAGCGTACAACTATTTCGAGCACAGTTAAAAACGGCCTGCCCGGATCGGATTTTGACAGGCACCATTCCGGACAAGCACTGAATGAGTCTCAGGTAAAACATCAATATGAAAAAGATCGCTCACGCCATCGTTTTGCTTTCCATACTCGTCACAGGATGTGCCAGTATTGACGATTTCAGGAAAATGACGCCTGACGAGCGCGCCCGCACGGTCTGTGAGGCTGACAGCAATCTGCGGCAACTCCATAAAGAAAAAGATGCCCTGACGCAAGCCATCCAGTCCTCTCGGGAAGCCCTTTCCCGTGGATACAAGCTGCATCGCGAGTGCAAGGACGTCGAGGTATATGGCGATGTGACAACCGTGTGCAAGGATGTCAGTAAAAACAAAACCGTCTGCAAGGAACACCGGCCGGTATCAACCAGAACAGAATGCAAGGAAATCCCTGTCACCATTGATTCGGGGCTTGAAAAAGAAAACATCCGGATCTGGACAAAAAACCGTACTCAGCTCGACAAAAAAATCCGCAATGACTGGTCTGCCTGCTATTCCCGCGTTGTCAAAATGACGCCCGAACAGGCGTATGAGCTTTATTGACGATCCCTGGCCCCAGGCAACATCAGCCAGGCATCCAATCTTCACTGTATGGCCAGACATACCGTGACATCCTCTTTTCCAGCGCAGAGTTTAAAAACATCAAACCATTGCTGCCGGCATTTTCATATGCTGAGAACATCAGCTTGCCCTCTTGCACGGCAAGCAAGCCCAAAGAAACCGTTGAAGTAGCCCTTCGAAGGAAAGCTGCCATGAAAACAAGCCCTTATTTCATCCTGTTGCCGCTGGCATTCCTGTTCGGCTGTACGACTGTACAGGATTTCAGGGAAATGACACCCGAGCAACGGGCAAACGCCGTTTGCGAGAAAGACACGACGGTCAGACGGCTCAAAAATGAACGGAACGACGTCGCATGGAATATCGAATCCGCACAGGAAGAAATGCTGCGCGGCTATACGTTCGACGAGGGATGCCAGCCCTTCACCTCCCCCGGCAACTTCGACAGCGATCCGGGACCGTATTGCGACAACTTCACCATGCCAGCCCGTCCCGGCACGCAAAAGCAGGATATCGAAAACTGGCGGGCGACATTGAACCAGCTCGATCAGGCCCTTCTTGCAGCCCGTTCTTCCTGTTATTCGAAAGTCATCAACATGACGCCGGAAGAAGCGTACCAGTCCTATTCGAACAACAGCGATTGAACCCGCTGGAATGTCATCCTGACCGATATCGCGCTTGCCTTGCCGAAAGCGGTTTTACCCATTCGGAAGCGGAAAATGCGGATTCAATGGCCTGAACCGGATCAGAAATTCATCACGACGGCATTCAAATCCGTATGGAATGTGCGGTATTCCCGCTCCGTGATCGTGCGACCTGTCGTCAGTACCATCAGGAGATGCGGTTTGTATCCTTCGCGATAGGGAGGGTGGACATGCGGGAAGGGATTTTCATGGAACCCGCATTTTTTATAAAAGCCCAGCCGGGCCTTCGATATCTCATCGACGACCGGATCGATTTCAAGCAATACCCTTTTGGAACATTCGGCGATAAAACCGGTCAACAGGCGGCTGCCATATCCTTGCCCCCGGAGTCCCCGGTCAATGGCGCAATGTTCGATATAAACATACGCATCGAATTCCCAAAACGCGATAAACCCGATAAACACATCATTCTCTTCATACACCGTCACATGATAATTCGCTGACGAAAAGGCGCATTCCTGCTGCTGTCTCGTCCTTTGCTCGAATATCGGGAAACTGACTGAATACAGCGCGGCGAACCAGCCGTACACGGGATGGTTCAAATGCGTAACAGGTATCTTTTTCATCATCGATTTGTTTTACAGTCCGGTTTTCGTCAGGCTGCATCAACATCCGGTTTGCGCTGCCGCATAAAAAAACCGCCGATGCACCAGACGATGTACGCAAAGACCAGATACATAATCCATTCCCGATGGTGCAACCAGATGACCAGTCCCGTCGTGACCAGAATCGCTGCCGTCAGGGCGATGCCCTGACCGATCCGCGCGGCAAGCCGGCTTTTTCCGCCCCATACCCGTGGACGGAAAACCCAGTCGACCGGGACAACGAAGGCATTCAACAGGAGGATCGAGTAAGACATGTATTCATGCTTCACCCCGAATGCAATACACATCACCGCAACCGCACCGATCATCGCACCGTAATACAGGCGCCCGATCACGGTCGACGAACTCGTCGGCATGTCCGTTGCCATGAAAATGGCGCCAAGTAGCACGCCCGCCAGCGAAAAACGGTACTCCCCTGCTGGCAGCAACATGAAAAACACCGTAAACGACACCGTCAACGCGACCGGAATATGCCAGCTGATCCGGTTGCGCAAGAGGAGATACAGGCCGCCGAGCATCAGGAGAATAACGGAGTACTCCCCGATCGCCCCGCTTCCCCTGAAAATCAGGCTGTCTGCAAAAGGTTCCGGCAGCCAGTCCAGACGGGAAACGTTGACAGCATCATACTGGTACCAGATCGTGCCTGATGTCATGATCGCCGGGAAAAATACCGTCATGAATTCCCTGCCGACCAGTGCCGGATTGAAACGATTGCGTCCCAGTCCGCCCGCCAATAGTTTTCCGAACAAAACCGCCATCGCCCCGCCGAACGCGACGATATAAAGTGGTGTGAACGGTGCCAGCGTACAGGCCAGCAAGGTCCCCGTTACCAGTGACGACCCATCGGCAACGGCATCGGTCGTGCCTCTGTAAAACCGTGAAAACAAAAATTCGGTCGCCACCGCGCTGCCGCAGGCCACGAGAATCACCATCACCGGTTCCATGCCGAAAGCCAGCCAGGCCATGAAACAGACCGGCAACAAGGCAAAAAGCACATCCGCCATGATTTTGGATACGGAATCCGTCGTACGCAGAAAGGGAGGCAAATTCATTTTTGGAACCGTCATGACGGGCTCCTTTCCCGAAGCCGTGCCTTGCCCGAGACAATCGAGGCCATCAGCGGGACATTGGAAGGACAGACCGACTCGCACGCACCGCATTCCACGCACAGGCTCAAATCATGCCGCTCCATCATGGCCAGGTTTCCGAGCCGCCATCCTTCGGCGTACTTCAGCGGCATCAGCCGCATGGGACAGGCGTCGATACACCGGCCGCAACCGATACAGTTTTCCCGTTTGACCGCCTGCCGCTCAAACACCAGAACGCCGTTTGTCCCCTTCGTCACGGGCGACGACCAGTCCGTTACCAGCCGCCCCATCATCGGGCCACCGAGAACGATCGTATATCGGTTGGGTGAAACGCCCATCTGTTCCAGCACATACCCGACAGGCGTGCCGATCGGCACCTCGACATTGCCGGGATGCTCCACTCCTTCACCCGACACCGTCAGAATCCGCGAGACAACCGGCCGTTTCTCCATCACCGCCAGCCAGACGGCATAAACTGTCGCCACATTGCTGACGACAATCCCTTTCTCTGCCGAATGCTGCGGGGGAGCCAGCTCCAGCCCGGTCACGGCACGCACCAGTTGCCACTGGCTGCCCTGCGGATACCCGCCCGAAACCACCTTCACACGGAACCCGGCATAACGCGGCTGCGCCAGAAAAGGGGCAAACACCGTTTCCAGCTCCCGGTTCTTTTCCTCGATCGCAATCACGACCTTACTGGCACGCAAAAACAGGTTGACCAGCCGGATACCCTCGAGAAACGCTTCCGTGCGTTCACGCATCACGGCATAATCCGCCGTCAGGTAAGGCTCGCATTCGACCCCGTTAATGATGAACGTGTCGATATTTTCACCGGCCACGCGGTATTTGAGCGCTGCCGGAAACTGGGCACCGCCTGCCCCGACAATCCCGGCATCTTCGATCGCCTGCAAAACCGCCTCGGGAGCCGGATCGCCCTCTTCCCCAGCCGGCAAACCGACGCATTCCTCCTGAAAATCATTTTGCAAGACCAGCATCGGAACCTTTTCCCCATCCACGCCCGAAAAATCCCGGATACCGGCCACCGTACCGGAAACCGGTGCGTGCACGTTCGCCGAAAAAGCATCCTTCAATCCGGCAATGAGCTGGTACTTCAACACCCGTTCGCCCTCGCTCACCACAGGACGGGCGAAATGACCGCGATAGGCCGACAGCGGCATATACAGGAACGGGGCATCCGCCAGCCGTCTGAGGGGCACTTCCTTCGTTATTTTCGTCAACAGCGCTTCCCGGTTCATACCGGCACCTCCCAATCCGCCTCAAAACCGGCCGAACGCGTAATATGTCCCGCCTCGTCCATCAAAAATCCCTCGATCGGAAAATCCTTTTGCAACAGCCGGATCTTTTCCAGAAAACCGGCAGGCGATTCGTTGAACAGGCCGGTCGACACCATATCGCCCAGCATCGCACTTTCCGTCACGACGCCCACCATTTTGTTCGGAGAAGGATAACCAGTCTGCGGATTAAGGATATGCCCATAACGTTTGCCGCCGATTTCCACAAAACTGTCGCCTTGTGCCGACGTGGAATACACGCTGCTGGCCACATCCGCCACAAAAAGCGGATCATCCGTTCCCGGCACATCCACCGCGACCTGCCAGGCCGGATGATCGGGGTTATTGATCGCCGCCATCGTACTGCCACCGGCATTCACAATCGCATCCGTGATGTTCATCTCCCGCATTTTTTCAAGCAACCGGTCTACCGCATACGCCTTGATAAACGAACCGGTCACGATCTCCTGTCCTTTGGCGATCCGTACCCGGTTTCCATCGATTTCAATCAGGCTGTCATCAATGAACGGCAAAACCTGCGCCAGTTCCGCTTGCGATGGAACACGCCTGACATCGTCCTTGTAAAAGCCCCACAAGCGAACAAGCGGCATCACCGTAATGGCATACCGCCCGTCGAAAAATGCGGAAAGCTTTTTAACCTGTTGCAAAATCCGGATCGTTTCATCGTCCACCGCCACAAACGAACCGGCGTTTTTATTGATCCGGTCAAAAAAAGACCCGGCCTGATACGAGTTGTACTGCCGGTCAACCGTTTCCAGCAAACCGAAAAACGAATCCATTTCATCCTCGCGACAGGCAGCGGGGATCTTGATACGGATTGAAGAATGGAACAGAAAACGGGTCTGCACCTTATACAGGAACTCATCCATCAAATGGAACCCGGAAAGGATTATTTGGATGCGTGCGCTTTTTCAGGCTTCGCTTTTTCCAGTTTCGATTTCTTTTTGGCCTTGGCTTTTTCTTTCGCTTTTTCTTTTGCTTTTTCCTTCTCAGCCTTCTTCTTGCCCATGTCCATATCCTCCGCAGCAGCGGCCTGCTTCGCCTTGTCGGCTTCCAGTTTCTCCGCCTCCGCCTTTGCCGCCTCTACCTTGGCCGCTTCGGCTTTTGCCTGCGCGTGAGCTTCATTCGTCCGGTACCCGACTACAATCAGAACCATTCCGAAGAGAAACAAAACGACATTTTTGACCGACTGCGTTAACTGACCCATGATTTTTTCCTTACCTGATTTATAAGAATAATGAAGAGCAAAATAATTTTTTTATCATACCGCAAATAAACATTCCACGCCGACAACGGGCTCTTTCTTACCTTTGCCGAAAACGACTATAAAAATGCCGCATGGTCGAACAATCAGAGCTATCCGGGCATCAAGGGCATGGGCGAGTTTGCCAGAGACCTGCCCGCCATAATGATGGGCGAAAACATCCTGATGGCAGCCGGAAAAAACCGGGTACTCCTGTATGGAGCTCTGGAAGGAGGATCGGGCGAACTGACCGAACATTACGACCGGCAGGTGGACAGATACATGGCCATGCCGCACGAAGAAATGGAAAAGTACCCCGAATACAATCAGGCCGAACGGGAAGGAAAAAGTGAAGAACAGGCAAGATTCAGGACAGATGAAGATGGGGATTCTGAGCCAGTATGGCAGGCCAGACGGGCCTGACATGAAAACGGCAACTGGATGGGTTGAAAAATCGGCTGGGCAGGGAAATCCCATTGCGCAATACCTGTCGGTGAAAAGCCATGAAAATGGAAATGGCGTTTCCAGAGACATGGAAAAAGCCCGTTATTACTATGAACAGGCTTCGAAAGGCAAACAGGATATTCTGAAAAAAGAATTTCCGGATTTTGAAGAACGGATAAAGAACCGGAATGGAATCCGGTAGCCTTGATATAAACCGATTGATAAATGCATTTTCATTAAATCCTCTTCCATATTTGAAGAGGATTTTTTATTCTATCCAAAAATAAATGACAGGATGATACAAACCGATTTTTCTTTTTTTACGATAAATATCGCAATCCAGTTCACCAGACCAATAATAGCTCATCAACCCGAATGGAATAAAAAAACCTGCCACTGACGGCAGGTCCTGAAATCAGGCGTTATTATCCGCATGGATAAAATACCTTTATCCAACCGGTTTCACAAAAACCCGTAACCGTAACACTTCGCGATCGAATCAACAGTCATGAGCGTTGTCACCAGCATCCCGAATGCCCATGCCGACAGGGGAATCCAGAAGGACGACATGAACTGTCCGGTATAACCCGTTTTCTTTTCCCGGTAGCGGGTATACACATAAAATCCGCTGCCCATAATCAGGTACCAGAGCATCGAGGAATTATTCGAGCCAAGGACGACTTTTATCGCCTCGATCTGGTCGCCCGGAGGCTGTTTTTGCAGATAGTACAAATAAACCTGCGCACCAAGCAGCAGGACGGCATTCGTTATCGCGACCCACTGAAATTTCAGCATGCGCAAAAATCGCAAAATATGCATGTTTTTCCCGTTAGTTCGTTTGTAGCCTGTGCACAACCTGTGCACATCATGCGGTTTGACCCGATTTCAGTCAATCCATTGTCTTGTTGGCCTGTCGAACCGCCATGTTCAAAAGTCCATTAACATATCCCAAAGCCCGTGCAGGCACAACCGGCTACTGACGGTTTTTCGCCTGTTTCCTGCCTTTTCCCTTGCCGCTTTTCTGTTTTTCTTTCGGTGGCGTCATCGAACAATTGACCTGCTTGCCCTCTTTTCCCAGATAGCCTGTACCCCATGTATACATGGATTCCAGCACCGGCTGGATGCTCTTGCCGAAATCGGTCAGCGAATATTCCACTTTGGGAGGAACGACGGGAAAGACCTCGCGGTTGACCAGTCCATCCGTTTCCAGTTCCCTCAGTTGCTGGGTAAGCATCTTTGGCGTGGCGCAAGGCACTTCTTTACGAAGCTGCGAAAATCGGAGCGTACCGGAGGTCAGTTTCCATAAAATCAGCGACTTGTATTTGCCACCGATGAGGCTGATCGTCGCCTCCACCGGACAATGCGTCTCGATCGGTGTTTTACATGAAGATGATGCAGAAAGCGGATGATGGTCTTTCATGTTTACGGTATCCTTTTGGGTACTATATACCAGAAAAGTGCATTCTTGCTTAAATAATATTAATGGATACAATTATAGCGACATTGACGAACATCCGGAATCCCTGTCCGAAAACACGAGGACTGCCATGCAAAAAGAACAATTCGACATTACCGGCATGACCTGCTCGGCCTGTTCGGCCCGGGTCGACAAAGCCGTGACGTCGGTTACCGGCGTGAAAAACGTCAGCGTCAACCTGCTCAAAAACACGATGAGCGTTTCTTTCGATGAAACCGGAGCGAACAGGGCCGATATGGAAAAGGCCATTGTCCAGGCCGTCGAAAGCGCCGGTTACGGTGCTGTTCCCCGCAACAAGAGCAAAACCGCAGACAAGACGGGAAACGGGCTTCCCGATACAGCCGCCCCTGAACTGACGGCCATCCGGACCCGCCTGTTCGTCTCGATCCTGTTCACCCTCCCGCTGTTTTACATCGCGATGGGGCATATGGCTGGCCTGCCGCTGCCCGGCATGTTCCTCGGCACGGAAAACGCCCTCGCCTTTGCATTCACCCAGTTCCTTTTGACGATTCCGGTCATTTTCGTCAATTTCCATTTTTTCCGGATCGGCTTCAGGACGCTGTTTACCGGTGCGCCGAACATGGATTCCCTGATTGCCATCGGCTCTGGCGCCGCTGCCGTCTCCGGCATTTATGCAATCTATAAAATCGGATTTGCACTCGGCCATGCTGACATGGCGATGGCGCATGACTTTGCCATGAACCTGTATTTCGAATCCGCGGCCGTCATCCTGACCCTGATCACACTGGGTCGCTATTTCGAAGCCCGCGCCAAAGGTAAAACTTCCGAGGCCATTTCACGTCTGATGGAACTGGCCCCCAAAACAGCCACCCTGCTTAAGGACGGCATTGAAGAAACCGTCCCGGCCGATACCGTTGCCGTCGGCGATATTCTCGTCGTCAAGGCCGGTGAAAGCGTTCCCGTCGATGGTGTCATCACCGAAGGACACGGCGTGATCGATGAATCCGCCCTGACCGGTGAAAGTGTCCCGGTCGAAAAACTCGCCGGCGACAGGGTTTCCGGCGCAACGATCAACCAGTCCGGTCATTTCCTGATGCGTGCAACACAGGTCGGAGAAGACACGGCACTCGCCCAAATCGTCAAACTGGTCGATGAAGCCACTTCTTCCAGGGCACCGATCGCCCGGCTCGCCGACAGGATCAGCGGCGTTTTTGTCCCCATCGTCATCCTCATTGCCATCGCCGCGGCTCTTGTCTGGCTCCTGCTTGGCTATAGCACTGAATTCGCCCTGTCCATCGCCATCTCCGTACTCGTCATTTCCTGCCCCTGCGCTTTGGGACTGGCAACGCCGACCGCCATTATGGTCGGCACAGGCCGTGGAGCCGCCAACGGCATCCTGTTTAAATCCGCTGAAGCCATCGAAAAACTGCAAGGCATCGATACTGTCGTCCTCGACAAGACCGGTACCGTTACCGAAGGCAAACCGGTCGTGACCGATATCGTCGTCATTTCCGGCACAAGCAATACCGAACTCCTGACGATTGCCGCCTCGCTGGAAAAGCTCTCCGAACATGCGCTGGGCATGGCCATCGTGAAAGAAGCCGAACGCCAGAACCTGATACTGGACAAAGTCACCGGTTTCACCCAGACACCCGGTCAGGGCATTGCCGGAAGCATCAACGATATCCACTACTCTGCCGGAAACACGCGATTGCTGGCTGCGCTGGACGTCACTCCGGATGAGCCATGGCAGGCAAAAGCCGAAGCCCTCGCCGAAGACGGCAAGACCGTGCTGTACTTCGTGCGGGAAAAGACACTCCTCGGCATGATTGCCGTTGCGGATACGATCAAGCCTTTTTCCCGCACCGCCATCGAAAAACTGCAAACGATGGGACTGGACGTCATCATGCTCACGGGCGACAACGCCAGAACCGCCGCTGCCATCCAGCGGCAGACCGGCATTGCACACGTTCTTGCCGAAGTACTCCCCCAGGACAAGGAACGTGAAATCCGGCGGCTACAGGAAAAAGGCAAAAAAGTCGCCATGGTCGGCGACGGCATCAACGACGCTCCGGCACTGGCCCGGGCTGATGTAGGTATCGCCATCGGTGCCGGAACGGATATCGCCATCGAGTCGGCCGACGTCGTTCTCATGAAAAGCGATCTGATGGATGTCGTGACCGCCATTGACCTGTCCAAAGCCGTCATGCGCAATATCCGGCAGAACCTCTTCTGGGCCTTCATTTACAACATCATCGGTATCCCCGTTGCGGCAGGCGTGTTTTATGGCATTTCCGGCCTGACCTTAAACCCCATGATCGCCGCGGCTGCCATGAGCTTTTCATCGGTTTCCGTCGTTTTGAACGCCTTGCGTTTGCGATTTTTCACTGTCGACAGGCGGGATATGCCGGACAATACCTGCGCAGCGGGAGACATGTTTCGCCCCGTTAAAACCGAAATCATCATCCCCATCCCTGAAAGGAAAAACACCATGCAAAAAAGCATCCACATCGAAGGCATGAACTGCGGTCATTGCAAGGCTTCTGTTGAACGCGCGCTCTCGGCTGTCCCGGGCGTCACTGACGTTTCCGTCGATCTGGCCGCCAAAACGGCAACCGTCCACACCGATAGTGCAAGCAACGATGCCCTGACTGCTGCCGTCACCGGCGCCGGTTTCACTGTCAAAAGCATTGAGTGAGAAACGGCTGAAAATATGAATCCATCCGGAAAAGCCCTGATCGTCATTGACGTCCAGAACGATTATTTCCCCGGTGGGAAACTGCCCCTCTGGCATGCCGATGAAACGCTTGAACACATCATCAGCGTCACTGGCCATGCCAGAGAACAGGGTATTCCCGTCATCTTCATCCAGCATGTCTCAACCCGTCCACCCGGCCCGGGCAACTTCTTTGACAGGGATACGGTTGGCGTTGAAATTCACCCCGAGATGCTGAAAGCCGCACCGGATGCCCCGGTCGTCATCAAACACCATGCCGATGCATTCAGGGGAACGAAGCTGAAAACCATACTGGATGACTTCAACATAAAAGAAATCCTTATCTGCGGCATGCAAACCCAGAACTGCGTTGGCCTGACCGCCATTTCGAAAGATACTGAAAAATACAAGACAGCCATCCTCTCCGACTGCTGCACGGCAGAAACGAAAACCGTTCACGCCATTGCCCTGGCCGGTTTCGGCGATCTCGTCCCCGTCCTGAACAGTCAGGATATCGATATCGGAAATATCGGGAAATAACATCCATTTCCCCATATAAAAAGAAATGCATTACCTCGTCCTTTTTATCCGGAAAGACGAATCTTTAAATCCGTAAAAACAAAATCCAGCCGGCACTGTCATTTTTTTGTTGTCGAATTGTCAATTAACATGTCAATGACAGTAAAAAAAGTGTCAATGACACCTGAAAGTGTACAAACCCAAACCGCAAGATTAGTTTCAGTCGGCCCAATCGGGCAGGCAGGACAAGCCGTTACCTGTTCCCGCTCCTGAAGAGATATTCCGCTTTGCCCGAATCGTTTTGCAATGGTATCCCCCTTGCGGACATCCTGTTTTCCGCAGAAATGCCGGGCAATCTTGAAATTACCGTAATCTGTTGTTTTCAATGGAAAAATACAGGAGGAACGAAAACAG
>ENA-UEYG01001205-UEYG01001205.1-human-gut-metagenome-genome-assembly--contig:-NODE-1205-length-19224-cov-5.853763_pt1 | contig 19224 bp, 16 predicted proteins | sample MGYA00242933_ERZ507934 | MGnify/ENA primary metagenome ERZ507934 (study PRJEB26167, sample SAMN06115527) | human gut metagenome | host: Homo sapiens | place: China:Zejiang | collected 2015-11-10... | reverse complement strand
TGCGTCAAGAGGAAAATATGCTGACAAAAGAAGATGTTCGCGCTCGTATAGCCTCCATTGTAGGGGAGCAGAATATGCTCACCAAACAGGAAGATCTGGTCTGTTACACCTACAACGCCGGCGGCGCGGCCCCCTCGCCGCACCTGCCCATCCTGGTGGCCCTGCCTGGCACGGCGGAAGAAGTGGCGCAGATGGCGGCCTTCTGCAACGCCAACAAAATCAGCATCGTGCCCCGTTCCCAGGGCAGCGGGCTGAGCGTCAACGCCATTCCCGAAAGCGACTATTCCATCATTATTTCCATGCAGCGGATGAATTCTATCGTCATCGATCCGGAAACGCTCACGGCCGAAGTGGGCCCCGGCGCCATCACCGCTGACATCAAGAAGGCGGCTGCGGAACACGGCCTTATGTACCCTCCGGACCCGGCCAGTTTCACGTTTTCCTCCATCGGCGGCAACGTGGGCACCGACGCGGGTGGGCTGCAGTGCGTCAAGTACGGCACCACCAAAGGCTATGTTTCGGGGATGCAGGTGGTGCTGGCCTCAGGCGACATCATCCGCTGCGGCGGGAAGTGCATTAAGGACGTGACCGGCTACAACCTCACCCAGCTTTTTACCGGTAGCGAGGGCACGTTGGGCATCATTACCGAAATCACCCTCAAGCTTATTCCTCTGCCTCAGGCCAAACGAGCTATCCGCGTGGCGTTTAAGGAGATTGAAAACGCGGCCAAGGCTGTTTCGGCCATTATGACCAGCGGTGTGGTGCCCTCCATCATGGAATTTCAGGAGCAGACCCTGATCCGCGCTGTGGAGGACTATACCCACGCCGGCCTGCCGGTGGACGCTGGCGCCATGCTGCTGATTGAGGTGGACGGCGACCCCTCCACCCTCAAGCCGCAGGCCGACGTCATCCGCCGGGTGTGTGAACAGCTGGGCATGGTGGACTTTCATGTGGCGGAAACTCCCGAAGAGGCTGAACAGCTGTGGAAGGCCCGCCGTTCCGGCTTGCCCGCCCTGGCCCGCGTGGCCAAAGGCCGCTTGGGCGGCGACCCGGCCGTGCCCATCAACAAGCTGGCCCAGGCCGTGCACACCCTGTTCGAGGTGGGGAAAAAGTACGGCATCAAGGTGAGCTGTCAGGGCCATGCCGGCGACGGCAACATTCATCCGCACTTCTTCTTCAACAGTGATGAAGAAAAGAAAACTGCGGCCAAGGCCCGCTCCGAATTCCATTACGAAATTATCAAGATGGGCGGCACCGTTTCGGCCGAACACGGCGTGGGGCGCGAAAAGGCTCCCTATATCGTCAAGCAACTGGGCGAAGCCCAGGTGGGGGCCATGCGGGCCATCAAAAAGGCTCTGGACCCCAACAATATCCTGAATCCGGGCTGCATCTTCGGAGGCGAAGCATGAGCAAGACCCTGGAAGAACTGAAGGCCGCCGCCCTTAAGTGCACCCGCTGCGGGCAGTGCCTGACCATTTGCCCCGTTTACGGCAAAACCTTTGAAGAAGGCACTTCGTCGCGCGGCAAACTGTTTCTGTTGCGCTCGCTGGCCGACGGTACGGTGGAGCCCAGTGCGGAGCTTATGGACCTGGCGGCGCGCTGCACCCTGTGCATGCGCTGCAAGGCCATCTGCCCATCGGGCGTCAACACCACCGACCTCATCATGGCCTTGCGCCACTATATGAAAGAGCAGGGGCGCCTGCCGGCCGCCAAAAAGCTTGCCTTTAAGGCCATCACCAAGGGGCGGCTGTTTGATATGGTCATGTCCCACGGCAAGGGCATGCAGTCCCTGCTTTTCAAACGCAGCGAAAACGGGCGGGGCAAGGTTTCACGAATGCCCATTCCCGTGGCTGGCCTGAACAAGAGACGTATCCTGCCGGAATTTGCCGAAAAGCCCTTGCGCAAGCTCGTGCCCGCTGTCAGTCACCCCCACGGGGAGGTGAGGGCCAGCGTGGCCTTTTTCCCCGGCTGCATGCTCAACTATGTGTATGTAGATGCGGGCCTCGCCCTCATCAACGTGCTGCTGGCCAATGGCGTGAAAGTGCACCTGCTGGACAAACTGCAGTGTTGCGGCACGCCGCTGTTTTCGTCCGGCGATTTTGAAGGGGCGGCCATGTTGGCCGAAAACAACGTCCGGCGGCTTGCCGGGGGCGGCTTTGACGCTGTGATCACCGGCTGCGCCACCTGCGGCTCGGCTCTGAAGAAAGAATACGGGGCGGTGCTGGAAGGCAGCCCAGCTCTGGCTGTCTGGGAAGGCATGAAGGACAAGGTCTACGACATTTCTGACTTCCTGTTGCGCCTGGGGCCTGCCGAATATGCGCGAGAACTGCCCTGGAAGGTGACCTACCATGATGCCTGCCATTTGGTGCGGGGCATGGGCGTGGCCTCGCAGCCGCGGGACCTGATCCGGGCCATTCCCGGCGTGAAGCTGATGGAAATGCAGCGTCCCGCCGTCTGTTGTGGCTGCGCGGGCACATTCAGCGCCACGCACTACGCCCTGTCGCAAAAAATCCTTGCCGACAAGACCAGCGATATTCTGTCCACCGGTGCGGATGTGGTGGCCACGGGCTGCTCCGCTTGTAAGATGCAGATTATCGATGGGCTGAGCCAGCGGGGATCCCGCATGCGCGTGCTGCACACGGTGGAACTGCTGGCCAGGGCCTACGGGGTGTAAAGGGTGCGCCCGACCAGCCGCACCCCGCCTGCGTTGCGCCCTTCCCGCAGGACAGACTCTCGGCCCATGGGGAGGGCGCTTCTGATAGTTAATTTTATTGAAATAAATGTTTAATAAAAAAACATTAATGGCAAAAAATTTTGGTGAGGAGCGCTAGATAGCAAGGTATCTAGCCGAAAATGCGTAATGAACGTATTTTGGCACATATATTGCTCATTTCATAAACATGTTTGTTTAGTATTCCAACAGACGCGGGGAGCCCCACGGGTTCCCCCCGGGCCGCGCCGGCCCGCCACCCCAGGAAATAAGGAAAAGGAAGTCGATGAAAAAACAGTGTAAGCTCGTGCAAGGCAATGCGGCCATAGCACAGGGGGCTTTCTACGCCGGTGCGCGATACTATGCCGGCTACCCCATCACGCCGTCGTCGGAAATAGCGGAAATAGCGTCGCGAGAGCTGCCGCGCCTGGGCGGCGTCTTTATGCAGATGGAAGACGAGCTGGCCAGCATGGGCGCCATCGTGGGCGCCTCGCTGACGGGCGCCAAGGCCTTTACGGCCACCAGCGGCCCCGGCTTTTCGCTTATGCAGGAAAACCTGGGCATGGCCACGGTGGGCGAGGTGCCCGTGGTGGTGGTCAACGTGCAGCGTTCCGGCCCTTCCACGGGCTTAGCCACCAAGCCCGCCCAGTCCGACATCATGCAGTTGCGCTGGGGCCGTCATGGCGATCAGGAAATCATCGCCCTTGCCCCAAGCTCAGTGCAGGAATGCTTTGAGCTGACGGTCAAGGCTTTCAACCTTTCTGAAAAATACCGCGTGCCCGTCATCATGGCGCCGGAAGAAGTGGCCGCGCACATGCGCGAAAACCTGACCATTCCCGAACCGGGCGAGCTTGAGGTCATTGAGCGTACGGCTCCTGCCTGCGCGCCTGAAGAATATAAGCCCTTCTGCTTTGACGAGGGAGCCGTGGCCCCGCTCGCCAGTTACGGCAGCCGGTATGTCTTTCATGTGACCAGCTCCATGCACGGCGAAAACGGCTACAGCTGCAATACGCCGGAAAATGCGGCCCGGCGTGTGGCCCAGCTGCACACCAAGCTGGCCAGGGGGCGCAAGGATATTGTCATGACCCGCTATTTCGGGCCTGAAGACTGTGCAACCCTCATCGTTACCTCCGGCGTGGTCACCCGCGCTGCCCGTAGCGCTGCCCGTGCGGCCAATGCCGCTGGCGACAAGGTGGGGGTGCTGCAGCTGCAGACCCTTTGGCCCTTTGCCGATGCGGAAGTGCGCGAGGCTGCCCACAAGGCTGGCCGTGTTGTGGTGGCTGAAATGAACTATGCCGGGCAGCTGGCTGGCGAAGTGAAGAAGTGTGTGCCGGACCCGTCGCTGGTAGTGGGCGTCAACACGTACAACGGTGGCATCATGACCCCGTCCCAGATCGCGGCGGCGTTGCTGTAAAGGAGAACCAGACATGGCACAAGCTATTTCACGCTCACTGCTCAACAGGTCCGCGCTGCCTCTCATGTGGTGCGCCGGTTGCGGCAACGGCATCGTCCTCAACGCCCTGCTGTGCGCCCTGGACGACCTGGATCTGAAAAAAGAAGACGTGCTCGTGGTGACGGGTATTGGCTGCTGGGGCAAGGCGGACGACTATATCCTGGCCAACGCTCTGCACGTGACGCACGGCCGCGCGCTGACCTTTGCCACCGGGGCCAAGGCGGCGAACCCCAAGCTCAATGTCATCGTGCTGATGGGCGACGGCGACGGCACCACCATTGGCGGCAACCACCTTATCCATTCCGCCCGCCGCAACATGGACCTAACGGCCATCATCGTCAACAACCTTAACTATGGCATGACGGGCGGGCAGTATTCGGCCACCACGCCCAACGGGGCCATTACCAGCACCTCTGTGGGCGGCAACCCCGAACGCGGCTTTGACGTGTGCGATTTGGTGCGCGCTGCCGGGGCCAACTATGTGGCGCGCGAGTCCGTGACCAGCGGTATGCGTCTGAGAAACCGCATCGTCGCCGGCATCCAGAAAAAGGGCTTTTCCCTCATTGAGGCCATGAGCCCCTGTTCCACTCTGTTTGGTCCGCGGAACAAAATGCGCAACCCCGTGGACATGTTGCGTAATCTTAAAGAAAAGGCCGTTTCTCAGGCCAAGTTTGACGCCATAGAGAATGCGGCCGAGCAAGGGTATTTCGTTACCGGCGTCATTGCCGACAAAGACGTGCCTGATTTTAACACGAGCTACGAGGGTGAGCGCGCGGCCATCCTGGCCGCCAAGGGAGGTAAGTAGCATGGCCCATCATGAAGTTCTTATGGCCGGCACGGGCGGGCAGGGGCTTGTGTTTTCCGCCTCTTTTCTGGCTGAGGCCGCCATTCTGGACGGAAAAAACGTGGTCCAGACCCAGTCTTACGGCATCTCGCAGCGTGGCGGCTTCATCAGTGCTGAAGTGCTGCTGGACGATGAAGAAATTCTGTTCCAGCAGGTGGTCAGGCCCGACATCATCATTGCCCTAAATGATGTAGTGGGCACGCGCTACGACGCGGCCCAAGGGCCTGTGGTTTATGACTGCTCGCTCATGAAGCCCCGCACCATGAAAAACTGGATAGGCGTCCCCATGTCGCAGATCGCGCACGAGCTGGGCGCGCCCAAATCCGCCAACCTGGCTGGCCTTGGCGCGGCCATGGTCATCAGCGGTGCCCTTCCGGTGCAGACCTTGCTCACCATTGCGGCGCACAAGGGCAAGCCGGAGGTGGCCAAACTGAATGTGGAAGTGATCAGACGGGGCGCGGCCGCTGCCGAATCCGCGCAGGGGGGCAACTGATGAGTGCGGAAAAGAAGAGCTTCAATGTCCGCGTGGACGATGTCCTGTGCAAAGGCTGCGGCTATTGCCGGGAGTTGTGCCCCAAGGGGGTGTATGCTCTGGGACAGGAATATAATGCGGCCGGTTATACGTTTATGACCGTGGCGGCCATGGACAACTGCATCGGCTGCCGCACCTGCATGATGGTCTGTCCCGACTTTGCCATCGAGGTTTCCGAGCGTTAAGCGCGGTTTGCCCCCAAGGGGCGGACAACCCCAACTCTTCTAGACGATTCTGGAAAGATTGTATGGTATATAAAACGTTTGTGGAACTTGAATCCGCAGTTATGGGCAAGGCCCACAAGTGCCGAGTGGCCGTGGTGGAAGCTGCGGACGCCCATGTGCTGGAAGCCGTGCGACATGCGGTGGACGTGGGGCTGGTGGAGCCGCTGCTGTTCGGCAATCCCGCCGCCATAGAGGGAAAAATGCGTCAGGTGGGCCTTTCCCCGGACGCCTGCCCCGTCATTGCCGCTACAGATCCGCTGGATGCGGCCACCAGGGCCGGTCTGGCCGTCAAGGGCGGCCGTGCGGATTTCATCCTTAAGGGGCTGATCCAGACGGGCGTGCTGCTCAAAGGCCTTTTTAAGGAAGAAACGGGCTTTCGCACCGGGCGGCTTATTTCGCACATGAACCTTGTGCAGGCGCCCGCCTACCCCAAGCTGCTGGCTCTGTGCGATGCGGCCATCAACATCGCGCCCACGCTGGAGCAGAAGCGAGATATCCTGCAGAACGCCGTGGACGCTCTGGCCCGCATGGGCATCGACAACCCCAAGGTGGCCGTGTTGGCCGCTGCGGAAACCGTTAACGAAAAAATGCCCGCCAGCGTGGACGCGGCTCGGCTGAAAGAAATGCAGCAGCAGGGCAGCATCACGGGCTGCATTGTGGAAGGCCCCATTTCCTTTGACTTGGCCATTTGCCCTGAGGCCGCGCAAACCAAGGGTTTCCACAGCCCCGTGGCCGGCGTGGCTGATCTGCTTGTCTGTCCGGACATTGTGGCGGCTAACGTGCTGATCAAGTGTCTGCGCCACATGGCCAACGCCCTCACCGCCGGCATAGTGGTGGGCGGACGGGTGCCGGTGGTGCTGAATTCGCGCGCTGCCAGCGCCGAGGACAAGTTTAGGACCATGGTTCTGGCCGCGGCCGCGGCACGCTGATCCAGATGCTAGGCGCGGCGTCCGGCCCGGCTGATGCCTTTCAGTCCGGACGCCGCATTCCTCCACTGCGCCGTCGTACAGGCGGCGCACGCCTGGGGCACGGCTGCCGCGCCCCAGGCGCGCTACCACAACTTGCATAAGGACACCCCATGGCGGACACCAAGTACACCATTCTTGCCATTAATCCCGGTTCCACCTCCACGCGCATTGCCGTTTACGAAAACCAGACCCTGCTGTTCCAGAAAAAGGTGGACCACCCGGCGGCATCGTTGCGTGTCTTCAGCAGCAACGTGGCGCAGTTCCCCATCCGTCTTGAAGCCATCAAGGCGGCTTTGGCGGCGGAGCAGTTCGACCTGCGGCGGCTTGCTGCCGTGGCGGGGCGCGGCGGAAAACTCCCCCCACTGGAACAGGGCGCTTATCTGGTCAACGACGATATGCTCACCTTTCTGCGCGACCACCCCATTGATGATCACGCTTCCAACCTGGGAGCGCTGCTGGCGCAGGAGATCGCCCAGCCCCTCGGCATCCCGGCCTACATTTACGACGCCGTAGTCATGGACCAGATGGAAGACATTGCCAAGCTTTCCGGCCTGCCAGAAATCCGCCGCAAGGCTTCCTGCCATGCCCTGAATATGCGGGCTATGGCTATCAAGGCCGCACAGGCCAAGGGCTGGCGTCTGGAGGAGAAGAACATCATCGTCTGTCATATGGGCGCGGGCATCAGCGCCACGGTCATCCACGGAGGCCGGATGGTGGACGTGATCACGGACGAAGAGGGCCCCTATTCTCCTGAACGGTCCGGGGGCCTGCCCAACCGACAGCTTATCGACCTGTGCTTTTCCGGCGGGTTCGACCGCCTGTCGGCCACCAAAAGGACGCGGGGTCAGGGCGGGCTTATGGCTTACCTGGGCACCAACAACGCCCTGGAGGTGGAAGACCGCATTGCCGCCGGGGACGCCGAGGCCCGCCTGGTTTACGACGGGCTGACTTACCAGGTGGCCAAAAACGTGGCCTCGCTGGGGGCCGTGGTCAGCGGTGCAGTGGATCTGGTGGTGCTGACCGGAGCCCTGGCCCACTCCTCGTATATTATTGACCGCGTAGCACCCCGTGTGGCCTTTCTTGGCGAAGTGCAGGTGCTGCCCGGCGAGAATGAGCTTGAGGCTTTGGCCTACGGCATCCTGCGCGTCCTGCGCAAGGACGAGGGCTTCCATATCTTTCACGATCCCCAGGCTTGCTAGGCGTTGCCCGCGGGTTCCACGACCCTTTGCCGTGCGGGGCCGCGGCTGCCGCGCACGCCGCTTTCTCTGCGGCCGGGCTTGTGGCGGGCGGCAAGTTCCCGGTAGTCCCTACCTCCCGGGGCGGGCGCCGGAGTTTTACGCGATTCACTCCGGCGCCCACTGCCTTCCTTGGTCTAGTGGATAACGAAATAAACCTGCAGGTAAATATTGTTAACAAAATAAGCGCTGGCAGTGGGTAAAATAAGGATAGATACTCACAGCATGCTAACATAATTGGACATATGCTATATGGCACAATGCTTGCTTTTGCCTGGTATCCCAAGCTGCAAAGGCCTTTGCGGCGCTGTTCCGACAGGCAACGGCAATGATTAAATTGTTTAGTTATATTAAATTATTGGCTATTGCGCGTACGGCGGAAGCCTGCGCCAGGAACTGCGGCGTTGCAGCGTAATGCCGGCAAGATGACAAGGAGGTAAAGCAGGCATGCTTTAGGGCCGCGCGGCCGGTGGAAGGCGCGCGCAGGACGCCCGTTTCAATCTGACTAACCGTCGTTACCGGGGGCCGTCGTGACGGTCCCATCCCCCGCCGGCACCATGCTGTGGGGCGAATTGCTCACGTAAAGGAACTGTTATGGCAGACACGGCTGTGAACTCGAAGGGGAACCTTGCCCAAAAAATACGTTTGGGTGGAGCTATTCTTTCTATCTTTCTCGGCATCTGGGTAGCCATGATGCCGCCGCCCCCGGGGCTTGATTCCAAGACTATGGTGGCTTTGGGTATTACGGTGTGGGCTGTGGGCTGGTGGATAACCGAAATCGTGCCCGAATTCGTCACCGGCCTCATGATGTGCATCTTTTGGGCCGCGCTCAAGTGCGTGCCCTTTAAAACCGCCTTTTCCACTTTTTCCACATCCGGCTGGTGGATTATGGTGGGCGCTTTCGCCCTGGGATCCGTGGCGGGCAAAACCGGCCTGCTCAAGCGCATTTCCCTGTGGGTGCTCAAGCTTTTCCCCGCCAGCTACACCGGCCAGGTCTGGGGCCTTCTGGGCTCCGGCACAATTATTTCTCCGCTGATTCCCAGCATGAACGCCAAGGCCACGCTTTCTACTCCCATTGCCATGAGCATCAGCGACGAGTTGGGCATTGAGCGCAAGTCCCGTGCGGCCAACGGGCTTTTCGGCGCGTGTTACGTGGGCTTCATCATTATGGGGCACATGTTCATGAGCGGTTCTTTCAGCCACTATGTGCTGGTGGGCATGCTGCCGGAAGGCTATCGGGATGTCACCTGGCTGCAGTGGCTGTTGTGGTCGCTGCCCTGGGGCGTGTGTGTGTTCGTGGGGCTGGGTCTGTTTCTTGTTTTTGCCTACCGGCCTGACAAAAAAGTGATGCTGCCGCCCGGTTACAGTTCGGAACAGCTGGCCAAGCTCGGCCCCATGAGCCGGGACGAGAAAATCTGCCTGCTGGTGCTCATTGGCACCCTGCTGATGTGGATGACCGAAAAGCTGCACAGGATTTCCGCCGGTGAAGTGGCGATCATGGCCATGTGTCTGCTCCTGGTGCTCAAGGTTATGGACAAGAACGACTTCAAGACGCGCATTGACTGGACGTCCGTGGTCTTTGTGGGCAGCATCCTGAACATGGCCGCTGTTATCCAGTCTCTGAAAGTGGACCGTTGGCTGGGGTCCGAGCTGCAGCCCATTCTGGTCAACGTGGTGTCCGAGCCGGCGCTGCTCATCATCACTCTGGTGGTGGCCGCATCGGTCATCAAGCTCATCATTGTTTCGCTTACCTCCGCCGCAGCCATTTTCGTGCTGGTGCTGCCGCCTTTGATGATCGCCAACGGCATCAACCCTTGGATAGCCTGCATGGTCACCTTTGCCGGCAGCAACATCTGGTACCTGAGCTATATGAACTCCATCTATCTCTGCGCGCATTTTGGCACGCAGGGGCAACTGGCCAAGCACAGCTCTATGGTCAAACTTTCCGCCGCCTATTCGGTCATCTGCACCTTGGGTTTCCTGGTCAGCATTCCCTACTGGCGTATGCTTGGCCTGATAAAATAGCCGCCCAGCGCAGGATGTCGCTTGCGGTCTGAACCAGTTGTAACCCGCGGGCGGGGTCTTCCCCGTCCGCGGGTTTTGCGTCAAGGTCCGGCCTAGCGCAAGGCCGCGTGTCTTTGTTGCGCGGGCCGTGTCCGCCCGCGGCCTTGCCAAGGCCGGGCGGAACGCATATGCTCTTGCGCGTTCTGGTGAATTTTTTTCGCGCAAGAGCATTTTTTTGTATAAAAGGGCGGGGGCCTGCGTTTCCGTTCTTTTACCCGTCCAGGCAACGCCCGTTGTGGGTCTTGGCCATTCCCCGGAGGACGGGGTTTTTTCCGGCGCGCCCCGTGGGGCCGTAAGCCGAGGTGGTATGGACAAGGATCGCAAGGAAGCCCTGCAGGTGGCCAAGGAACTGACCGCCAAGTTTATTGAAACGCGCACCGTTTCGCCCGGCAATTTCGCCGAGGTCTTTCCGGCGGTCTACAAGGTAGTCTGCACCGCCATTGGCGTGGACCCCGGCCTGGACAACGGCGGGAAGCGGGTGTGAGCGGCGCGCCTTCCACTACGCCGCGCGGGGCCGACCCGCGCGCGGCCTCTCCGGGCACAGGGCACGACGCGGCTGTGGCCGGCATGTTCGGCCGCATCGTGCCCTTCTACGACCTGCTTAACCGGGTGCTCAGCCTGGGGCTGGACGTCTACTGGCGGCGCGTACTGGCGCGCAACGTGCGCCTGGGGCAGACGGGCCTGGTGCTGGACCTTGCCGCCGGCACTCTGGACGTGGCCTTGGCCGTGCGCCGCCGCTACCCCGGCGCGTGCGTGCCCGCCATGGATTTCTGTCCGCCCATGCTGGTGCGGGGCCGCCGCAAGCTGCGCGGGGCCGACGCCCGCAACATTCTGCCCGTGGCCGCCGACGCCAAGCGTCTGCCCTTGCCGGACGCCTGCGTGGATTGCGTGACCATGGCCTTCGGCATCCGCAACATCCTGCCGCGCGAGCGGGCCTTTGCCGAAATGCTGCGCGTGCTCCGGCCCGGCGGCCGGGCTTGTATTCTGGAGTTCGGTTCCGGGCGGGAACGCATCTGGGGCGGGCTGTATAATCTTTACCTCAACCGCGCGCTGCCACTGGTAGGACGGATTTTTTCCAAGGATCCCGCCGCCTATGAGTACCTGGCCGCCACCATCCGGCAGTTTCCGCCGGCGGCGGCCCTGGAGCGGGAAATGCGCGATGCGGGCTTTGCCCGCGCCTGGCACGAAAAGCTCACCTCGGGCATTGTCTGCCTGCACGTGGGCGAAAAAGGGCGTTAACGGGCAAGGCTCGTCAGCAGCAGGCCCACGGCCACGGCAGTCAGGCCCACGGCGCGCAGCCGTCCTTCGGGCTGGGCCAGCAGCTCGCGCAGGGCGCGGCGCATGCCGCGGGGAAAGAGCGCCCAGCAAAGCCCTTCCAGCACAACGGCCAGGCCCAGGGCGCGCAAAAAAAGATCAAAATCAAACCGCATGCTTTGGTGGTTACGGAAAAGCGCGGTTTTGTAAAGGACCACAACTATGGTGACATTTGAGGATCTTTGCGCCGGCAAGGGCACCCTGGCCGTGGTGGGCCTGGGCTATGTGGGGTTGCCGCTGGCCGTGGCCTTTTCACGCCACATGCCTGTTCTGGGCTTTGACTGCAGCGCCCGGCGCATTGCCGAGCTCAAGGCCGGCAGCGACCACACCCGCGAGGTGGACCACGACCGTCTGGCCGCCGCCAGGGTGCGCTATTCCGACAACCCCGCGGACCTGCGGCAGGCCGACGTGGTGGTGGTGGCCGTGCCCACGCCTATTGACCACCACCGTTCGCCGGACCTGACCCCCGTGGTGGGGGCCAGCACCACTGTGGGGCAGAATCTGCGCCCCGGCTGCGTGGTGGTCTACGAATCCACGGTCTATCCCGGTCTGACCGAAGAAATCTGCGTGCCCATTCTGGAGCGGGAATCCGGCCTCAAGCTGGGGCGGGACTTTACCGTGGGCTACTCGCCGGAGCGCATCAACCCCGGCGATAAGGTCCATACCGTGGAAACCATCGTCAAGATTGTTTCCGGCTCGGACAAGGCTACCGCCGACCTGCTGGAGAGGCTCTACGGTTCCGTGGTGCGGGCGGGCACCCACCGCGCCTCCAGCATCAAGGTGGCCGAGGCCGCCAAGGTCATTGAAAACACCCAGCGCGACCTCAACATCGCCCTTATGAACGAACTGGCCATTATTTTCGGCCGCATGGGCATCGATACCCAGGAAGTGCTGGAGGCCGCCGGCAGCAAATGGAACTTTCTGCCCTTCCGGCCCGGTCTGGTGGGCGGGCACTGCATTGGCGTGGACCCCTATTACCTCACCTACAAGGCCGAAGAACTGGGCTTTCACCCCGAAGTCATCTTGGCCGGTCGCCGCATCAACGACAACATGGGCAAGTATGTGGCGGAATGCGTCGTCAAGCGTCTCATCAAGAGCGGCCGGGTCATCAGTGGCGCGCGCGTGGGCATTTTGGGCTTCACCTTCAAGGAGAATGTCCCCGACCTGCGCAACACCCGCGTGGTGGACGTGGTGCGTGAGCTGGAGGACTACGGCGTCACCGTGCTGGTGAGCGATGCCGAGGCCGATCCGGAAGAAGCCCTGCGCGAATACGGCCAGACCCTGCTGCCGCAGGAGGATCTGCACGACCTGGACGGCCTCATCTTGGCCGTAAGCCATAAGGCTTATGCCGGGCTGACCCCTGCTGCCGTGAAAGCGCTCTTCGCCGCGCCGGACAATGCCGTGGTCTTGGACGTGAAGTCCTTTTTCGACGTGGCCGCCATGCGCGCCGCAGGCATAGACTACTGGAGGCTGTAGCCGCGTGACCCTGCTGCTCTGCGCCGCCACGGCCCGCGAATTGGCGGGCCTTGCGCCGGGCTTTGCGCCGCCGGGGCTGCCGCCCCTGGCCGTCGCGCCGGGGGGGGCCACGGACGACCCCTGGCCGGAAATGCGCCTCTGGCCCCTGCCCTTGCGGCGGGGCCGCGCCTTGTGCTGCCTGACGGGCGTGGGGCCGCTCAACGCGGCCTTGGCTCTGGGGCTGGCCCTGGAGCGGGCGCGGGCGGAAGGCACGCCCGTGAGCGTTGTGTGTAACGCTGGTCTGGCCGGGGCCTTCAGCCTGGAGGATCGGCCCCTGCGTTCGCTCTGTCTGGTGCGTGAAGAAATCTGGCCAGAATACGGCCTCAACGATGGGCGCTCTGTGGTGGCCGGGGCCTTCGGTTTTCCCCTCTGGCAGCCGCCCGGCGGCGCGCCCGTGCGCGACCGTCTGCCCCTGGCCGGGGCGGACGTCCTGGGCGCAGGCGCGGCGGCGCTGCCTGCAGTCCGGTCGCTCACCGTGGCCGGAGTGACGGCCAGCCGTGAGCGGGCGGAGCAGCTGTGCCGGAGCTATGGCGCGGACCTGGAAAATATGGAAGGCTTTGCCGTGGCCTATGCCTGTGCCCGGGCCGGACTGCCCTGCGTGGAGGCGCGCTGCGTGTCCAACAAGGTGGGCCCGCGCGCCAGGGACGAAAAAGACTTTGCGGGAGCTTTGCACGCCCTGGCCGGGGTGCTGCCCGCCCTCAACTGCAACTGAGTAGCGTCATGATCCAACTGAAAGCGCGCCTGGCCCTGGAGTTGCCCGCCGTCAACCGGGCCCTGGAGCGGGCGACGGCAAGCCTGCCCGCCTCCGTGCGGCCCGTGGCCCAGCATATTTTTCAGGCTGGGGGCAAGCGCCTGCGGCCCCTGCTCACCGTGCTTATGGCGCGGCTTCTTGGCTGTGGGCGGGAAGACATCCACGACCTGGCCGTGACGCTGGAGATGCTCCACGCCGCCACCCTGCTGCACGATGACGTGCTGGACAATGCCGTGAGCCGTCGGGGGCAGCCTGCTGCGCACACGGTGTATACTGTGGGCACGGTCATTCTGGCCGGAGACGCGCTGCTGGCCGGGGCCAACGCGCTGGTGGCGGGCTTTGGCGACACGCGTCTGACGCGCTGCTTTTCCGAGGCCACCAGCCGTACGGCTGCGGGTGAAATTCTGGAAATCGAGGCCCAGGGCCGGGTGGACGTGAGTGCCGCGGCCTATGAAGAAATCATCCGGGGCAAGACGGCCTGGCTTATCCGCGCGGCCTGTGAGCTGGGGGCCCTGGCCGCCGGGGTCGCAGATCCTTTGGTGGCCGCGGCCGCGGCCTACGGCGAAAATCTGGGCATGGCCTTTCAGATGGTAGACGACGCCCTGGACTTTGCGCCGGAAAGCGTCACGGGCAAACCCACGGGCGGCGATGTGCGCGAAGGCAAGCTGACCCCGCCTTTGCGCCTTTACCGCGAGAGCCTTGCGGAGGCGGAACGCGCCGCCTTTGACGCGGCCTTCTGCGCTGGACTCATGACCGCGCAGGACGCCGCCGCCATTGCCGCGCGTATCCGCGAGGCGGGCTTTGACGCCCAGGTGCGCCGTCAGGCCGAAGGCTTTCTGGACGTGGCCCGTGAGGCCGTGCACGGCCTGCCCGAAAGGCCGGAGCGCCGTTTTCTGCTCCAGATGGCCGATTACGTGCGGGACAGGAAAAAGTAGTTCGTCAGGGGGCGGGGACGGCAGCACGCTGCCTCCGGGCCCACGTTTGCCCTTCCCCTTCGGGTTTGAACCGGAGAGGGAAGAGCCCCCGCAAAAAGGGAATATTCACAAGGAAGCGTGTCATGCTCTACAGGGTGGAAACCGGCCCCCACGCCGGAATGGACGATACGCAGGGGCGTAAGACGGCCCTGCGGCTGCGCAAGGATCTCGACCTGACCGTGGCCGCCGTGCGGCAGACCAAGGTCTTTACCGTGGACGGTCTGGACGCGCCCCAGGTGCAGCGCCTGCTGGACGAAGGCGTCTGGCACGACCCCATTCTGCAGCAGGCGGCGCTTACCCCGCTGCCTTTGGCGCAGCCCGCGCAGTGGTTCGTGGAAGTGGGCTTTCGCCCCGGCGTCACGGACAACGAAGCCCGCACGGCGCGGGACACGGCCGCTCTGGTGCTGGGTCTGCCGCGAGAAGGCCTGCGCGTCTATACCTCGGTGCAGTACCGCATCAGCGAGGACCCCGCCGCGCCCCTGCGCCGCGAACAGGTGGACGCCCTGGCCCGCGATCTGCTCTGCAATACCCTGATCCAGCGCTATCGCGTCAAAAGCGCGCAGGAATGGCAGGCGGCCCCCGGCTTTGAGCCTCAGGCCGCCAAGGTTACGGGCGCGGCCGACGCCACGGTGGAAACCGTGGCCCTCTCCGCTATGGACGACGCGGCCCTGCAACGGGCCAGCCGGGAAAACACCTGGGCACTTAATCTTACGGAGCTGCACCGCATCCGTGCGCACTTCACCGGGCTGGAGGAAGCCGCCCGGCGCGCCGCCCTGCAGCTGCCCGCCGACCCTACGGACGTGGAAATGGAAGTGCTGGCCCAGACCTGGTCCGAGCATTGTAAACACAAGATTTTCGCCGCGCGTATCGACTATACGGACGCGGATACGGGCCGCCGCGAGGTGGTGGACAACCTCTACAAAACCTGCATCCGCGACGCCACGGCCATCCTGCGGGAGCGCATGGGCGAGAAGGACTATTGCAAGTCCGTGTTCAAGGACAATGCAGGCGTCATTGCGTTTATCAACGGCTACGACGCCTGCATCAAGGTAGAGACGCACAACAGCCCCTCGGCCCTGGACCCCTACGGCGGGGCGCTTACGGGCATTGTGGGCGTGAACCGCGACCCCATGGGCACGGGCATGGGTGCGGAATTGGTCTGCAATACGGATGTGTTCTGCTTTGCCTCGCCCTTTTATGACCAGCCCCTGCCCCCGCGCCTGCTGCACCCCCGCCGCGTGCTGGAAGGCGTGCGCGAAGGCGTGGAGCACGGCGGCAACAAGTCCGGCATTCCCACGGTCAACGGCTCTCTGGTCTTTGACCAGCGCTTTCTGGGCAAGCCCCTGGTCTTTTGCGGCACCGTGGGGCTGCTGCCTGCAGAAATCAACGGCCGCGCCGGCTGGTACAAGAAGGCCGAGCCGGGCGACGTCATTGTCATGACTGGCGGCCGCATCGGCAAGGACGGCATCCACGGGGCCACCTTTTCCTCCGAAGAGCTGCACGAAGGCTCCCCGGCCACGGCCGTGCAGATCGGCGACCCTATTACGCAACGCAAGATGTATGACTTTATTCTGCGCGCGCGGGATATGGGTCTGTACCACGCCATTACGGACAACGGCGCGGGCGGCCTCTCTTCCTCCGTGGGCGAAATGGCCGAAGATACGGGCGGCTGCGTGCTGGACATCGCCAAGGCCCCCCTCAAGTACGACGGCCTGCGGCCCTGGGAGATCCTGCTCTCCGAGGCGCAGGAGCGTATGACCCTGGCCGTGCCCCCGAACAAACTGGAGCAGTTTCTGGAGCTGGCTGCCCGTATGGACGTGGAGGCCACGGCCCTGGGCTATTTTACGGAATCCGGCTGCTTTGAAGTGCGCTACGGCGAACGCGTGGTGGCCTCGCTGGATATGGACTTCATGCACAACGGCGTGCCCCAGCTGCACCTGGAAGCCCAGTGGAGCGCGCCCGAAGTGCGGGACATCCGTGTGGACGTGGCGCAGGTGGAGCAGGGGGCCTTTTTGCAGCGCATGCTGGGCAGGTTGAACATCTGCTCCAAGGAATACATTGTCCGCCAGTATGACCATGAGGTGCGCGGTGGCAGCGTGGTCAAGCCCATGGTGGGCGTCAAGCGCGATGGTCCGTCAGACGCGGGCGTGCTGCGGCCCCTGCTGGAATCGGACGCCGGTCTGGTAGTTTCGCACGGCATCTGCCCCAAGTTCAGCGACTACGACGCCTACTGGATGATGGCCAATGCCATGGACGAAGCCATCCGCAACGCCGTGGCTGTGGGCGCCAACCCCGACGCCCTGGCCGGGGTGGACAACTTCTGTTGGTGCGACCCGGTGGTAAGCCCGTCCAACCCCGATGGCCGCTACAAGCTGGCCCAGCTGGTGCGGGCCTGCCGTGCCCTGCGGCAGTTCTCCCTGGCCTTCGGCGTGCCCTGCATTTCCGGCAAGGATTCCATGAAGAACGACTACACCGGCGGCGGGGAGCGCATCTCCATTCCGCCTACGGTGCTCTTCTCCGTACTGGGGGTCATGGGCAACGTGACGGCGGCGCAGACTTCAGATTTCAAGCGTCCCGGCGACCTCATCTATGTGCTGGGCGGTACCTGGCGCGAAATGGCGGGCAGCGAGGCCGCCGACGAGCTGGGCCTCAAGGGCGGGCGTGTGCCCCATGTGGACGCCGCCACGGCCCTGCCGCGCTACCGCGCCGTCAACGCCCTTATGGGGCAGAAGGCCATTGCCGCCTGCCACGACTGCTCCGACGGCGGCCTGGCTGTGGCCCTGGCCGAGATGTGCATTGGCGGGCGTCTGGGGGCCGAGGTGGACCTGAACGCCGTGCCCGCTCTGGAGGCCATGAACCTGACCGAACTGCTTTACAGCGAGTCGGCCAGCCGACTGGTCATCAGCGTGCGGCCGGACCTGGGCATGATTTTTGACGCCCTGGGGCAGTGGCAGCTCTGTACCCGCATCGGCACGGTTACGGAGGACGCACGGCTGACCCTGCGCAGCGGCGACAGCCTGCTTTGTGCTGCGCCCGTGGAGGATCTGGCCAAGGCCTTCAAGCGTACCCTGGACTGGTAGCGGCAGGGGCCGACGCGCTGACTGCTGCAGAAGGCAGGGCAGGGGGGGCGCTGGCTGCGGGAGAATAGCGGGCCTGGCGCGGCAGGGATGGCGGGACCGGAGGTTGGTCGTCCCGCTGCAGCAAAAACAGCCTTTTTTGCGCCAAACGGCGTCAGCGGCGGATTTTTGCTGCCCACGGATTTGGGGCAATCCCGGCGAAAAAGCGTTTTGATGCTGACCGCCCCGGCCACATTGGTCGGGGCGGTTCTTGGTACTTCCCTGTGGGGGGAGGAACAGCGAAAAACTGTTACAGAGAAAAAATCAGGAAACCGGCCTGGCAGGGCCGTGGGCGGCGGGCAGGCCAGGGCTGGCGGCAGGCATGGACGTGGTAGGGTGCGGATGCAGAGTCTCTTGCGGCGTGGCGGCCGGGGCGGAGGAGCCCTCTGGTCCGGCGTGCGTCGCGTCGGGTCGTCCCTCTGTGGGGCTCTGGGCATCGGCAGGGCTTTGTGCCGCAGCCTGCCCCTGTGCTGCGGCCTGAGAGGCTGCGGCGGACGTATCCTGCAGCCAAGGGCGGCTGCTGCGGGCCAAAGGCACGGGCGTGGATCCGGCGGGGTAGCTGGCAGGGGGCAGCTCTTCCGCCTGGCGCACACCGTGCACCTCATGCGCGGCGGCGGGCATTTCCGCTTCGGCCGGGGGCAAGGGGCGGGGCGTACGGCGGGTCATGAGCATGCCCGGTTCCGGATCCAGAAGCCCTTCCAGATAGTCGCTCACGGTAACAAAGCGCTGGCAGCCGCCTGCCCGCAGGTCGCGGATGATGCGGGGCAGGTCGTCCACCGTGCGTTTGTGCGTGTCATGAAACAGAAAAATGCCCCGCAGGGTTCCGGGCTGGTAGACCGTGCCCAGAGTGGAGCGCAGGGTGGCATAATTGGCGGGCAGGCGCTGCCAGTCGCGGCTGTCCAGCGACCAGAGCAGAATAGAGAGCCCCAGTTCACCGGCCACTTTTTCCGTATAGGCGTCAAAGGCCCCGTAGGGCGGCCGCAGAAACACTGGCGCGGCCCCCAGGGAACGCAGCACGGCGTCGGTGCGGCGAATTTCCTCGGCTTTGCGCTCCGGTGAAGCCAGACGCAGATTGGGGTGAGAATAGGAGTGGTTGCCTACCTCATGCCCTTCAGCCAAAATGCGCCGGACGGTGTCCGGGTGGCGCTCGGCCTGGCTGCCCAAGAGAAAAAATGTGGCGGGGATGCCGTATTCTGCCAGCATATCCAGCAGTTGCGGCGTATTGACGGAAGGCCCGTCGTCAAAGGTGATGGCGCACAGATTTTCCCGCATGGGCTGGCGCATGATGACAGCGCCGTCCACCACCCGGGCGGGGGCCGCCTGAGCGGTCAGCGCCAGCAGGCTGCAACAGGCTGCGATGCCGATATATTTCAAAAGCGCTTGCATACCAGCCTCGGAAAAAAACATGGGACGGGGCAGAACCCGTCCTGGGGGCAGGTCTAGCACTCCCCACGGCGTACCGCAAGGCAGCGCGGTGCGATTTTGCCGCATTTGCGCGGTGGACGGGAGAAATAGCCAGAAAAT
>ENA-UEYG01001180-UEYG01001180.1-human-gut-metagenome-genome-assembly--contig:-NODE-1180-length-19444-cov-5.147364_pt1 | contig 19444 bp, 17 predicted proteins | sample MGYA00242933_ERZ507934 | MGnify/ENA primary metagenome ERZ507934 (study PRJEB26167, sample SAMN06115527) | human gut metagenome | host: Homo sapiens | place: China:Zejiang | collected 2015-11-10... | reverse complement strand
CGCGAGTGCGCATCATTGGCACGTTAGTGCCTTTTTGTGTAATAGGGAATTCCAAGGAATTTCCTATTACACAAAAAAGCTGTCATGTATCACTATTCAAACATGACAGCTCTTTATTTCTATGCCGCAAACACTCCCATTACCTTCTTAAAATAGTCCCATAGTCCCGCTTTCTCCACCGTTTCTGCCGCTTCTATCTCCACACTTCCCAATTCCCGTCCATCCAGCCGGTAAACCAGATGTCCGATCACATCGCCCTCCTGAATCGGCGCTTTGCGGGATTCTTCCATCATCCACTCTTTTTCGATTCCATCCAGATTCTCTCCTCCCATCGAAAGATAAGAAAAGGTTCCCCGCAGACGCCCTGCAACCTGTTCCTGGATGCCGCCTGCCACCGTCGTTTCCGGCACAGCTCCCGGATTCTCATCTTTGTAAAGATGACAATTTGCAAACCCATAATTTAACAATGTGACCGCATCCGCAAACCGCGCCTTATAATCCGGTGCTGCCAGAATGACGGCAATCAGATCAACGCCATCCTTCCGCCCGGTTGCGGACAGGCAATATTTTGCCAGCGATGTAGAACCTGTTTTCAGTCCCGTCACCTCAAAATTTGTCACCATTTTCAGCAGCTTATTCGTATTGGAAAGTCCAAATTCTTTCTCTCCCTGCTTGGTCCGGTGCGTTATATTTTCCATCCAGATCGTTGAATACTGAAAAATTTCCGGATACTTCGTGATCAATTCCCGCGACATGAGGGCAATGTCGCGCGCCGACATCGCGTGCGTCGTAGACGCCGTCAGACCACAGCAATCCTCAAACTTTGCTGTCTCCATTCCAAGCCCTTTCGCCCGCTCGTTCATCATCGCAACAAATGCCTCCTCACTGCCGCCGATATACTCTGCCATTGCCACACTGGCATCATTTCCCGATGCAATGACGATGCACTTGATCAGCGTTTCGACCGTCTGTACCTCCCCTTCTTCCAAAAACACCTGGGATCCCCCCATGGATTTCGCATGCGCGCTGGTCGTGACCTCATCCTGCAAATGAATTTTTTCCGAATGTAACGCATCAAAAATCAGAAGCAGCGTCATAATCTTCGTCACGCTGGCTGGATTTCGCGCCTCGTCCGCATTTTTTTCATACAAAATAGTTCCGGTGGAGGCCTCCATAAGAATCGCCTCCGGTGCCTGGACGGGAAGCTCAGCGGCATTTTCTGCTGCCTGCGCTGTCTCTGCGGTTACTGAAACGGGAATCCACAGTTCCTCCGCGTAAGATGTGAGCATACTATTTCCCCCCAATTCACCAATTCCAAGCTGTATGCCTGACACACATTCTCCCATCGTAAGCACAACCGCTACACCAATCGCTGCCAGCCCTCTCCAAGCATTTTTATTTAAATACTCTCTTCTCCTGTCTCTGCCCCCTTCGTCCCAACACATACATTCTTTTTCCCGAAACAGCTTCTTTTTCACAAACCAACACCATTTTTCCACACGCTTCCATTTCAAATACCACGCCTCTCCCTGCATGATACATTTTTCATTCATATCTTCCTCCGTCTGCACATACTCTCTTCTCAAGATATGGCATATCCGCCCGTCCCTATGCCAAAGAGAATTGTAAGAAACTGTCATAGACCACCTTTCCTTTTTATGGTATACTATAAGAACACAGACAGGCTTATAAAAACGTTTTCCGCTCTCTTTCTTGCTGTGTCGAGTCGGTGGCAAACTTTCTCGGCCTGTTATTACTATCTGACGCAAAAAACGACAGATAAATATGAATAAACAAAAGGTGAAAACTATGATGAGAAGAAATTCCTCCCTTGGAAGCGTTGGATTTTCTGCACGTGGCGGACGTTCCAGGCGACGGCACGGCGGTTCCTCTAAACTTCCGTATTTAATTTTAATCGGCATTCTGATTGTACTGCTTGGAATTGCCGCGTTCCTCTGGGTGCGCCGCTCTCCGGCAGCACATGTATCTTCGGTTCCAGCGACAACCGAAACGGATTCTGAAAATGGAGTAATTTCCCTTGATAATGCATCTGCACCTGCTGATGACAGCCTCGAGGGTGTCATCGCTCAGGCAAAGCTTCTGGCAGACGGTTATGACTATGACGGGGCAATCAATCTCCTGTCCAGCAGTACATACGCATCTGACGAGTCCGTGACGGCAGCGATCGACGAATACAACGCCACCAAAGAAACACTGGTGCGCGCTGATCCGCGTAAGGTAACGCATGTATTCTTCCATACACTGATTATGGATACCTCGAAAGCATTTGACGGCGACAGCCGCGAAAAGGGTTATAATCAGGTCATGACGACCAAGGATGAATTTATGAAGATTCTCCAGTCGATGTATGAGCGCGGTTTCGTTCTGGTACGTCTGCACGATGTAGCATATGAGGTGACCGCAGAGGACGGTTCCAGGCATTTCCAGGAGGGCGATATCATGCTTCCGGAAGGTAAGAAACCGTTCGTCATGTCACAGGATGATGTCTGCTACTACGAATACATGGATGGCGATGGCTTTGCCTCCCGTATGATTATCGGCGAGGATGGCAAGCCAACGAACGAGATGAAGATGGACGACGGTTCTGTTTCCGTCGGTTCCTATGATCTGGTGCCGTTACTGGATGATTTCATCAAAGAGCACCCGGATTTCTCCTACCGCGGCGCAAAAGCGTGCATTGCTTTTACCGGTTACAATGGCATCCTGGGCTACCGCACCGATTCCGCCTACAATACTGACGAGTACAAAGCGGAACACCCGGATTTCAACTTTGAGGAAGAACGCGCCAACGCAGCAAAAGTCGTCCAGTGCCTGCGCGACGACGGTTTTGAAATTGCCTCCCACAGCTGGGGCCACCGCAACATGGGTACGATCCCAATGGATAAATTCCGTGAAGATACCGATAAATGGGCAAATGAAGTCGAAACGCTGACCGGTCCGTGTGATATCATCCTCTTCCCGTTTGGAAGCGATATTGGGGACTGGCATCCGTATGATACAAGCAGCGAGCGCTTCCAGTACCTGTACAACAAGGGATTCCGTTACTTCTGTAACGTAGATTCCTCCCAGTATTTCGTCCAGATCGGCGACGATTATATGCGACAGGGGCGCCGGAACCTCGACGGCTACCGGATGTATTACGACCTTCCGGAAAGTGGAGTCGGCGGCGATCATTTGAGTGACCTGTTTGATGTCAACGAGGTATTTGACCGGTCAAGACCTACTCCGGTGCCGAAGATGACGGAGTAAGATAAGACTGTAATCCAATTTTAAATAAAAGAAAGAGAAATCGAACGAATGCTCGATTTCTCTTTCTTTTTTAAAAACCCCGGAGTCTTCCACACTCCGGGGCACACCTTTTCTTTCAAGCACAGCTTTCCGTTGCAAATCTTAGAACTGCACAATCTCCTCAATCGGCTCTGCCTTTTCCACATAATCTGCATAAAGCATCGGACCTTCGCCCTCATACTCCGGCATATACTCATATTCTACGCGGGCACGTACTTTGACCCAGTCTTTCGTCTCAAGCAGACGGGCATTTTTTGCCTTGCACATGAAACCTAAGAACGTCATATCTGCCTCGCAGCAGGTCATCGCCATACGTCCAGGAACAAAGTTGTTCTTCGGGAAATCCGGGGTTTTCAGTACCATGCCGGTAAATTCAACAGTCTTTCCACGGTAACGGTCCGGTTTATCCATCGCATCAATATACCAGATACCATATGCCTCCGGCGGAATCTCGATCACTTCGGCATTGACATCAAACGGAAGATCCGCTTCGGTCACTTCCTCAATTTCGCCCTCTGCGTCCTCAAATACGATCTGAACCTGCGGGTTCATGCCCTTTAAAGTACGGCGGTATACATCCAGATCCTCGATCTCGTCGCAACGGTTCATGATAATCATTTCCGTGTTGCGGACCATGGCACCAATCAATGGTTTCATGTTCTGCAGGTATAAATCAAATGTGGAACCATCGATGATCGTAATCTGCTGATACAGATCCCAATCGTTCGGAAGTTTCAGGGCATCCAGATTCCACATACCGTTCCACTCCATCAGAACTCGCTCCGGATTGTAAAGGAGCTCCAGATCCTGTAGGTATTCCGGCGTCAGCTTTTCCGCTTCCTCTATATAGACAACCGCTGTATGAGTTTGCTTTAAAAGCTCCTCATCATACTCTTCCTCGCCCTCTTCGCAGACAATCAGAAGTGTTTTTCCTTCGGTCTGGAAATAATCCTGCTGCATTGTAAATTTAATAAACTGGGTTTTTCCAGCTTCCAGAAAACCATTGATGAGAAACAACGGCATCTTATCTTCATTCATAGTTCATTCTCCTTGTATTTACGCGTTGAACGCTGCCTTCAGACCCTCTTCGTCCAGCTCGGCACCGATCACGCACACCTTTCCGGTAAAATCCGGTGCTCCCTCACGGATCTCAGCCTGCTCCGGAACCATATCAAAATGCAGCCATACGCCCTTTTCTTCACTCGGAACCATGCCTTTCGCACGCAGAACCTCGCCGTATTTATCACCATAAGCCAGATCATCCAGAATCTTCTGCAGATCTTCTTTCTTCATCACGCCGACATTCTCCAAGCCCCAGCTTGTAAATACATCATCTGCATGATGGTGTCCTTCGTGATCGTGGTGGTGGTCATGGCAGCCACAGCCACACTCGTCATCATGGTCGTGATGATGATGCTCATGGTCATGATCGTGACAGCCACAGTCATCATCATGGTCATGATGATGGTGCTCATGATCGTGATCATGACAGCCACAATCGCAGTCATCGTCATGATCATGATGGTGATGATGCTCGTGATCATGATCATGGCAGCCACAGTCGCAGTCATCGTCATGGTGGTGATGCTCATGATCGTGGTCATGGCAGCCGCAATCGCAGTCATCGTCATGATCATGATGGTGATGATGCTCATGCATATGCTCTCTTGCCTCTTTCATCAGCTCCTCTGCCATATCATCTTCCTGCTCGATCATCTCAAGAAGCTGTGCGCCGGTCAGCTCGCTGCATGGAGTGGTCACGATGGTTGCCTTTGCATTGTGCTGGCGAAGCATCTCAACCGCGCCCTGTACCTTCTTCGGATCCGCTACATCGGTACGGCTTAACACGATCGTGCCTGCATTTTCGATCTGGTTGTTGAAAAACTCACCGAAGTTCTTCATATACATACGGCATTTGTTGACATCTACCACGGTAACCGCACTGTTTAACATAACCTCAATCTCAGAAGCTACATTTTTTACTGCATTCATAACATCAGACAGCTTGCCGACGCCTGACGGCTCGATGATAACACGATCCGGCTGATATTTGGTCAGAACTTCCTCGAGGGAACGTCCAAAATCGCCGACCAGAGAGCAGCAGATACAGCCGGAGTTCATCTCACGGATCTCGATGCCAGCGTCTTTTAAAAAACCGCCGTCAATGCCGATCTGTCCAAATTCATTTTCAATCAGAACGACTTTCTCGCCTGAAATTGCTTCTTTTAAAAGCTGTTTAATAAACGTAGTCTTTCCTGCACCCAGGAAACCGGAAATAATATCAATCTTTGTCATTTTACTTACCTTCTTTTCTGTACAAATGTGTACTGACTGTAAATCATTGTCCGCCCGGTACCTGGCATCCCGGCAATGCATAGCTTTACATCGCCCGAATCTGCCGAAGTTCCGATCAGCCACTTATTATTTTACACAAATACCTAGTAAAGTCAAGCATCGGCAAAATCCCGTTACTGGGCGCGTGTGAACAGTAACTTTTTTAGCCTCACATATATGCAGCCTTTTTGAGACCAAAAACGCCCTATAAAGACACAGTAATCGTCCGCTTCCAGCTCGCCCCAGCATACACTGCCGTGATAAGCTCTGCCAGCCAGAACGCGTGCCAGACACCGATAGGACCGATGATCCGGCTGAGCACAAATGCGATCGGAATGATAATCACAGCATAGCGCATCAGGGAAATTTTCAGAGATTTAAGTCCCATTCCAAGTCCCTCAAACGCGCCAGAAGCAATGACGGAAACCGTTGACATGACAAAGCCCGGGCTGATGAGCCGGAGCGCCGTTCTGCCGATCTCCACCGTCGAAGGCGTCTGCGTAAACAGCCCCATCAGGAAATCCGGCACCAGCTCGCCAAGCAGGGTTCCCGCTGTCATGATAATGCCAACAATCATGAAGGCCGCGCGGAAGATCTTTTTCACCCTCTCCTGCTCGCCTGCACCGTAATTGTAACCGATCAGCGGGCGCATTCCCTGCACCACGCCGCTGGCTCCCTGATAAAGCAGTGCCTGCAGCTTGTAGTAAACACCCAGCACCAGAATATATACCTGCGAAAATGGTGCCAGGATCGCATTGAGCGCCGTCAGAAGCAGGGATGTCAGCGCCATATTGAGTGTTGCCGCGATTCCGACTGAATACATACCGCCGCAGATCTCCTTCGACGGACGCATTTCCCGCAGCGAAATCTCCACATTTAACGGTTTCACATGGTTTAAAATCAAATAAAACAGCAGCGACGCCGTCTGCCCGATTCCTGTCGCCCACGCCGCACCGCGGATTCCCAGTTCCGGCATGGGGCCTAATCCAAAGATAAAGATCGGGTCCAGCACGATATTGACGACGCATCCAATCAAGACGGCTGCCATCGATATTTTCATCTTTCCAACCGACTGGTAGACCTTTTCATATGCCATTCCCATCGTGTCGATCGTTGAAAACAGAAACACATTGCAAAAATACGTCAGTCCGTAGGAAATCGTTACCTCATCGCTCGTAAACATCCGCAGGAAATACGGAATCACCGCCATTCCTAAAATCGTTAAAATCATTCCATGTAAGGCACTTAAAAATACTCCCTGCGATGCTGTCTGGTTCGCCATCCGTGTTTTTCCTTCGCCAAGGCGTCTCGCCACCATCGCATTGATACCAACGCCAAACCCAACCCCGGCTGCGTGCGCAAGGTTCTGGATCGGATAGACAAGCGAAACCGCCGTCATCGCGTCCTCACTGATCATTGCCACGAAAATGCTGTCCACAATATTGTAGAGTGCCCCGGCGATCATCGATATGATGACCGGGATTCCCATCGAAAGCAGCAGCGGGACAACTGGTTTTTCTTTCATGTAGGTCTGATCCATTTTTCCATCTCCATTCCCTTTTTTGTTTTTCACTTTTCATGAGCGTTTCTGACACATTCTTCGCAGAAAAAACACCTGGGTTTCTTCCGCAAAGCATTTCTTATCAAATAAAAAAGAGACTACGGACTTTACTGTTTATCTCAGAAACAGTACAAACCCTATAGTCTCTTTAACGCTTAGACAAGCTATTCGATTTTCGTTTTCTATCGCCGACCAGCAACTCTGCAAGCTTTTGCTGGCGATCTGCCCATTCCGGCAACCGGATATTATTATAACCGCAAGCCATTTTATTTGTCAACCACTCCCCGGCAAATTCCTGCTGCCACCACGTTTTCTTACGGCACTTTCAGTTCCAAAAGTGCCTACTTGTGAACAGAAACAGGATCATACAGAATGTGTATGTTCTACAAAAAACATCCTATTTGCGGGCAGTAGCAGATATCCCTCTCTGTATCAGCGAAAAGAGCAGAAACGCCGCCAGATCCACCACAACAACGCTCGCGCCCGCCGGTGTTGAGTACGTGTAGGACATCACCATTCCTCCAAAGAAACAGATCAGCGACAGAATCCCCGATGCGATGACCACCCCCCGGAAGCTCTTGAACACCCGCATGGAGGTCAGAGCCGGGAAAATAATCAGACTGGAGATCAGCATCGCGCCCATCATCCGCATTCCAATCACGATCGTGATCGCGGTCAGAACCGCTATCAGCACGTTATAGAGCGACACATTGACGCCGGTCGCCTTGGCAAAGCTTTCATCAAAGGTAACCGCAAATACTTTGTTATAGCAAAAAAGATATAATCCAAGCACCACCATGGAAAGCACCGCCGCAAACTGGACATCTTCCCGGCTCATCGCGAGAATGCTTCCAAACATATAGCTGCTGACATCGGTCGTCATACCGGTTGTCAGGGAAGTTACGATAATACCGATTGCAAGCGCACTGGCCGAGATCATCGCAATCGCAGCGTCACTCTTTACTTTTCCATGTTCTGTGAGCCGCAGCAGGAAAAATGCCGCCAGCACGACCACCGGAATCGAAACCTTTAAAGGTGACCAGCCTGCCGCCAGTGCAATCGAAAGGGATCCGAACGAAACATGGGATAAACCGTCTCCAATCATTGAGTAGCGTTTGAGCACCAGGCTGACACCCAGCAGAGAGGCGCAGAGAGAGACTAAAAGACCGCCGATCAGCGCCCGCACCATAAACGGGTATGATAACATTTCAGATATAATTCCCATCTTCTACACCTCCTTCTCCGCATTTCTGTCTTTCAAATGCTGTTTCGTTTCAGAATCAGTTTCCGAACCCATTTCCGGCTTCTGCATCTTCCTGATTCCATCCTTCTGCATCGGCACTCCGCATCTGTGCCCCAGAGTTGCCAGCTCTTCCCGTCCCAGGAAAGAATGAGCAATCTCACTCTTCACATATTCTTTCATCGTACCCCAGAACAGCGGCTTCTGCCGCATCTGCAAAATTTTTCCTCCCTGATGCACAATATTTGCCATATCATGGGAAACCATCAGGATTGCAACCTTTTCTTCCTGATTCAGTTTCCGGATCAGCTGGTAAAAGTCCAGAATCGCCGACGGATCGAGTCCCGTGATCGGCTCATCGAGAATCAGCAGCTTATCCGTCGCACAGAGCGCCCGCGCGATCAGAACACGCTGTTTCTGACCGCCGGAAAGCTCTCTGAAACAGCTTTTTTCCAGATCACGGATTCCCAGACGATCCAGATTTGCCCGCGCCTCTTTCTTTTCTTTCATCGAATAAAACGGGCGACTGCCGCGTTTTCCCAGGCACCCGGAGATAACCACCTCAAACACAGTCGCTGGAAAGTCCTTCTGCGCGTCGGTCTGCTGCGGCAGGTAACCAATACCGGCTTTTTTTAATTCTTCCGAATATTCAATCCTGCCCGAAGTCGGTTTTAAAAGTCCCAGAATGCCCTTCATCAGGGTACTTTTTCCCGAACCATTTTCCCCGACAATGCAGATGTAATCGCCCTCATTTACCTCCAGGTTCACATCCAGCACCGCATCCTGGTTTTCATAACCAAAACCTACATGCTCACATTTTAAGAGTAATCCCATCTATAATTCCTTTCACTACTGCTCTACTCTTCTATTGTCATAAACATTCACCATGGCTAAAGACTTTTTCCCATAATCATCTATTATTTTTATGACAATCCCTTTTTCAAGTTCTTTACGTTCTGCTCCATCAATTCCAGATAGGTAACGCCCGAATCAAACTGGTGTCTCGTCACATTGTGGCAGGAGTGGAACAACAGTGGTTCCGCGCCCGTCTCTTCCCCGATGATCTCCGCCACGCGCGGGCTGGAAAGCTCCAGGTAATAGACGGCTGGTATCTGTTCCTCCCGCACCTTATCGATCAGGTAGGCGATGGTCTTGGCACTCGGCTCCGTATCCGTACTGCATCCTGAAAATGCCGCCCTGTATTCCAGCCCATACTCATCGAAAAAGTACCGGAGTGGAAATTTATCACCGAAAACGACGAGACGCCGCTTGGCATGGGAGACAACTTCTCTGAATTCTGCATCCAATTCCGTCAATTTATCCTGATAGGACGTGCAGTTTTCTGCATAGGAAGCCGCGTGCGCCGGATCTTCCTGTTCCAGCACCTCCGCCAGCACGCCGACCAGCTTTTTCGCATTGACCGGGGACGTCCAGATGTGCTCGTCATATTCAATCTCGACGCCGTGACCATCGTCCTCATCCAGATACTCTTGAGCGTGATCTTCATCATGAACCGCCACATCTTCCATATCATGCTCATCCTCGCTGTGAATATGCTCTTCTGTGTCGTGTTCTTCTTCACTGTAAACATGGTCCTCTGGCTCATGTTCTTCTTCACTGTGAGCATGATCTTCCGACTCATGATCGTGATCACCCGCATGAACCGTTCCATCTGCATGAACATGCGTATGTCCATGATCGTGCGACTCTCCATCTTCCATGCCCTCGACGATCTCCTCCTGCACCACATCCACGCAGTCCATCATCGTCACGACGCGCTTCGGTCCGGTTCCCTCCTCGAAGGAATCAAGCACCTGCGAAAGCCACTGTTCCATCGTGCCGCCGTTGCAGACTAACAGATCTGCATTCTGGATTGTGATCATGTCCGCCGGTGTCGGTTCAAACGAATGGCTGTCCATGCCCGCCGGAACAACCATCGTCAGCCGGATCGAATCCCCGGCAATCTGCCGGAGGAAATCGTAATACGGAAATAGCGTCGTCACAACGTTTAAGCGCGTATCACCAGACGCATCTGCCCCTTTTAACGGATTCGACGATGAATCAGACGATGCAGTTCCCCGCCGTGGCGTACACGCTGTAAGAACACACGAAAAGACAATCAAAAAAGCAAGCATCCATGATATCCATTTACATTTAAATCCATTCTTGTGTTTTACCATATTTCTTTTTTACCCTTAACTTCTTCTATTTCAGTAAATGTTTTTCAATAAACATTTCGAATTACTCTTTCAAATATCATTTTCTTTCACAACTGTTTCTCTTTTCACAGCTATGAACAAACACAGACACTACTCCATTCTTCCATGTGACTCATTCTTTTTCTTCACAATCTCCGCTACTTCCGACGGATGTGCCACAATATACTGCGGATGGCAGCCTTCCAGCTCTTCCCGGTCACGGAAGCCCCAGAGCACGCCGACCGTGTCCATTCCGGCATTCAGCCCAGTTTCCATATCTGTATTCGTATCGCCCAGATACAGACACTCTTCCTGTTTTATACCCAGTTCCTGGCAGATGGCGAACGCCCCGTCTGGAGCCGGTTTTTTCGGCGTTCCCGCCTGCTCGCCGCGCACCACATCAAAATATCCTTTCCCAAAGAATGTCTCAATATTCACAATTGCCTGCTCATGCGGCTTGTTCGAAAAAACAGCCACATGTACACCCATCTCTTTTAACGACGCCAGCAACTCCCGGATACCGTCATATGGCTCTACGTCTTTCAGGCAGTATTTAGAGAAATTCTCCATATAAATCGGAAGCGACGCTTCATAATGAACCAGCTTCTCATCCCCTGCCAGCATCAGCGCACGCTTCATCTGCATCCGATAGCCATTTCCCACGATCCGTTTCGTTTCCTCCGGTGTGACATGGCGCAGTCCGAATGCATCCAATGTTAAATTTGTCACATAAGTCAGCGCATAAACCGTATTTAAAAGAGTTCCATCCAAATCAAATATACATAAGCGGTACATTGCGTTTCTTCCTTTCTGTTTCCATCTTTTCTTATAACTTTTTTGTTACTGTTCACGCATACGTGCTCAGTAACGGAATTTGCCGTGGCTTCGCATTTAAATACGGCAAATTCCTGCTGCCACCACGTTTTCTTACGGCACTTTCGGTTCCAAAAGTGCCTACCTGTGAACAGTACCACTTTTTTCCCCTCACAGCCGATTCATACTTTCACAGCTACAGGCAATCATCCATATAAACTCATCTTCGACCAAACATATCGCCCCGCAAATCACGATGTTTCCTGCCTCTCCTTCTGCATCTGCTCTTCACGCTCCCGCTTCGAGAACACGCATCCGCAGTAATTCTGCCGGTATAGATGATACTGCGCCGACAGCTCGATCGAGCGCTTATATCCCTCTTTTTTCTTGAAATCCGACGGCAGAAATGCCACATGATACTCTTCTCCCATCGCCTGCCCGATCGTATTGAGGCGCCCGGCATTTTTGAGCGGACTGATCGTGAGGGTCGTCGTGAACCAGTCATAGCCGCCCTCGGCTGCCAGCTTCGCCGCTTCCCGGAGGCGCATCTCAAAACAAATACCGCAGCGCTCGCCGCCCTCCGGATCCTTCTCATGCCCCCGGACTGCCTCATAGTAGCATTCCGGGTCGTACTTTCCTTCTACAAACCGGATCGGATGCACCGCTGGAAGCTCCCGGATCAGCCGCTGTACCTCCTCCGTGCGCGCCTCATATTCCTCTTTCGGTGAAATATTCGGATTGTAGTAGAACACCGTAATCGAAAAATACTGCGACAGATATTCCAGCACGTAGCTGCTGCACGGCGCACAACAGCTGTGGAGAAATAAAGTCGGAACTCTGCCGTCCCGGACTGCTGCATCCAGCACTTTTTCCATTTCTTTCTGATAATTCCGTTTCGCCGTCTGTGTCTTTCTGGCTGGCGGATTTTTCATTGGTTCCGACATTTTTCTCTCCTCTTTCTATAAGTTCCCATCTGTCCGTGCATTTTCCTTCCAGCACGCGATACTTCTATCCGAAACGCTTCTTTCCTGACAAACATCATTTTCATCCTTAGACGTCATATGAAGATATGCACAATAATTCATATTCTTCAAAACTTGAAAAAGCAGCCTGTACCCACGGACGGGTACAAACTGCTTTATCTTTTTATTAAACCTTTCAGGAAATTCCAAACAAATTTCCCTTTTTATCAAAATGATACAACTCTTACAGGAAATCGCGAATCCGTTTGCTCCGGACCGGATTTCTTAATTTACGAAGTGCTTTTGCCTCGATCTGGCGGATACGCTCTCTCGTTACGTTGAATGCTTTTCCGACCTCTTCCAGGGTTCTCGGATGTCCGTCCTCCAGACCAAACCGGAGAATAATAACCTGACGCTCTCTCTCCTTCAGGTCTCCAAGCAATGCATCGATATGCTCACGCAGCATAACAGATTCTACATTCCCTTCCGGCGTTACCACGTTGCCGTCCGCTACGAAATCACCCAGATTGGAATCGTCTTCCTCACCGATCGGGGTTTCCAGGGAAGCTGGCTCACGTGCGATCTGCATGATCTCCATGACCTTATCCTCGGACATGCCAAGCGCCTCGGAAAGCTCTGCCACCGACGGCTCATAGCCCAGTTCCAGCGTCAGCTTACGCTGCATCTTGGACATCTTGTTGATCGTCTCTACCATATGCACCGGGACACGGATAGTTCTCGCCTGATCCGCCAGAGCCCTTGTAACAGACTGACGAATCCACCAGGTCGCATATGTACTTAACTTATAACCCTTTGTATAATCAAACTTCTCAACGCCCTTAATAAGACCCAGATTGCCTTCCTGAACCAGATCCAGGAAGCTCATGCCGCGTCCTGTATAGCGCTTTGCAATGCTGACAACCAGGCGCAGGTTTGCCTCAATCAGGCGCTCTTTTGCATTCACATCACCCTCTGCTTTGCGCTTTGCAAGGCGGATCTCCTCCTCCGCGCTCAGAAGCGGAACAGTACCGATCTCTTTCAGGTACATGCGGACCGGATCTTCCGTGCCGATTCCCTCTAACAGATCGATCGCACCCAGACCGATATCCTCTTCCTCGTTCTTGAGGAAGTCATCATCCACATCATCATCGAGCATCGAATCATTTTCCTTGAGGATCGAATCATCGATCACCTCCGGAATGACATCAATATTATTCTGCTCCAGATAATTGTAAATCTGCTCCATCTGCTCTGTCTGCAGATTATCGCCCATAAAAAAGTTATTGATCTCTGTCACGTCCAGCGCGTTCTGCTTGGACTTTGCTAACTCTACCAGTTTCCTTAACTTACCTAAAAAATTTTCTTTCTCCACGAATTAACGTCCTTTCGATTTATTTCGCTTAGAAGTTTCTTTATATCTAACGTGATATTGTCCCTCGATTGTTTGTGTTCTCTTATTTCCCTGCACCTTTCCCTGCAATATCCCGAAAGTACATTATATACGATTAAATTCTATTTTTCAACAATTTTCGAAATTTTTCGATCTATTTCTATTTAGGCAGTTACTGTTCACGCATACATGCCCAGTAACGGAATTTGCCGTGGCTTCGCATTTAAATACGGCAAATTCCTGCTGCCACCACGTTTTCTTACGGCACTTTCGGTTCCAAAAGTGCCTACCCGCGAACCGTAACTTCAGGCACCCTGATCGCAATCTCTCTTGGTTTATTTTCAATCACGACCTCTGTCTGGCTTCCGCCAAACTCACCGTCCAGCGACCAGTCCACCAGCTCCTCCGACTGTACCGTCAGTTTCGAGGTGCGGAACTTGAATATGCATTCATTTTCGCCCTCTCTCTGAATCAGATAAGCAGCAATACTTGCAATGTCAAGCGGCGTGCGCGGTTTCCGGACCAGAAGCACCTCAAACTCCCCGTCATCCAGCGCCACGTCCATACCAACCAGTCCTTTAAAACCTCCGATCGAGGTCGTATTGGTCACCATTCCCAGAATAAATTCCTCTTCCAATTCTCTCTGCTCCCCCAGATGTTCCCACGTAAGGCGCATCCGGTAGGATTTAAGCCCTGTCAGGCGTTTGATAGCTTCCAGCATATATGCCTGATGCCCCAAAATATTTTTCGTCTCCTGCGGGGTCGAATAGGATACCTCCGTAAATGCTCCGAACGCCGCCACATAGACGAAATATCGGTTTTTACCGAATACACCGACATCCACCAGAAATGGTTTTCCCCGCACAGCTGTCTGCGCCGCTTTCCGCATATTTTTCGGAAGTCCCAGACTGGATGCGAAATCATTCGTGGAACCCGACGGGATATATCCTAACTCCGGGCGCTTTTCCGGGGTGATCGTCATCAGCCCCGATACCACCTCGTTGAGCGTACCGTCCCCGCCGCTGCACACGACCAGTTCCTTCGTTTTCGCACGTGCCGCCTGATACTCCGCATCCTTCGGGCCCTGCGTAATATAAACAGACGGTCCATAGCCCGCCTTTACAAAACTATCTAAAATTTCAAGAAGACGACTTCGAATCTGTTCTTTGCCAGATCTCGGATTGATGATAAAAAGCATTTTTTTCATAATCGCCATTTCTCCTGCTCCCCCACACTAACAGTATTTCATATTAATATATTTGTATACACGCGAAATGCATTGGGGATCGGATAGCGATCCTGCAGCTGTGCCCGGCACACCATCAAAACTGCTTTATCCTGATAACCGGATGCCCGTTTCAGGCGGATTCTGCGTCCGCACATATGCCATTCAACATGGGAAAAAATGTGGACTGCATCCGGCAGATCCTCGGTTTCCCTGATATCCGCCTCCGCGATCCCCAGTTCTTTCGCTGCCTCCGCCGCACTCTTTTTTCCGTCCAGATTGACATATTCGTAGAGGGACGCCAACAATCCCTTGCTGCTGCGCTTGCGGATCGCCACCGTATCCTCCCACTCAATCAGGCAGACCGTTTTTTCCTCGATCCGGCGCGGCTTTTTCGGCGGCTTGACCGGATATTGCTCCTCCTCTCCCCGCCGGTGCGCCAGACAAAGGGATTCCAGCGGGCACTTCTCACAGAGCGGACGTCCGCCCGGGATGCAGACAAGCGCGCCCAACTCAATCCATGCCTGATTATATTCACCTGGATGAAATAGCTCTTCTGACCGTGATGCCGTTGAAACCTCACCGGCATCATCACCGGCTAACAAATAGGAATCTCTTTCCTCCGTCCGGCGCACAAGTTCCGCCTCCAGGCGCCGCTCATATTTCTTTCGAAGCGCCGGCTTCGTGCTGTCCTGTGGGTCAGCAAACAGGCGTGTCAGAACACGCACCACATTTCCATCCAGCGCCGGAGCCGGCAGATCATACGCGATCGACGCAACTGCCCCGGCTGTATAACTTCCGATGCCCGGAAGTTTCAATATCTCATCCCGCGACGCCGGCATCTGACCGCCGTAGTCTTCCATCAGGCAGACCGCTGCCTTTTTTAGGTTCCGGGCTCTGGAATAATACCCAAGTCCCTCCCACAGCTTCAAAAGCCGCTCTTCGTCCACCTGTGCGAGCGAGGTGATGTCCGGGAGTGCTTCCATAAAACGGGCAAAGTACGGTTTGACCGCCTCTACCCGTGTCTGCTGCAGCATGATCTCCGAAATCCAGACCGAATACGGTTCCGGATTCTCCCGCCACGGAAGGAGCCGCCGGTTTTTCCGGTACCAGGAGAGCAATGGATCGCCGGATGCCGCCAGCCTCTCTTCTTCCGCATACGGTATTTCCCCCTCTAAAGGCTTTAACGACGCATAAAAATCTTTATACATATCCGTAAATGCCCCGGACAGATACCTCTCCTGAGATCACCTTGCATACCTTTCCGTCTTCTGTGCGGACCAGCAGTTCGCCCATCTCGTCAATTCCGAGCGCTATGCCCGTATACTCATTGCCCGGAGACAGGACGCGCACCTGTGTACCGCAGTTTGCCAGACGGCTGTTATAAACGTCCATCAGGGATTTCATGTTCTGGTTTTTCATGAATTTATCATAATATCCCTCATACGCACGCATGATCGCGGCGATAAGCTGGCTGCGGCGCACTTCTTTTCCTGTCTCCAGATACAGAGACGTTGCCACATCCCGAATCTCCTCCGGGAACTCGTGATTTGCCACGTTGATACCAATACCAGTCACGATATAATTAATACACTCTAATTCCGTGCTCATCTCGGTCAGGATACCGCAGACCTTCTTTCCATTGACGACGATATCGTTCGGCCACTTGATCTTTGCCTCCAGATCACAAACCTCCCGAATCCCGTCGGCAACTGCCAGAGCCGCCACCAGCGTCAGCATCGACGCGCAGGTCGGAGGAAGCTCCGGGCGCAGAAGCAGGCTCATCCAGATGCCGACGCCATGCGGCGCCGCCCAGCTTCTTCCGCGGCGTCCCTTTCCCATCGACTGATAATCCGCGACTGCCAGCGTACCGTGCGGGGCATCTTTCTCCGCCGCTTTCTTGATCTCGGTATTGGTTGAATCTGTCTCGTCAAAATATAAAATATTTTTTCCAGCCCACTCGCTGTCGATGCTGCTCTCCAGCTCTGCCTGGCTGAGAACATCGCCCAGGAAACGCAGCCGGTAACCGCGGTTCCGGACCGCCTCTATCTCATATCCTTCTGCCTCCAACTGTTTGATAACTTTCCAGACTGCCGTCCGTGATACATTTAAACGCTCACAGATCTCCTGTCCGGACAGGTAATCATCCGTTTCTTTTAACATTCGCAAAACTTCTGTTTTCACTTTTATTACCCCCACCATATTGTAAGTGTACTGACAATACATAAAAGGAACAATCCTGCTCCCACTGCCATCAGGACCATTCCGCCGGTTCGCAGATGCTTTCTTCCCCTTCCCCGGCGATAGCGGTCATAGCCATTGGCAAAATTCAGTACCGCCGCCAGAAGAAAGATTACCGGAAACAAAATCCGGTTTTCATCCGGGTTCAGAAACGCAAGAACCGCAAATATCACGATCAATATACCCACTACGATATGAAGCATATCCAGGGCAAACGCGATATTCGCGCTTTTCTTTCTTTTTTCCTGCAAGTTCAACGCATCCACTCCTTACTTATATTCGCAAACAACAGCCTCATTCTTCATATAGCACATAGCTTCTTGCATATACCCTTTCATCAACATATATGGGTATACATATCACTATGGGATATTATACCGAATGTCCGCAGGCTTGTCAAAAAAGAAATCGAAAAAGGCTGCGGTTCCTGCTTCACATAACCACCAGCCTTTTCTTATACCTTCTTTTTATAACTTAGAGCCGCTCACTCCCGGCTACTCTGCCTTTTGAACATCCGTGCCAACTTCCGTCAGACCCTTTACCAGACCGGCAATGCCCTGGATCTCGGACGGGATGATGATCTTCGTTGCCTTGCCGTCCGCTGCTTTGGCAAATGCCTCCAGACTCTTGAGCTGCAGCACTGCATTGTCCGCGCCTGCTTCCTTGATGAAGCGAAGTCCGTCTGCTTCCGCTTTCTGGACTTTGAGGATCGCTTCCGCCTCACCTTCTGCCTCGCGGATCATCTTTTCCTTCTGTGCTTCTGCACGCAGGATCGCCGCTTCCTTCTCTGCTTCTGCTTCCAGAATCGCGGACTCTTTCTTACCTTCGGCTACCAGGATCGTCGATTTCTTCTCGCCTTCGGCACGGAGAATGGACTCACGGCGCTCACGCTCTGCCTTCATCTGTTTCTCCATCGCATCCTGAATGGCTGCCGGAGGAATGATATTTTTCAACTCAACACGGTTTACCTTGATTCCCCACGGGTCTGTCGCCACATCGAGTGCAGCGCGCATCTTCGTGTTGATCGTCTCACGGGAGGTTAAGGTCTGGTCAAGTTCGAGATCACCGATGATATTTCGAAGGGTGGTCGCCGTCAGGTTCTCGATCGCCATGATCGGATTCTCAACACCATAAGCAAACAGCTTCGGATCCGTGATCTGGAAAAATACAACCGTATCAATCTTCATCGTAACGTTATCTTTCGTGATAACCGGCTGCGGTGCAAAATCTACAACCTGCTCTTTTAAAATGACTCTTTTTGCCACGCGGTCAATGAACGGCACCTTGAAATGCACGCCAACCGACCATGTCTCCAGATAAGCACCCAGACGCTCTACGACTAATGCCTGTGCCTGCGGCACGATCCGGATACAGGATGACAAAATCAGAAGTACCACAATCGCAATGACAAGAAAACTGATAACTGCTCCCATATTTCCTACTCCTCCTTACATTTGCTGACAATCAGCTTGACGCCGCTGACCGCCTGAATCTGTACCATCGTATCCCTCGGAATCCGGCTTCCATCCGCCGAGCGTGCCGTCCATTCCTGGCCGGACACCATCGCCGTTCCTCTCGCCTCGTCGTTATCAATCTCTGCGGTTACCCGCGCTTTTTTACCCACCAGCGCGTCCACATTGGTCCGCACCGTCTTCTGATTGATATACCGGAGTGCCAATGGTCTTGTTGAATACAAAAGAAGGAATGAAACAACGACAAACACTGCCAGCTGAATGTAAAGATTCACTCCCGCGATCGACAGGACACACGCAATCAGAGCGCCTCCAGCAAACCAGATCGAAGTCAGCGCCATCGACGCTGCTTCCAGCCCGATACACACTACAAACACCGCCAGCCAGACACACCATACTGCCATGTCATCCCCTCCTTCCATATAGGTCTTTTGACCCTGATATCTTAAAACTAGTATACGATATTTTCTGACATTTATCAACCAATCAGCTCTGTTTTTGAACTTACGGTTTTATTACAAACTTCTTAATGGAACATATCGATCTGCAGTTCAATTTATTTCTTCACAGCTCTCTATTTGCACAAACTATCCGGCTTAAAACATTGTTTCAAAAAATGCAATTTACTGCCGTCTCTGCCGTGCCGTCTCAAACAGCAGCACCGAAGCCGCCACCGCTGCATTGAGGGATTCAACCTTT
>ENA-UEYG01001159-UEYG01001159.1-human-gut-metagenome-genome-assembly--contig:-NODE-1159-length-19616-cov-6.337632_pt1 | contig 19616 bp, 20 predicted proteins | sample MGYA00242933_ERZ507934 | MGnify/ENA primary metagenome ERZ507934 (study PRJEB26167, sample SAMN06115527) | human gut metagenome | host: Homo sapiens | place: China:Zejiang | collected 2015-11-10... | reverse complement strand
CCTCCCGGCGCACCTCCCAACCGCACAGCCGCCCCCGCGCCGGAGGCGGCCCAAATAACGACAAAGAAAGAACCGCCGCGCCCGCAGGGCAACCAGCCTCCGGCAGGATCCCCCGCCTTCCGGCGGAACTCCCAACCGCACAGCGGCCCCCTCGCCGGAGGCGGCCCAAACGCCAGACAAAAACCAAACCGCCGTGCCCGCAGGGCAACCAGCCTCCGGCAGGATCCCCCGCCTTCCGGCGGAACTCCCAACCGCACAGCGGCTCCCTCGCCTTCCGGCGGAACTCCCAGCCGCGCAGCGGCCCTCCTCGCCAGGGTACTCCCTTTCTTTTGCGACTCCTGTCGCAGCCCCCATAAAAACGCCGCAGAGAACAAATCCCTCCTGCGCTTTGGCGCAAAAACGCAAAAAGCGGGAGGGCAAGCCCTCCCGCTTCGCGGAAAAAATGCTGTAACGGCCGGAAACTACACGCAGCCCGTGGGCTTGGGCAGACCGGCCATCTTGCAGGCGCCCTTGCCGGGGCCGGAGGGGAAGAGCTCGTACACTTCCTTCAGCTTGTAACCGGTGTTTTTGGAAAGGATGCGGACCATGGGGGCGATGCCGTTCTTCTTGTAGTAATCCTGCAGGAAGTCCAGAATCTTCTGATGGTCGGGCGTAATCTCGGAGATGCCTTCCGATTCCTTCACATACTCCATCCATTCAGGGCACCAGTCGTCAAAACGCAGCAGGAAACCGTCTTCGTCAACTTCAAAGCTTTTACCTTTATAGGTGATCTCAGCCATGCGTGTGTCCTCCTTGGACAGATATTGCTCAACTCCGCCAGGGCAAGCCTACCCCAACGCTACGCCAACCGGGCAAACCCGGCCGAATTCCTTCGTAGGCGCGAAAGCGTAACGCAATCACAACGAATGCGTTTATGCCACAAACAAAACTCCTTGGCAAGCCCCGGCCGTTTTTTTGGCCTCCGGGCCCAGCCTTGACGAAAATTTTTGCGTTTTCATTTCAGAAAGATATATTAATCATGATTGCATTGATTGCATACTCGCCCAGCGCAATACAGCACATGGGCCTGTTTGCCGATAGCTTCCAGCAAGGCCTTTTCGGCATCGGGGCTGTCCATCTGGCGGATGCGCAAAAAAACCTGCCGCGCGCCGTCGTCGCTGTTGGCCGTCAGCACAGAAAGCAGACGGGCGCTGTGGGCGCGCAACGTGTCAAAAATAGGCCGCATGGTGCCGGGCGCATCCGGCAGTTCTACCCCCACCTGGATGCCGCCCTGCCGCGCGCCGGTAATGTCCACCAAAGCCTTGAACACATCCTGGTCGGAAAGTATCCCCACCATCCGGCCGCTTTCTTCCACCACGGGCAGACCGCCGATTTTGTGGTCCAGCATGAGCATGGCCGCCTTTTCCACCGTTTCCGCTGGGGAAATGGTGATGGGGTTGGCGGTCATGATGTTCTTGGCCTTGAGTTCGGCCAGCAGGTAGTGCATCTCATACATATCCAGCGTGGTGGCCTTGGAAGGCGAGGCGTCGCGCACGTCGCGGTCGGAAATAATGCCGACCACATGGCCTTTGTCGTCCAGCACGGGCAGCCGACGGATATTGTGGTCTTTCAGCAGCTTGCCCACCTTGAGCAGAGAAGTCTCCGGCGTAACGCTCACAACGTCGGTGGTCATCCAGTTCTGTACGAGCATGCTTCCCTCCAGAGGGACAGGAATGTTGTAGGCAACAAACAGGGCCACGCCTCTCGCAGCGCCTCTTTCTTTATACACCACTTCCGGGAGGCAGTACAAGCCCACCGCGGATCGGCTCCGGCAGCCACTTTACGCCCCCCTCTTGCGCCCCTTGAGCGAAAGGCATATGCGGAGCTGGGAAACAGCTTTCCCCAAGGAGAAACCATGAACGCAAGCAATCTCACCTGGAAGCATATGGCCCTGACTGCTGCGGCGGCCGTCCTGTTCTACGGCCTGGCCCCCGCGCTGCCTGCTGACGCAGCCAACGAAGCCCCGAATCAGCAGCAACAGCGGCAGGACCAACGCCGCCAACCCCAGCGTCAGGACATGCGCGGCAACAGCGGGCAACACCGCCAGGACATGCACGGCAACAACGGACAGCACCGTCAGGACATGCGCGGCAACAGCGGGCAGCACCGTCAGGACATGCGCCACGACCAGCGCCGCGACCGCCCAAATGGTCAGATGGACCGCCGCCACGACCAACGCGGCCCCCAGAACGGCCAGATGCACAAACCCAACGGTCAGCGCCCGCCCCGCGACGGCCAGATGCACAATCCCAACGGCCAGCGCCCGCCCCGTGACGGCCAGATGCATAACCCCAACGGCCAGCGCCCGCCTCGCGGCAATGACGACGGCCCGCGCGAAGGTCTGAACTGACCAACGCGACGTAAGCTCCAAAAGCCCCACGAAACGCAACGTTTCGTGGGGCTTTTTCTGTATCGGGCCGCCCTGCCGCAGCCTGCCGAACCAGAGACGTTCAGGCGGCGTGGCGGGCGTCTGCGTACACAACCGTCAGGGCATTGCAAAGGTGCAAGGCCTAGTCCAGGCCCATGGCCTTGCCGATCTTCTTGGCGGCCTTTTTGACCTTGGCCAGGGGCGTTTTTTCGCCTGCGGCAGCGAACTGACGCAGCAAATCTTCCTGTTCTTTGGAAAGGCGGGTGGGGGTCAGCACGCGCACTTCCACCAGCAGATCGCCGCGCGCCTGCCTGCCGGGATAGGGCATACCCTCGCCGGCCAGACGCAGCAGCGTGCCGCTCTGCACGCCGCGCGGAATTTCAAGGGGCAGCGGCCCGTCCAGGCCGGGCACGTCCACCCGATGCCCCAAGGCCGCCTCCACAAAGCCGATTTCCTGCGTATAGAGCAGGTCTTGCCCTTCCCGCCGCCAGCGCTTGTCGGCCTCTACCGTCAGGACTACATAGAGGTCGCCTGGGGGGCCGCCGTGTTCGCCGGGCTCACCCTCGCCGCGCACGCGCAAGCGCGTGCCCGTGTCCACGCCGGCGGGCACGCGCACCACCAGCTCACGGGTGTCAGTCACTACGCCCTCGCCCTTGCACCGCGGGCAAGGTTTAACAATGACCCGGCCGGAACCGTGGCACACCGGGCAGGGCATGGCGATCTGGAAAAAGCCCTGAGTCCGCCGCACCTGCCCCGAACCGCCGCAGTGGCGACAGGTCTCGGCCTTGCTGCCGGGGGCAGCCCCGCTGCCGCGGCATTCGGCACAGACCACATGCTTGGGCAGCGAAAGGGTGATTTCGTCCCCTTTGGCCGCCTGGGCAAATGAGATGTTCAGATTGTAGCGCAGGTCGGCCCCCACCGTGGGGCGCGGACCACGCGCAGTTGCGGAAAAGCCGAACAAATCGCCAAAAATGTCGCTGAAATGGGCAAAAATATCCTCAGTGCTGCCAAAACCGCCTGCGCCGCCCTGCACGCCCGCCCGGCCAAAGCGGTCATAGCGGGCGCGTTTTTCCGGGTCGCGCAGCACATCGTAGGCCTCGGCGGCCTCTTTAAACTTCCGCTCGGCCTCGGCATCCCCAGGATTATGGTCCGGGTGATACTTGAGGGCCAGTTTGCGGTAGGCGCGTTTAATGGCGTCGGTTTCAGCGTCGCGGGCGACGCCCAGCACCTCGTAGTAGTCAAGCTCCATCGTGGTTCCGATCAGCGCGTTGCGGTTTGCAAATGGGTGGGATGCCTAGTCTTCGCCGCCGACAGTCTGCCCTTCCGGCAGCGGATTGTACAGGCTGAGATCGTCGGGCAACACCTTGCCCGCCGCAATTTCGCGCAGGGCCGTCACCACTTCCTTGTTGCGCGATTCCACCAGGGCCTCATAGCCCTCGCGGTACTGGTGCACCCGCTTGATGGCCATCTGCACCAGCAAAAAGCGGTTGTCCACACGTTCCTGACAATCTTCTACAGTAATACGGGCCATGCTGCCTCCATGGGCGGTTCCTGCGGCCGTCGTCTGTCGACGCGCCGCGCTTGCGGAACCCCTGCCCTGCGTAACATATCCGGGCCGCCTGGGCGGCTTTTTCCGCTGCATCCCGCCGGGCGCGGTCTGCATGACCACGGGCGGGTTTCCGGCATAAACATAATGCCGCCCGCCCCCATGTAAAGGGCCGGGCAGACCAGCGTACAGGTTTTGACCTGCCGAAATGAGATATGCTAGAGGCTCTCATCGCCCTTGTCAAGGGCACAGTCTGCAGCACAAGGAGCATACCACATGTCGGGCAATAAAGGTAAAAAACGTTCTTTCGCGCAGGAGCTCTGCGTCAAAAGCGCCGGCAGGGCCATGCAAAGGGCCGGCATGCTCTGGCCCGGCTGCCGGGTGGGCGTGGCCGTATCCGGCGGGGTAGACAGCTTTGTGCTGCTCAAGACCCTGCAAATCCGCCAGGGCATTGTGCCCTTTCCCTTTGAAATCATGGCCCTGCACCTTAATCCAGGTTTTGATCCGCAAAGCCACGCGGCCCTGCCGGGCTGGCTGGCCCGGCAGGGCATCGCCAGCCATGTGGAGGTGACAGACTACGGCCCCGAAGCCCATTCGGGAAAAAATCTGCGTCGTTCGGCCTGCTTCCGCTGCGCCTGGCTCCGGCGCAAGCGGCTGTTTGAACTCTGCGCGCGCTACAAGCTGACGCACCTGGCCCTGGGGCACAACGCCGACGACCTGGTGCAGACCTTCTTCCTGAACCTTTGCCGCAACGGCCGGGTTGACGGCATGCACATGAACGAATCCTTCTTCGGCGGCGGCCTGCATCTTATCCGTCCGCTCCTGCTGGTGGAAAAAAAATATATCCTCAAGGCCGCCCGCCAATGGGCTTTGCCCGTCTGGGCCAACGCCTGCCCCTCGGCCGGGCACACGGCCCGCAGCGCCATGAGCGCCACCCTGGAGCAGCTCTACGGCGTGGCCCGCGACGCCCGCCGCTGCATCTACAACGGCCTGGCGCGCTGGCAGATGGAACAGAACAGCGCCGCCCCGCAGGAGGACGCAAACCCGACGCAAGGCGCGGCCCCGACAGCCCACGCCCCCATACGCCATTGACAGGGCCGGGAAAGCGGACCTAAAGTGGCCCACCCATGCTTTTTGGCAAATACCACATTGTCATTTTTAAGGAAGGCCGCAGCGGCAGCCGCAACCTGCGTTTACGCGGCTGGCTTGGCTTTGCCGCCGCCGCTCTGGCGCTGAGCCTTGTAGCCGCCAACGTCTGGCTGCTGCGGGCCTGGCTTGAGTCGCGCCACCTGGCCGACGACCTGCAGAACGCTCAGAGCCTTCTGGAAGGCCAACGCCGCCAGATGGTCCACCTGGCCGGGCGCATCACGGGCGTAAGCCGCGACCTGGAGCGGGTGCAGCGCTTTGACAGCAAGCTGCGCATCATGATGAATATGGAAAAAGACCCGCAAGACGCCGGCGGCGGCATGGACCGGCCAGGGGATTTTTCCCGCCTGTATCTGCCCCTGCACCGGCAGGAGCTGGCGGCCCGCAAAATGCAGGATTTTCTTGACCGCCTTTCCGAATCCACCCGCCTGGAAGAAGTGCGCCAGCAGGACTTGCTCCTGGCCTTGCGCGAAAACCGCGAGGCCCTTTCCTCCATGCCCACCATCTGGCCCGTGGTGGGCTTTGTATCCTCCAGTTTCGGCTGGCGCTCCTCGCCTTTCGGCGGCCGGGGGCAGTTCCACAAAGGGCTGGACATCACCAACCGCGTGGGCACGCCCGTGGTAGCCCCGGCCCAGGGCGCGGTAACCTTCAGCGGGCACGACGGCGCCTACGGCATCAGCGTGGAGATCAACCACGGCGGCGGCATCACCACCAAGTACGGCCATTTGCAGCGCAGCGCCGTACAGCCCGGCCAATGGATCAAACGCGGCTCGGTCCTCGGCTATGTGGGCAACACAGGCCGCACCACCGGCCCCCACCTGCACTACGAGGTGCGCCTCAACGGGGTGCCCGTCAACCCCATGCGCTACATCCTGGAATAAACCGGCGGATCTCCGCCCTGCGGCAGGCCGGGGAAGGTTGCCCACCCCTTTCCGGCTCAGGCCGGCTTCCGCCCCGATTACGCCAAAGCAAAACCTGCCAGCGGCGCGCCCATGGCGCGGCCATGAAAGGCCAGGCGACCCTGTCCCGCCGCGCCCGCCAGCACCATGAGCGGCAGCAGATGTTCTTCGCGCGGGTGGGCAAAGCGCGCGCCCGGCGCTTCCGTCCAGCGCGCCAGGCGCTGGTTGCGCGCCGTCGGCGGCAGGTCGCACACGCTCTCAACCAACCAACGGTCAAAGGCCTCCGCCCCGGGAATGGGCATATTGTCCCCGTAGCGAAAGGCCCGCATGTTATGAAAGCTCATGCCGCTGCCCACCAGCAGCACGTCCGCGTCACGCAAAGGGGCCAGGGCGCGCCCCAGGGCCAGATGTTCTTCGGGGTCCAGTCCCTGCCGCAGCGAAATCTGCACCGTGGGCATGTCCGCCTGAGGAAAGGACAGCAGGCCGGGGATAAAGACCCCGTGGTCAAAGCCCCGCCGATCGTCCTCATCCAGCGCCAGGCCGGCCCCGCGCAGCAGGCCGCGCACACGCTCGAACAGCTCCGGAGCCGCCGGGGCGGGCCAGTGCAGGTCATAGGTGTGCGGCGGAAAGTCATAATAATCGTACAGCAGGTCCGGATCGGGCGTGGTGAGCAGGGTAAAACGCGGGGCCTCCCAGTGGGCGGAAATCACCACCTGCGCTTTGGGCCGACGCGGCAGCGCGGCGGGAATGGCGCGCAGCCACGCGCCCAGTTTTTTCCAGGTGTCCGGCGGGTTCCAGTCCATAAAAAAGCAGGGGCCGCCCCCGTGGGGGACGTAGTAGGCAGGCATGGCAGGCATGAAGGCCTCCTTTAGAGCAGTTAGCGAATGAAATGAGCTATCTGCTCTGCAAGGATTTTCTTGAAAATCCTTGCCACGAAATGCGAGAAGGCAGGCTTTTGCCTGCCGTAAGCGAGCATTTCAAGTGTTAAATGCTCTAGAGGCATGCTACACGCCATCCGCACCCGCGCCAAGCCCTGCCCGCCGCCCTTCAGGGCTTTTCTTTTACGGCGCATTGCGGCACAATTAAAACTTAACTTTGCGGGGAGCGCACGCGCCGGCTCCCCAGGCTTTTCGAGGTTGTCATGGAAGATCTGGCCCTGTACGGCGTTACGGGCTGGCCGCTGGGCCAGAGCCTTTCGCCGCTGCTGCACAATACGGGCTTTCAGGCCCTGCGCCTGCCCGCGGCCTATGCCCGCTGGGAAGTGCCGCCCGAAAAGCTGCCCGCTTTTGTGGAAAGCGTGCGCCTGTTGCACATCCGCGGCTGTTCGGTAACCATCCCCCACAAGGTGGCCCTGACCCCGCTGCTGGACGCGGTAAGCCCGCTGGCCCGGCAGGTAGGCGCGGTCAACACCCTGTACTGGCAGGACGACGCCCTCTGCGGGCACAATACCGACGTGGCGGGCTTTCTGGCCCCCTTGGCCGGCCTGCCCCTGGACCGGGGCGACGCCCTGTTGCTGGGCGCGGGCGGCGCCGCGCGAGCCGTGGCCGCCGGGCTCACCGGCCTGCCCCAGGACAAACGCCCCCGGCGCATCTATGTGGCCACGCCGTCTAACCGCTCCCACCTGCCCCTGGCGCAGACCTTCGGCCTGACCCCCCTGCCGTGGGAAGAACGCCACAGCGTGCCTGCCCTGCTGGTGGTCAACACCACGCCTCTGGGCATGTGCGGCAAGGCCGGAACAGCAACGCCCTACGATTTTGCCCAAGCCCCCTTGCCGCACTGCCAACAGGACGATTTTTTTGACGGAACGGCTGCGCAGGCAACGCCTTTGGCCTACGACCTGGTGTACAACCCACTGGAAACGCGCTTCCTGCGCGAAGCGCGGCTGGCGGGGCGACGCGGCATTTCCGGGCTGGAGATGTTTTACGGCCAGGGCGACGCCCAATTCCGCCTCTGGACGGGCCGGGCCCTACCGCCGCAGGCGCGGCAGGCGCTGGACGCAGCCCTGAAAGTAAAGGAGATCCCATGCGTATAGCGGTACTGCACGGCGTGAACCTGAACATGTTCGGGCAACGCGACCCGACCCAGTACGGCACAGCGACCCTGGCGGACATCGACGCTGCCCTGGCGTCCCTGGGCCGGGAGCTGGACGTGACTGTGGACTGCTTTCAGACCAACCACGAAGGCCTGCTGGTGGAGCGCATCCACAACCTGGCGGACTCGGACGCGCGGGCCGTGGTCATCAATGCCGGAGCCTGGACCCACTACAGCTACGCCCTGGCCGACGCCCTGGCCATTTTGCGCGTGCCCGTGGTGGAGGTGCACATGTCCAACGTGCACGCGCGGGAGACCTTCCGACACCATTCAGTACTGGCGCCGGTCTGCGCGGGCAGCGTCTGCGGCTTCGGCGTGGAAAGCTACCTGCTGGGGCTGCGCGCGGCCCACAGCCTGGCCCTGCGCGCGGGGGGAGTGTAAGAAACAAAATTTTGTACAGTTTTTCACTGCCCCGACCCTAGCTTTTCCTGCCTGTTTGGGGTATTTTTCGTCTGATTTTGTATAGTCCAGGCTTCTTTAGTCAGCCTCTAACCAGAGAGTTCCCATGAGCGACGCCATCAACCTGAGCCGGATGCGCGACGCCGCCTTTACGGCGGAAGTGGAGGCGCACAGCGGCCAAAACGTGTCTACCTGCTACCAGTGCGGCAACTGTACGGCCGGCTGTCCGGCAGGTTTTGTCTATGACCTGCAGGCCAGCCAGATTATGCGCGCCGTACAACTGGGCCTGAAGGACATGGTGCTGGATTCCAAGTCCATCTGGATGTGTCTGTCCTGTTCTACCTGTAGCCAGCGCTGCCCCAACAATATTGATGTGGGCGGCGTCATGGAAACCCTGCGGCACATGGCCCGCCAGGAAGGGCGCGTCACCGTGCCCAAGGTGGAAAAATTCTGGTGGTCCTTCCTTGATACTGTGCGCGCCTTTGGCCGCACTTACGAAATCGGCACCATGGCCTTGTACATGATGCGCTCCATGCGCGTGTTCACGGATCTGGACCTGGCGCCGGAGGCCCTCAAGAAAGGCAAACTGGGCTTCAAGCCCCATGTGCTGCCCCACGGCGCGGCTCCGGTGGCCCGTATCTTCAAGCGCTACAAAGAGCGCGCCAAACGCGAGGGGGTGCGGCCGTGAATTTTGCCTACTATCCCGGCTGTTCGGCCCGCGGCTCTTCGGCGGATTACGAAAAATCCACCCAGGCCGTGTGCAAGGCCCTGAACATGAACCTTGTGGATATTCCGGACTGGAGCTGCTGCGGCTCTACCCCGGCCCACGCCGTAAGCAGCGAGCTTTCCGCCGCGCTCTGCGTGCGCAACCTGGACATCGCCGCCCAGCAGCAGGCCGACCTGCTGCTTACCCCCTGCCCCAGTTGCCTTTCCAACCTGCGCATGGCCTCCAAGCGTATGGAAGACCCCCAGTTCCGCGCCAGAGTGGACGAACTGCTGGACGGCCCTGCGGCAGAAAAATTCCCGCCCGTGACTTCGGTCATGCAGGGCATTGCCGGTCAGCTGGACATGGACGCCATCGCCTCCCGCGTGCGCAAGAGCCTCAAGGGCCTCAAGCTGGCCGCCTATTACGGCTGTCTCATGAGCCGCCCGGCGGAAATCATGGACTTCGGCGATCCGGAAAACCCCACCCTCATGGAGAGCATGCTGGCCGCCTGCGGAGCGGAGATGGTGGACTTTCCGCTCAAGACCTCCTGTTGCGGCGCTTCGTTCGGCATTCCCGAACGGAGCATGACGGCCCGCAACACCGGGCGCATCCTCGACCTGGCCACACGCCTGGGCGTGGACGCGGTCATTGTGGCCTGTCCCCTCTGCCAGATGAACCTGGACCTTCGGCAGGTGCAGGCCGGCGACGCCGTGCAGACGCGCTTCAATCTGCCCATCCTCTATTATACGCAAATGCTGGGCCTGGCCTTTGACCTGCCCAAGACCGACCTGGGCCTGGAAAAACTGCGCGTCAGCGCCGACGGTCTTATCGCCAAACTGGAAGAACTGCGCCGCGCCGACGCCGCTGAAGGAGGCCGGTCATGAGAATAGGCGTCTTCATCTGCCACTGCGGCAGCAACATTGCCGGCACCGTGGACTGCGCCAAGGTGGCCGAAATCGCCCGCAGCTACCCCGATGTGGTCTACGCCACCGACCCCATGTACACCTGCGCCGAACCGGGCCAGGCCGCCATTGAGGCCGCCATCCACGAAAACAAGCTGGACGGCGTGGTGGTGGCTTCCTGTTCGCCGCGCATGCACGAGCCCACCTTCCGCCGCACGGTAGAACGCGCGGGCCTCAACCGTTACATGCTCGAAATGGCCAACATCCGCGAGCACGTTTCCTGGATCGGCCGCGACAAGGAAGCCAATACCAACAAGGCCGCCGAGCTGGTGCGCCTGGCCGTGGAAAAGCTGCGCAACAACAAACCCCTGCTGGCCAAGAAGTTTGACGTCACCAAGCGCGTGCTGATCATCGGCGGCGGCGTGGCGGGCATCCAGGCCGCCCTGGACTGCGCCGAAGGTGGCGTGCCCGTGGTGCTGGTGGAGCGCGAGGCCACCATCGGCGGCAAAATGGCCAAACTGGACAAGACCTTCCCCACCGTGGACTGCTCGGCCTGTATTCTGGGCCCCAAGATGGTGGACGTGGCCCAGCACCCCAACATCACCCTCTACGCCTACTCTGAGGTAGAAGACGTTTCCGGCTATGTTGGCAACTTTACTGTCAAAATCCGCAAGCGTTCCACCTATGTGGACTGGAGCCTGTGCACGGGCTGCGGGGCCTGCACCGAAAAGTGTCCGGCCAAAAAAACGCCCGACGCCTTTAACGAGCTTACGGGCAACACCACGGCCATCACCATAGCATTTCCCCAGGCCATCCCCAAGAAGGCCGTCATCAACCCGCAGTTCTGCCGTCAGCTCACCAAGGGCAAATGCGGCGTGTGCGCCAAGGTCTGCCCCACCGGGGCCATCAAGTACGACATGGAGGACGAGATCGTCACCGAAGAGGTGGGCAGCATTGTGGCCGCCACGGGCTACGACCTCATGGACTGGACCGTCTATCAGGAATACGGCGGCGGGGCCTACCCGGACGTGATCACCTCTCTGCAGTACGAGCGCCTGCTTTCGGCCTCCGGCCCCACGGGCGGGCACATCAAGCGCCCCTCGGACGGCAAGGAGCCCCAAAACATCGTCTTCATCCAGTGCGTGGGTTCGCGCGACAAATCCATCGGCCGCCCCTACTGTTCCGGCTTTTGCTGCATGTACACGGCCAAGCAGGCCATCCTCACCAAGGACCACATCCCCGATTCCAAGTCCTTCGTCTTCTATATGGATATCCGCGCGCCGGGCAAGATGTACGACGAGTTCACCCGCCGCGCCATGGAGGAATACGGCACGGAATACATCCGCGGCCGCGTTTCCCAGATCTACCCGGACGGCCAGGGCCAGCTTGCAGTGCTGGGCGTGGATACCCTGCTGGGCCGCCCCGTGGAGGTGCACGCCGACCTGGTGGTGCTGGCCGTGGGCATTGAAGCCAGCAAGGGCGCGCCCCAACTGGCCGAAAAGCTGCGCATCTCTTACGACAGCTACGGCTTCTTCATGGAAAGCCATGTGAAGCTCAAACCGGTGGAGACCAACACCGCCGGCGTATTCCTGGCCGGCGTGTGCCAGGGGGCCAAGGACATTCCGGCCTCCGTGGCCCAGGGTTCGGCGGCGGCGGCCAAGGTGCTGGCCCTGTTCGCCAAAGACAAACTGGAAAGCGACCCGCAGATCGCCCAGGTGGACATCCGCCGCTGCGTCAACTGCGGCAAGTGCATCCGCTGCTGCCCCTTCGGGGCCATCAAGGAAGTGGAAATCCGCGGCGAGGGCAAGGCCCAGGTCATTGAGACCGTCTGCCAGGGCTGCGGTCTGTGCACGTCCACCTGCCCGCAGGGGGCCATCCAGCTTTCACACGCCACCGACAACCAGATCCTTGCGGAGGTGAACGCCTTATGCCAGTGCTGACCGGCAAAGAACTGCGGATCGTGGGCTTTCTCTGCAACTGGTGCTCCTACGGCGGCGCGGATACGGCCGGCGTGGCCCGCGCCACCCAACCCACGGATTTACGCATTATCCGCGTGCCCTGCTCGGGCCGCATCGACCCCCTGTTCATCGTCAAGGCCCTGCTCAACGGCGCGGACGGCGTACTGGTTTCCGGCTGCCACCCGCGCGACTGCCACTACGCCGCGGGCAACTTCTACGCCCGCCGCCGCCTGGAAGTGCTCAAGCAGTTCCTGCCCGTGCTGGGCATTGATGAACGTCGCTTTGAATACACCTGGGTTTCCGCCTCCGAAGGCCAGCGCTGGCAGCAGGTGGTGACGGTCTTCACTGACCGCATCCACAAACTGGGGCCCGCCCCCAGGCTGGAAAACGCCGACCCCCTGCTGGAAGTGGCCGACATGGCCCTCAAGTCCCTGCGGCCTTTGGGCACAGGGCAGAAGGCCGCCCTGGACGACCTCAAAGAGGCCATCAAGGCCAAGCTGCCAGAACTGGACTGCGTCATCGGCTGGCAGCAGGGCTACGACGCGGCCCACACCGTGCCCCTGTTCATGCGCACGCCCGAAGACGTGGACAAGCTGGTCTGGGGGCCCTTTAACGTCAACAACCCCGCCGTGTACCTGCCGTCCTTCAAAGGCAAGAAGGTGGGCGTGGTGGTCAAGGGCTGCGATTCCCGCTCTGTGGTGGAACTGCTGCAGGAAAATCTCATCCGCCGCGAGGACGTGACCATCTTTGCCCTGCCCTGCGAGGGTACCCTGGATATGGCCCGCGTCAATCAGGATTTGGGCCGCTACACCAAGATCGACAGCGTCAGCTACGACGAGGCCGGCGTGACCATCACCGCCGACGGCAAGGAACACCGCTTCTGCATCACGGACTACGCCCAGGGCAAGTGCTACGGCTGTACCACGCCGTCGGCCGTGCTGGCCGACACGCGCCTGGGCGAACCCGTCAAGGTGGAACCCGGCCCCTGTACCCCGCCGGAACTGGCCCTGCTGGATTCCATGAGCCTGGACCAGCGCCTGGGCTTCTGGAAGGCGCAGATGGACCGCTGCCTGCGCTGCTACGCCTGCCGCAACGCCTGCCCCATGTGCGTGTGCCGCGACTTCTGCGTTTCAGACAGCCGCGACCCCCACTGGATGTCACAGGAAGATTCGGCCAAAGAAAAACTCTTTTTCCAGACCATCCACGCCCTGCACCTGGCCGGGCGCTGCACGGGCTGCGGCGAATGCCAGCGGGCCTGCCCCGTGGGCATCCCCATTCTGGCCTTGCGCCAGCAGATAGCCCGCGCCGTGGGCCAGCTCTTTGACGGCTACAAGCCCGGCCTCAACCCGGACGACACGCCGCCCCTGCTGGGCTATGAAGTGGTTGAAAAGAATATTCATGAGAGGGACTGGAAATGAGCACCTTCCGCTTTGTTACCCCTGACGGTCTGCCCGCTTTTCTGGCCTACCTCTCGCAAAACGGCCGCCGGGTGCTGGCGCCGGTGGAAAAACCGGCGGACAAGCTCTCGGTGGTCTTCGAGCCCTGGCAGGAAGGCAAGCCCTTTACCCTGACCAAAGCCACTGTGCCCGCCAAGGAAGCCGTGCTGCCCCAGTGCGAAACCCTGGTGCGCTACAAAAAAACCAAAGACCCCGAAAACCCCGAACGTGTCTCCATGAGCCTGGACGACACGCCCGAAGCCCAGCCCACCGTAGTCTTCGCCTGTCGCCCCTGCGACGCGCGCGGCTATGCCACCCTGGACCGCCCCTACCTTAAAGGCCCCTACGCCGACCCCTACTACAAGGCCCGGCGCGAACAGCTGGCGGTGATCACCCTCACCTGTCCCTGCGGCTGCAACACCTGTTTCTGCCACTGGGTGGGCGGCGGCCCCACCTCTCCCGAAGGTTCGGACGTGCTCATGACCGAAATCGAGGGCGGCTATGTGCTCCAGGCCATCACGCCCAAGGGCGCGGAACTGCTGGAGGCCTCTGACCTCAAAGACGGAGCGGAGCTCTTCCCCAAAGCCGAAGCCGCCCGCAAAGCGGCCTGGGCCAGCCTGGAGCCCGCGCCAAATCTTAAAGAAGCCCCGCAAAAAGTGGCCGCCCGCTTTACGGATGTGGACTTCTGGCAGCGCTGGACAGACCGCTGCCTCTCCTGCGGCGCGTGCACCTACTTCTGCCCCACTTGCTACTGCTTCACCATCACCGACGAGGGCGAAGGCCTGAGCGAGAAGGGCGGACGCCGCCTGCGCAGCTGGGACAACTGCATGTCCTCTCTGTTCACGCGGGAGGCCAGCGGCCACAACCCCCGCATGCTCAAGGCGCTGCGCATGCGCAACCGCGTGTCGCACAAATTCTCCACCTATCCTGAAAACTGGGGCGTCTTCTCCTGCAACGGCTGCGGCCGCTGCATCAGCAACTGCCCCGTCTGCCTGGACATCCGCGCCATTGTGCTGGCCGCCATGGATGAAGGGCAGAGCCCCAAGGAGTAGGAGCCCATGGCAACCAAAAAAACTTCCGCCAAAACCAAACCCACCGCCGCGCCCAAGCCCGCCGCCAAAGCGGCCGCCGCCACGGCCCCCGTGAAGGAGAAGCCCATGGCCGCTCCGGAAAAGGCAACCGCGCCCGTGAGCCCGACGGCCCCCAAAGCCGCCGCGCCCAAGCCCGGCGAATACCGTCACACCATCAGCCCCCGGCCCATGATGCAGGGCAACCCCTATAAGCCCATGCCCGCCACCGTGGCTGAAGTTATCCAGGAAACCGGCAATATCAAAACCCTGCGCGTGGTGTTGGACGACCCCGAAACCATGCGCAACTTTACCTATGAGCCCGGCCAGGTGGGGCAGCTTTCCGTGTTCGGCGCGGGCGAATCCACCTTTGTCATCAATTCCCCGCCGTCCCAGAAGGACTACCTGCAGTTTTCCGTCATGCAGGCGGGCGAAGTGACTGCGGCCATCCACCGCCTCTCCCCCGGCGACAAGGTGGGCGTGCGCGCCCCCCTGGGCAACTTCTTTCCCTACAACGACTGGAAGGGTAAAGATATCTTTTTCGTGGGCGGCGGCATCGGCATGGCCCCCATCCGCACCATCATGCTCCACCTGCTGGAGCACCGGGCGGACTACGGCAAAATCAACCTGCTCTATGGCGCGCGCAGCCCCCGCGACATGGCCTTCAGCTACGAAACCGAAGACTGGCTGCGCCGCCCCGATCTGGACTGCACCCTGTGCATCGACGCCCCCTTTGACGGCTGGGAACACAAGGTGGGCCTCATCCCCAACGTGCTTCTGGAAATCAACCCCAAGCCGGACAATTGCGTGGCCGTGCTCTGCGGACCGCCCATCATGATCAAATTCACCGTGCAGGCCCTGCAAAAACTCAACTTTGCGCCTGAAAACATCGTCACCACCCTGGAAAAACGCATGAAATGCGGCATCGGCATCTGCGGACGCTGCAATATCGGCGGTCGCTACGTCTGTGTGGACGGCCCCGTCTTTACCTGGAAACAACTTCAGGAACTTCCGCCTGAATTGTAAGAAAAGGTTTTGTGGGGGGAAGGGGGGACTTTTGTGAACAAAAGTCACCCCTTCCCCCCGCGCCCCCCATCCCCTTCAAAAAACTTCATTCCCCCACAGAACCGTACAGGGCGTACCCTGACCGCAAAAAAAATGTTTCTCGCGCCACAAGGGCTTGCCGAAACCATCCAGTATGCTGACGGCGCACGGATGTGGGATTTCACTGGCGTTGAGCGCGGCATAAAGGGGTGTGGTCGCGCAGCGGCATTCTCACGGGGAGCCCCCTCCCCCTCTTGCAGAGGAGAGGGGGAGGGGGCTCCAAACGCCGCAGCGCAATTTCACTCTGAAATTGCGCTAGTAATCAATATAGGCCACATGGGTCTGCAGGTACTCCATCAGCCCGTGCTTGCCGTCGGCCCCGCCGATGCCGGACTTGCGCCAACCGGCGTGGAAGCCCTGCATGGCCTCGAAGTGCTCACGGTTGACGTAGGTTTCGCCGAACTTGAGGCGGTTGACCGCTTCCATGGTATTGGTGAGCTTGGTGGTGAAGATGGAGGAGGTGAGCCCGTATTCGCAGTCGTTGGCCAAGGCAATGGCCTCATCCAGGGTATGGAAGGTGAGCATGGGCAGCACGGGCCCGAACACTTCTTTGCGCACAATTTCCATGTCCTGGCGGCAGTTGCCCAGCAGGGTGGGGGCGTAGAAGTAGCCGGTTTCACGGTTCAGGGGCGCGCCGCCGGTAATGGCTTCCGCGCCGTCGGCCTTGGCGCGTTTGACCATGCTGTCGATTTTTTCCAGCTGTTCGGCGTTGATCTGGCTGCACATATCGGGCGCGGGCTCGTCAAAGGGATTGCCCAGGCGTACCTTGGTAAAGGCTTCGGCCAGTTTGTCGGCGAACTGTTCGGCGATGCTGTCCTGCACATAGAGACGTTCGGCGCAGTTGCAGACCTGGCCGCTGAAGATGGTGCGCGAGGCCGTGACGCCGCGCACGGCCAGATCCAGGTCGGCGTCGGCGCAGACGATGACCGGGGCCTTGCCGCCCAGCTCCAGCGAAACTTTGGTGACGTTGGCCGCGCTGGCGGTGATGATGCGCTGGCCTGCCTCCACGCTGCCGGTAAGGGTGACCATATCCACCAGGGGACTGGAGGAAAGGGCCTCGCCCAGGGTGGAGCCGCCGCCGGTGATGAAGTTGAGCACGCCGGCGGGGAGGTCCAGATCCGCCACCATTCTGGCGAATTCCATGACGGTCACGGGCGCGACGCTGCTGGGCTTGATGACGGCGGTGCAGCCGGTAAGCAGGGAAGGCGCCACCTTACGGGCCATGACGAAGAAGGGGAAGTTCCAGGGGCAGATGCCCGCCACCACGCCGATGGGCTGGCGGTAGAGCAGGATATTTTCGCGCTGGCGGTCGCTCTGGATGATTTCGCCTTCGTAGAGGCGGGCCCAGCCGGCATAGTAGTCAAAATATTCTGCGGTGCCGTCGATTTCAGCATAGGCCAGGGGCAGGGTTTTGGCTTGTTCTTCGGCCAGCAGGCGGGCCAGATCCGTGCGGTGTTTGCGGACCAGGGTGGCCATTTGCTTGAGGTATGCGCCACGGGCGGCGGCGGACTGTGCGGCCCAGGCTTCCTGCGCCTTGTGGGCGGCCTCCAGAGCTTCCTGGGCGTCTTCGCGCCCGCCGTTGGGGGTCTGGGCCATGATTTTTCCGGTGGAGGGGTTTTCCACCTCAATCATGCTCTGACCGGGGCGGGAAACAAGTTTGCCATTGATGAACTGCTGATAGGTGCGCATAGGCTGCTCCTTGGTTTCCCAACACATAGCCACAGTTCGCCCAAAAGGTAAAGAAGGGCGGCAAGTCCGTGGCGTCAAAGGTCCACAGGCTCACCGCCCGGCAAGGAATTGTTGCGGCGCGCTCAGGCGGCGGGTTTGTCCGCCAGGGCTTCTATCGTTTCCAGGGCCTTGTCCAGCCATGGGCCGGTGACGGATTCCACACCGCCGGCGTCACAGGCAGCGGCCAGGGCCGGGTCAATGGGCAGGCGGCCCAGCACGGGCAGGTGGTGGCGCGCGGCTACTTCGTCCAGGTGGCTTTCACCAAAGATTTTGTAGTCCTTGCCGTTGTCCGGGCAGTGGAAGTAGGCCATGTTTTCCACCAGGCCCAAGATGGGAAGGTCCATCTGCCGGGCCATGTCAATGGCTTTTTCCACAATCATGGAAACCAGATCCTGAGGCGAAGTCACCACTACAATACCGTCCACGGGCAGGGACTGGAAGACCGTAAGGGGTACGTCGCCCGTTCCTGGAGGCATGTCCACAAACATGTAGTCCACATCCTGCCAGATGACTTCAGACCAGAACTGCTTGACCACCCCGCCAATGATGGGCCCGCGCCAGATGACGGCGTCGCTTTCGCCCGGCAGCAGCAGATTCATGGACATCATTTCCACCCCGCCTTTGCTGCGCACAGGCAACAGGCCGGATTCGTTGGCCCTGGCCTTGCCGTGCTGGCCAAAAATTTTGGGGATGGAAGGGCCGGTGATGTCCGCGTCCAGAATGGCGCTCTGCCGTCCCCGCCGGGTCATGCCCGTGGCCAGCAGGGCCGTGACCAGGGACTTGCCCACGCCGCCCTTGCCGCTCATGACCGCCACCACCTTGCCCACACGGCTCTGGGGGTGCGGTTTGACGCGAAAGTCTGTCTGCTCCGCCTGGCGGTCTGTACACTGCTCGCCGCAGGAACCGCACGCATGGTTGCACTGTTCGCTCATGGAAAACTGCCTTTTTGAGGTAAAAGATTTTTTCACAGCCCGGAAAATTTTTATTGACATATGTCAAAAACTGGGCCTAAATGGATTTACGACATATGTCAAATAACAACTCAAGCCAATTCTGGCAAGAGCAAGGCGTGGCCCTGGGACCAGCCTGTAAGGATAGTCCGCAGGGCCCGCGTACACAAGGAGGTTCATATGCCGGGCAGAGATCACACTGGTCCTGAGGGCAAGGGTTCCCGCACCGGGCGGGGTTTGGGTAATTGCGGCACGGCCGCGCGGAGCAATGAGGATATGGTGCAGGATAGGGAACAGGGTATGGACCAGCCCCAGACTATGGGCTTGGGGCTGGCCCATCGCTATGGCCAGCGGCGCGGCTTGTGCATGGGCAACGGCCAAGGCCAGGGGCGCGGCAAGGGCCGCGGGCAGGGCCAGGGCTGTGGCATGGGCCGCAACATGGGCGGACAGGGTCAGGGCAACGGCATGGGCCAGGGGCGTGGCATGGGCCAGGGCCGGGGCAGCGGTATGGCCCGCGCCGGCAACGCGCAGGGGGCTGCGCAGCCGGACAAAACGTCGTCTGCCGCGCCTGCAGTAAGCGTCAATGAGTCGGCAGCGACTGCGGAAAAGGCCTGACCGCCACGTCCGCCGCAAGCGGACAGGGGTTTGCAATGGGTGTCAGGCAAGCCTGACCGTCTGAGAAAAACAGCGGCGGGGCCACATGGGGTGCGGCCCCGCCGTAATCAAGTTTGCCCTGGCGCGCCGGGAGGCGGCGCTTGCGATTTTTTACAATGCCCCGGAACCAGGATACAGATGTGAATTGTGCGGGTGCGGGCCGCGGCTTTTTGGAAGGCGCGCCGTGTACCGGCCAAAATATTTTGAAGCATGAGGTCTGTGTATGCCGCGACCGCGAAAATGGCGCAAGGTCTGTTGTCTGCCGGAAAGCGACTGTTTTGGCCCCCTGGGGCCGCAAGCGCCGCAGGGTGAAGTGATTATGACGGTAGATGAATACGAGGCCGTGCGCCTGATTGATCTGGAAGGGCTGAACCAGGAATCCTGTGCCGAAAAAATGCGCATTGCCCGCACCACAGTGCAGAGCATCTATGCCGCCGCGCGCCGCAAGGTGGCGGAAGCCCTGGTCAACGGACTGCGGCTGCGCATTACCGGCGGCGATTACCAGCTTTGCGACGGGCACGGTCCGCAGTGCGGAGTGGGGGGGTGTCGCCGGAGGCGGGGCGGGGCGCTGCGCTAGAGCAGTTAGCGAATGAAATGAGCTAACTGCTCTGCAAGGATTTTCT
>ENA-UEYG01001156-UEYG01001156.1-human-gut-metagenome-genome-assembly--contig:-NODE-1156-length-19642-cov-5.590289_pt1 | contig 19642 bp, 15 predicted proteins | sample MGYA00242933_ERZ507934 | MGnify/ENA primary metagenome ERZ507934 (study PRJEB26167, sample SAMN06115527) | human gut metagenome | host: Homo sapiens | place: China:Zejiang | collected 2015-11-10... | reverse complement strand
AATTACGCTAGCTGATAAAGCGCTGATGCAAATCCAAAGGATGATACCTAACAAGATCGGTTTGAAACCTACTTGTTTGATGGTATCTTTAGAGAGGCCTGCACCGATAAGGAATAGCGTGAATAACATTCCGACTTTGGCGAATCCCACGATTTGTGTGTAGAGATGTCCCCATTGCGGCGTGTAGGTAGCGATGATCATGGCTACAATGTAGAAGAAAATAAAGTAAGGAATGGATATTTTTGATTTGGTGTTTGTTCCTTTATTATAGAAGAAGGCGGCGATCAATGAAACCGGGATGATCCAAAGTGCCCGGATCAGTTTGGTCGTGGTAGCGATGGCTAAAGCCTCGTTACTGAATGTTTTAGCAGCACCGACCACAGAACTCGTGTCGTGAATGGCTATGGCGCACCAGTACCCGAATTGATGATCGTCCATTTCCAGCCAGCGGCCGATTACGGGAAAGATGAATAACGCCACGGCGTTAAGCATGAAAATGGTTCCCATGGCCACGGTGATGTCCTTGTCCTTGGCTTTAATCACGGGAGCTAGGGCAGCGATGGCACTTCCCCCGCAGATGGCAGTTCCTCCGGAAACGAGAAACCCGGTATCCCGGTTGACCCTTAGTTTGCTGGTAAAGAATAATCCCAGTCCGATGGTAACAACGATGGAAAATATGGTGAACAGGATTCCTGTTTTCCCGGCCTCGATGGCTTGTTCTACGTTCATGCCGAAACCTAGGCCCACAACGGATATTTGGAGAAGTATATGAGTGATTCGGCTATTGATTGCCAAGAACGGGTGGCCGATAGTCAACGATAAAATTAAACCTAGTAAAAGGGCAAAGCCCGGATCAAGGAATGGTACAAGGAATAAAGCTACGATGAACGTATCGTAATCTGCGATGTGGAAAAACACAAAGACATAGAAGAAAGGCTTGATGAATTGCAGGAAAAAGATGAGCTTTGTATTATTGCCGGATGTGCCGCACTTGCGGAAGCGCTTGCCGACAAGCTCAGATTTGATGCAGCGAAGCCGCAAAGCTATAGGAAGAGTGAAAATTTTCTTGTGGAATGTGGCAGCTTGAATATGATTACGCAAAATCAGCTTGACTATGCCGAAGAACACGGATTTTCAAGAATCCATATGACCGTAGAACAAAAATTGCAGAAGGATTATTACAGCACACAGGAGGGCTTGGAGTTTTTGCACAAGATGCAGGAGGAATGTGAAAAAGACAGTATGAAAGAAGAAGACCAGCCGTTTATGACAGTCTCCATCAAGGCCGATAAGGAAACAAAATGCAGGTAACAAAAACAGTCGAGGAAACAAGAAAGCTGACTATGAATGATGTAAGAGCCCTGATTCCAACGGCACATGGACACATAGCCGACTATCTGGCAGCAAATAAGCAGGATACGACAATACTTATGACAGGCGGCGACACTTTGATGGGGTATATGAAGCTGATAGGCTGTACCCAGATTACACCGGTATGTGAGATAGAACAGGGTGTGGTTGTTTCCAATCTGAAAAATCACGGATTTGTGCAGCAGATAATATCCAAATCAGGTGGGTTCGGAACCAAAGATGTACTGGTAAAGATTGCAGACAAAATATTAAATCAAAAATAAAAAAATAAACAAGTTTAAAAGGAGAAGAAAGGTGTATGAGAAATTTAAATCTGGGAAAGAAGGGATGAAAATGTTAGACAGCACGAGATTAAGAAATCCGCAGTTGTTTGACAAAATCGTTACTCCGGAAGAAGCTGCGGCGCTGATTACTGATGGAATGAATGTGGGCGTCAGTGGTTTTACCCCATCCGGCTATCCTAAAAAAACAACGATAGCTTTAGCCAAAGCTATCAAAGAAGGTAAACGCTGCCGTATCAATATCTGGAGCGGCGCTTCTGTTGGTCCGGAAATTGAAGAGGAGTTGGCGGCAGTTGGCGCGATAAAAGGCAGGATGCCGTATTATGCCGCGTCCAACAAAAGCATGAAAAAGGGCATCAATGAAGGCAAGATTGAATATGTGGACCAACATTTGAGCCATTTCGGACAGCAGGTAGATTATGGTTTTTTTGGTGATGTAGATGTAGCTATTATTGAAGCTACGGCAATTACTGCAGAAGGCAATATTATTTTAGGTCCTGGTGTTGGTAATGCGCCGATTTTTGTGAAGCATGCGAAGAAAATCATTATCGAAGTCAATACTTCGATTCCTTTGAATCTGGAAGGTATGCATGATATCTATATTCCGGCGATCCCGCCAAATAGAACTGAGATTCCAATTTATCATGCGGGGGACAGGATAGGTAAACCTTATGTAGAATGCGGTATCGATCGTATCGATTGTATCGTGGAGTCTGATATTCTGGATCATGTGCGTGACTTGACTGCTCCTGATGCAGCAAGCATCAAAATTGCTGAGAATTTGGTGGAATTTTTAGAGTATGAACAAAAGATGGGACGTTTGCCGGAGAAAATGCTGCCCTTGCAGTCCGGTGTCGGCAGTATTGCCAATGCGGTTCTTTTAGGACTGGCCAAATCCAGATTTGAAAATCTGGAAATGTATTCCGAGATTTTACAGGATTCTGTATTCCGTCTGATCAAGCTGGGCAAGATCGCTAAAGCCTCCGGCTGCGCGTTCACTCCTTCGCCTTCGGTTTGGGAGATGTACAAGGAAGATCCTGATTTGTATCATAAGAGTATTGTTTTAAGACCGCTTGATATCAGTAATCACCCCGAGGTTATCAGGCGTTTGGGAGTTATTGCCATGAATACGCCGTTGGAATTTGATATCTACGGGCAGGCTAATTCAACGCATGTTATGGGCTGCACGATGATGAATGGTATTGGCGGCAGCGGTGATTATATGCGTAACGGTTTCCTTACGATTTTTTCAACGCCGTCTACAGCGAAATGCGGCTCGATTTCCAGTGTAGTACCTATGGTCACTCATGCAGACCATACTGAACATGACACGATGGTTTTTATTACTGAACAGGGTGTGGCCGACATCCGTGGTTTGAGTCCCGTCAAACGTGCTAAAGCTATCATAAATAACTGCGCACATCCTGATTTTCGGCCGCAGCTTTTGGAATATCTGAGGTTTGCACAACAAAAAAACGCCCATATGCCAATTGATTTGGCACATTGTTTCGATATGCAGAAAAAATTTTATGAAACCGGCACTATGCTGTGAACAGCGGAGCGGAATGAGAAAGGGGTCAATGACATGACTAATTATGAAGAAATCAAACAGGGGCTGGCGGATTATGAAGCAAAGGTTGCTAAAGCTAATGCCAAATTTCCTGAAAGAAAAGAGTTTAAAGAAAAACACGTGTATACTCCTTTGGATGTAGAAGGTTTTGATTACTGCTCTAAAAGCGGGTTCCCTGGACAATACCCTTTTACACGCGGCGTACAGCCGACTATGTATCGTGGGCGGTTGTGGACGATGCGCGCTTATGCAGGCTTTGCTACAGCCGAGGAAACCAATGCCCGTTATAAATATTTGCTGGAAGCAGGTCAAACCGGCCTGTCGGTAGCTATGGACCTGCCGACACAGATCGGACTTGATTCCGATGCGGAGCTTTCGCATGGTGAAGTCGGTAAAGTTGGCGTGGCTATTGATTCGCTGGCTGATATGGAAAAGCTTTTTGAAGGTATTCCTTTGGATAAAGTCAGTACTTCTATGACTATTAACGGCCCGGCTGCAGTGCTTTTGGCGATGTACGTTGCTGTTGCGGAACAGCAGGGTGTTAAGCCGGAACAATTAAAAGGCACCATTCAAAATGATATTTTAAAAGAATATATTGCCCGTGGCACATATATTTTCCCACCACGGCCTTCGATGCGGCTGATTACAGATACTTTTGAATATTGCTCTAAGAGTATTCCAAAATGGAATACGATCAGCGTAGGTGCTTACCATATTCGTGAAGCCGGTGCTTCCTGTGTACAGGAAATCGCTTTTGCATTTGCTAATGCGATGGCTTATATTGATGCGGCAATCAAGGCCGGACAGAAGGTAGATGATTTTGCTCCTGGTATTTCCTGGATCTTTACTGCCGGACTTAATATGTTTGAGGAAGTTGCTAAATTCCGTGCGGCACGCCGTTTGTGGGCGCGCATTATGAAAGAACGTTATGGTGCTACAGTACCGAAAGCACAGATGCTGCGTGTGCATGTGCATACTGCCGGCAGTGTTCTGACTGCTCAGCAGCCGCTTAATAACGTAGCCCGTATTACCTGGCAGGCGTTGTCCGCCGTTTTAGGCGGTATTCAGTCTATGGCCTGCTGTGCTTATGATGAAGCGATTGCTTTGCCAACTGAAGAGTCGGCTACTCTGGCACTGCGTACTCAACAGATGCTGGCTTATGAAAGTGGTATTACCGATACTATTGATCCGCTGGCAGGTTCCTATTATGTAGAAGCCCTGACGGATAGGATGGAAGCAGAAGCTTATGAATATATCAAGAAAATTGATGCTATGGGCGGTGCCGTAGCTGCTATCGAGCAAGGCTATATGCAGGGGGAAATGTCGGCTCATGCTTATGAAGATCAACGCGATATCGAAACTAAACGGTCTATAGTTGTCGGTGTTAATAAGTTTGTTGATAATAAACAACTGGCGGAACAGGATGTTCTGACTGCTGATCTTAGTGTTGCTGAACGCCAGATTGCCAAAGTCGAAAAGATGAAAGACGGACGTGATCAGAAAGCCGTCGATGCTGCTTTAACAGCGCTGAAGCAAGCTTGCGCCGGCGAAGAAAATTTGATGCCTTATCTGATTGACGCTGTTAAAACGTATGCCACTTTGGGAGAAATATGCGGCGTGATGAAAGAAATATTCGGAGAATATAGACAGGACGGTTCCATGTTCTGATCTGACTGACAGGTTGTGAGTGAAAGAACGGAGTTGATTGTTATGACAACGAAAGCATTGGCTGATTTTGTGGCAAGCGTACAATATGATAAATTGAGTCCGGAAACAGTTCGGATTACAAAGCAGTGTATTTTAGATTGGCTGGGAGTCTGTATTCGCGGTTCGCAGGAAAAACCTATCCAAATCATTCGTAAGTTGCTGCTGGATGGCGGTGGTAAGGCACAGTCTACAGTTTTGGCTGGACAGACGGAACAAACTACTGCTTTAAATGCTGCATTTTGTAATGGAAGCGCTTCCCATTCACTTGATTTTGATGACCTTCATAATCCATCTATTATACATCTGGCTACAGTAGTTGTACCGCCGGTATTTGCCATTGCTGAGGCGGAGCATAAAAGCGGTAAAGATATGTTGGCAGCTGTAGTAGCAGGATATGAGGTTGGCGGCCGCGTAGGCGAATCCGTTATCCCTGAGTCCTATTTCTTCTGGCATACTACCGGTACAGCAGGTACCTTAGGCGCTGCCGCTTCGGCAGCGAAGGTTTTAGGTCTTGATGCGGCTGCGACGCTGCAATGTCTTGGCAGTGCTGGTACACAGGCGGCAGGGTTGTGGGAATTTTTGAAAGAGGGCGCAATGAGCAAAACTCTGCATGCCGGTAAAAGTTCATATGCCGGCGTACTTTCAGCATATCTGGCCCGTGCTGGTTTTACTGGTGCGACAAAGATATTGGAAGGAGAAAAAGGCTTTTGCCGGGCTATGGTCACAGAGCCGCATTTGGAAAAATTGACGGATGGGCTGAATGATGGTATATATAAGATTGATAATAATTCGTTCAAACCTTATGCCTGCTGTAAACATTCTCATGCCGCGCTGTATGCGATGCAGGTGCTGCGTACTGAGCATGGATTGAAGCCTGATGATGTTGAAGCGATAGAGATTTTAGTCAATGAGATCACTGATTTTCTGATCAATAATCCTCAGCCTGAAAATCCGTATGGCTGCAAGTTCAGTATCCAATATTGTGTTGCCGGGATGCTCAAATACGGCGATATGGGTGTTGATCGCTTCCTGACGGAAGTTATTGGTGATGCTGAAGTCCGTAGCTTGATGGCGAAGACCAAGGTCATGCGTGATGCTGCGATCGAGGCGGTACATGCTGCTGATGCTGCAAAACTGGCATCAAAGCTTATCGTTCGCTGTAAAGATGGGCGAGTATTGGAGTTACAGGTAGATTTTCCGAAAGGAGATCCGCCTAATCCGATGAGCTGGGATGAAAGTGTTGCAAAATTTATGTCTTTGGCTGCTCCTGTTTACGGCGAAGAAAAAACAGCCAAGCTGTGCGGGCTTATCGATAATCTGGAAGCAAGCGCAGATTTTGCAGCAGACCTGGCTGAATGTCTGGCATAAGACGGCGTTAAGGAGGAACTCCCTGTGGTTGAAGCGGAAAAGATCAAAGCAAAGGTCAGCGAAATTTATTCGCATAATAATTTTATGCAGGAGTGCGGCATTTACATCGTAGATATGTCTTGCGGCAGCGCTACAGTTGCAGTAAAAGTAGATCCTGAGCGGCATGCTAATCTTAATGGTATGGCGCATGGAGGACTGGTTGCAACGCTGGCTGATAATGCTACAGGCATTGCAGGTGCAACGATAGGTAAAAGGGTAGTGACATCAACTATTGCTACAGATTTTATCAAAGGCGCACCGGTTGGTACGACGATCAGCGCTACTTCACGGATAACACACGCTGACGACAGATTGGTAACCATCAATATCGAAGTGCGCGATCTGGACAATGATACCCTGGTGGCTAAGGCTACAGCGGCGATGATTGTAGTGGATACATTCGCTGGGATTCCTGAAAAATGGTAATAAAAGCAGGGAGTATTATTCAGCTGTTGTGTCGTTGCAGTTAAATATTGCTGATTGGGCATTAGCAGAAGGCAATTTTGTAAGAGTGTACAGTTTGCTGTGATTTTCTAAAAAAGGCGGCTTAAGCCGTCTTTTTTGTGTTTATTTCGATACCGAAAGTAGTATTTATGAGACCTTCTTTAAATATTGCAAAAGAAAGTTTTCTACCAAATATGGTTGCATGTGCAAAATAAAACACAACATCTAGTAATTTTTGGCTTTACATTAACAATGCGCTGTGCTATGATGATAATGTAAATTTTACGCATAAATAATAATTTTTGTTTGGCGTTAACGATAAGAAATTATGAAAGAAGGCGTCAGTTATGAAAGTAATCAAACGTGATGGCAGTACTGCCGATTTTGACAGCAGCAAGATTATAGTTGCTATCCAGAAAGCCAATCAGGTAGTCGAACCGGAAGACCGTATCGATCAGGAACGTATCGAAGCTATCGCTCATTATGTGGAAAGTAAAAACCGCATGCGTCTTTTGGTGGAAGATATACAGGATATGGTAGAGCATCAGCTTATGGACGAGGGGAAATTCAACCTGGCCAAGTCTTATATTATTTATCGCTATACTCGCGCTTTGGTGCGTAAGGCTAACACGACTGATGAATCCATTTTATCTCTGATCCGTAACAGTAATAAAGATGTTATGGAGGAAAACTCTAATAAAAATGCTGTTATGGCTTCTACTCAGCGCGATCTGATTGCCGGCGAGGTTTCCAAGGACCTGACCCGCCGTCTGATCCTGCCGGAAAAGATTTCTAAAGCCCATGATGAGGGCGCTATCCATTTTCACGATGCTGATTACTTCGTACAGCCTATTTTCAACTGTTGCCTGATCAATGTTGGCGATATGCTGGATAACGGCACTGTAATGAACGGTAAACTGATCGAAAGCCCGAAAAGTTTTCAGGTGGCTTGTACAGTAATGACTCAGATCATCGCTTCAGTAGCCAGCAGCCAGTATGGTGGGCAGTCTGTCGATATTCGTCATTTAGGCAAATATCTGCGCCGCAGCTATGAAAAATTCAAACTAACGATCAAAGCTGAGGTCGGTGACAGTGTTGCTGATGAAGTTGTAGAGCGCCTTACAAAAAGACGTTTGCAGGATGAGCTGCGCAGCGGTGTGCAGACAATTCAATACCAGATTAATACTTTGATGACAACAAACGGACAATCTCCGTTTGTCACTATCTTCCTTAATCTGCAGGCGGACGATGAATATCTGGAAGAAAATGCAATGATAGTAGAAGAGATTCTGCGGCAACGGTTGGAAGGCATTAAAAATGATAAAGGCGTTTTTGTAACGCCTGCTTTTCCGAAACTGGTTTATGTGCTTGATGAACATAACTGCCTGAAGGGCGGTAAGTATGATTATATTACTAAGCTGGCTGTAAAATGCAGCGCTAAACGTTTATATCCTGACTATATCTCTGCTAAAAAAATGCGTGAGAATTATGAAGGAAATGTTTTCGCACCGATGGGCTGCCGTAGTTTTTTGGCTGCATGGAAGGATGACGAAGGCAATTACAAATTCGAAGGCCGTTTCAATCAGGGCGTCGTATCTTTGAATTTGCCTCAGGTGGCTATTTTGGCACATGGCGACGAAGAAAAATTCTGGCCATTGCTGGATGAACGCTTACAGCTTTGTTATGAAGCTTTGATGTGCCGTCATAACTCATTAAAGGGTATTCGCAGTGACGTCAGCCCTGTGCATTGGCAGTATGGAGCGATTGCACGCTTGGAAAAAGGCGAAGTTATTGATAAATATCTGGAAAAAGGCTATTCTACTATTTCACTCGGTTATATTGGTTTGTACGAAATGACTAAGTTAATGAAAGATGTCAGCCACACAACACCTGAAGGGGAAGAATTTGCTTTGCGCGTGATGAAATATCTGCGTGCTGCCTGTGATAAATGGAAAAAAGAAACAGGGTTAGGTTTTGCCTTATATGGTACGCCTGCTGAATCATTGTGCTATCGTTTTGCCCGTATTGACAAAGAACGGTTTGGTACTATTGCCGATGTAACGGATAAAGGCTATTATACTAATTCTTACCACGTAGATGTTCGTGAGGATATCGACGCCTTTAGTAAATTCAATTTTGAAAGCCAGTTCCAGCGTATTTCTTCGGGCGGCGCTATTTCCTATGTCGAAATTCCTAATATGCGCCATAACCTGGAAGCAATGGAAGATGTTGTTCGCTTTATTTATGACAATATTCAATATGCTGAATTTAATACTAAATCAGATTACTGCCATGTGTGCGGATTTGATGGTGAGATTATCATCAACGATGATTTGGAATGGGAGTGCCCTAACTGCGGTAATAAAAATCAGACTTTAATGAATGTTACTCGCCGTACTTGTGGCTATTTAGGTGAAAATTTCTGGAACGTGGGTAAGACTAAAGAAATCAAATCCCGCGTCCTGCATCTGTAAGCGGGAGGCGTTATAAATGAATTACGCTACGATAAAGACCCATGATACCGCCAATGGGCCGGGAGTGCGTGTGTCGCTGTTCGTCAGCGGCTGCACTCACCAGTGCAAAGGGTGTTTTAACCCGGAAGCATGGGACTTTAATTATGGTGCTCCTTTTACAGAAACAGAGGAAGATACAATCGTCAGAGGATTGGAGCCCTGGTTTATCCGCGGGCTTTCGCTTTTGGGCGGCGAGCCTTTTGAGCCGTCTAATCAACAGGCACTTTTGCCGTTGCTGCGTAAGGTACGTAAGTCTTATCCTGAAAAAACGATCTGGTGTTATACCGGGTATGATTTTGAACAGGATCTTCTTACGGGTCGTTTATGTGATTGGCCGGTTACTGAGGAGATGCTTTCTTATATAGACGTTTTAGTAGACGGCGAATTTAAGCTCGATTTAAAAAATCCCAATCTGCGTTTTCGAGGCAGTTCTAACCAGCGCGTTATTGATTTAAAAAAATCGCTGTATGGTGATGAACTGGTTTTATGGTCAGAAGCTTATTAAAATTAAAACCCCTTCCACATATAATAATATGGGAGGGGTTTTTTGTATGATATCGTAACTAAATAATTAAAATATATAATTTGCGTAGCTTGTCTCTTCAATTAAATAGCTTTATAATATTATCAATAGATAATAATTTTGGTTTTGATGTGGAGTGAAGTGCATGTTAAATGTGTTTAAAAATAAATTTTCACAGATTCACAAGCAAAGTAAAGAAGCGAAAGAACTTTTGCGTTTTATCGGACCTGGTATTTTGGTAACGGTGGGATTTATCGATCCAGGAAACTGGGCTGCTAATTTGGCGGCCGGCGCCGATTACGGGTATGCTTTGCTGTGGGTCGTAACGTTATCAACTCTGATGTTGATTTTGCTGCAGCATAATGTAGCTCATCTGGGCATCGTCACAGGTGAATGTTTATCGGAAGCAGCAACAAGATTTTTACCTAAGCGTATTTCACGTCCAATTCTGGTTACTGCTATTATGGCGGCGCAGGCAACTGCTTTAGCTGAAATTTTGGGTGCGGCGATTGCACTTAATATGTTGTTTGGCATTCCAATTATGGCTGGTGCTGTGATTACCGCTGTCGTTTGCACGCTGATGTTGTGGACAAATTCCTACAGTCGTTTGGAAACATGGATAGCGGGTTTTGTTTCTGTTATTGCCATGTCTTATTTATTTGAAATTTCAATGGTACATGTTGATTGGCCGCAGGCCGTTGTCAGCTGGACTGTGCCTAATATTCCAGCAGGCTCGATGCTGGTGGTAATGAGTATTTTAGGTGCTGTAATTATGCCGCATAATTTATTTCTGCATTCTGAAATTATTCAAAGCAGGCATTGGAACCTGGAAGATAAGGCATTGATGGAAAAACAGCTGCGTTTTGAATTTGTCGATACTTTATTTTCTATGAGTATCGGCTGGGCGATCAACAGTGCCATGATTTTGCTGGCCGCTGCAACATTTTTTGTTCATGGAGTTAGTGTCAGTGAATTACAGCAGGCTCAGGAGCTGCTGGTGCCGCTTTTAGGTGAGAATGCAGCACATATTTTTGCAATAGCACTGCTTTTTGCAGGGATTGCTTCTACAACAACGGCGGGTATGGCAGGTGTTACTATTTTTTCAGGTATGTTCGGTGAATCTTACGATATGAAGGATATTCATTCACGTGTTGGTTTGCTGCTGACATTTGTTCCTGCTGTTATCGTTTTATATTTCATCAATGATCCCTTCTGGGGATTGATCGTCAGCCAGATGCTGCTTAGTGTGCAGCTTCCGTTGACTGTATTTATGCAGATTTGGCTCACTTCTTCACCAAAAGTAATGGGGACTTATGCTAATAAGCCTTTTACTAAAGGTCTGCTTTATGCGGTAGGATTTATTGTTACAGCACTCAATTTGTATCTTTTATATGTTAGTTTGCAATAAAATAATGATGCGGTATGAATTAAAACGGTTCAGCTTAGCTGAACCGTTTTAATTATTAATCTGTCAGTTTTTATTGCCCAGCTGCTCCAGCATGGTAGCAACGCTGAACGGTTTATTTTCCAGTAAGGCATCTATGCGCATAGTAATCAACGGATGCTGGCTAAGTCTGCGTGCTGTGATAAGTGCCGCCCGCAATGCTGGTGTAAGCTGTTCGTGTCCCCATTCTTCAAGAATGATAGAAGCAGCGCCGCGCGGCCAATCGTAAATAGAGGTCAAAGCGGCTGTGACTATAGGAACTCCGGTACCAGGGTGCGTTTCCAGGTATTTCAGCGGGATCAAAAGCGCTGTTTCTGATTGTGTATAGGTATTGATGTTTTTTTCGATAAAAGTCAATACTTTCTGGGGACGTTCATCGTTTTCAAAGCCTAGAAGATAAGGAAATAAAGCACTTTCCAGAGGGTGCTGCTTAAGATAATCGAAAAGACGTTCCCATATATCAATATCCAGTTCAAAGGCAAATTCAGCAGTAGTGTAATTTACGCTGCCATCTTCTTTGAATAATTGTGCTTGCACTTCCTCATACCAGTCGCGGCTGTAAATCAGTTTTTCACAGCGGCTTACCAGTTCGTGGCTGGCGTTAGAAGGTAATGCTGCCCAGTTGCTGTCGGTGATAAGCTTTTGCAGTCCAATGGAAATGTTTATTATTCCGATCAGGTCAGCAGGAGTTTTATCATATCGTTCAGCATGGCGCAGAAGCTCGCTGATCAGAGTCTTAGAATCGATACCGCTGATATCAATATAAGTTGGATCACTGTTTCCAATATAGTAACGGTCAAGCATCATAATAAAATTATTAATGATCAAAAGACAGCCACGGTAAGTTTTATAGTCTAGCTGCTCTTTATGCAAATGGTGTAATAACTGTCCCTTACGCATTACTACCAGACAAATCGGAGCATAATCGATTTCGATTTCACAACCGTGCCGAAGCAGCCAAATTTCTTCTTCTTCTGTGGTGCATTCAAGATCATAGAGGGTGAATATACGTCCCCAGCCTCTGGTAGAGCGAACAAGTTCCCATAGCTCGTCCTGTGGTGCAATATTATTGATACGGTAGGCAAAGGTAAGGAAAAAAGTGAATTCTTCACAGCGGCAAAGATCGACTAAATCATCCCAAAGGTTTTCGGAATGTTCTTTGCGCAACTTCTCCAGTCCAAAGACTGCTAAGATGACGATTGCATATTTAACAAGCTCACGTTTATGCGCTGTATACAGCCAGTCTTCGGCTAAAGCAAGCAGTGGTTCGGGAACTTCGTCTTCTGACAGCAGTTCTACAAGCGGATCACAAACACTGACACATAAAATTTTTATCAACGCTTCTTCAAGAACCGCTTTTGCAGTAGCAGAAGGTTCATCAGCATAAGCCAGCAGCATACTGCAGACGGCTTCAGCACCTGGCAAGTCAGGCGGCATTTCGGCAGTATATATATAGGCATCATCGCTTCCTAATGGCCGTGGTAATGACGGAGTCGGATCATCTATCAAGGCACCTCCTTGATAGATGCCATTTTCATCTAGCTGATCCATTACATAAGCAAAAATACTGTGTTCATTTTTATCCATAAAGTTCATCCCTTAATTTTAAAATTATGCCTATTATACCATATAAGGCTATTCTTGACAGAAAAAAATACCCTGCCTGAGCAGGGTATTTTGCTGTTTATTTTAGAATGTTACGGGTTCACCGTAATAAGCACAGGTCAGAACCTTCTTCATACCTTCAGCATCAATTTTTCTCGGATTAGAACCAGTGCAGGGATCCAATACTGCATTGGCGGCGATTTCATCTATATGTTGTTTGAATAATTCTTCGCTGACGCCGTTTTCTTTATAGGTTTGGGCGATACCAAGTTTTTTGTTCAATTCTTTGATTGAATCGATAAGTGCATCAGTCAGCTGTTTATCTGTATTACCGGTAAGTCCCAGCATACGCGCTATAGTTGCATATCTGTCAGCACAAACTTTGGCATTATATTGGATAACAGACGGTAGCAGGATCGCATTACAGCAGCCGTGCGGGATATCGAACATCGCACCGGTTTTATGGGCCAGGCTGTGGGCTATACCTAAAAGTGCATTCGAGAAAGCCATCCCAGCCAGGCATTGAGCAATATGCATTTTGCCTCGTGCATCTTTATCACCATAATAGCTGTCAATCAAACTGTCATAAATATCACTAATAGCTTTAAGTGCCAGCGGGTCAGAGAAATCGCTGCGTGCAGACGCGACATAAGCTTCGATTGCATGGGTCAAAGCATCCATACCTGTATGAGCAGTCAAAGTTTTCGGCATGGTCAGAGGGATATCGGTATCCAAAATAGCAATGTCCGGCGTGATTTCAAAATCTGCCAGCGGATATTTTATATTAGTAGAGTAATCAGTAATGACCGAGAACGCAGTTACTTCTGTTGCCGTACCGCTTGTAGAAGGAATTGCTACGAAAATAGCCTTATTCCTGAGTTTGGGTATATTGAAAGGTTTCTTGATTTCTTCAAAGGTTGCTTCGGGGTGCTCGTAAAAGACCCACATGGCTTTCGCCGCATCTATAGGTGAACCGCCGCCGATAGCGACGATAACGTCAGGAAGGAATTTGCGCATGGCTGCGGCACCTTTAAAGACGGTCTCGATAGACGGATCTGGTTCGATGCCTTCGAAAAGCTGGGTTTCCACACCGATTTCATGCAGGATATCTTCGACCTTCTGCAAAAAACCGCCCCGTTTCATAGAACTGCCACCGGTGAGGATCATTGCCTTTTTGTAGCCTTTTAGATTTTTTAATTCGTCGATTGCACCCGAGCCATAATAAATGTCACGTGGTAAAGTAAATCGTGCCATAGCTTGACACCTCCTAAAATAATTTGCCTTGATATTTTCATTATAACATTTTAACTAAATTCTACAAGGTTAGTAGGAATATAAAAAGTTAAATAATTGTAAATTTAAGGAAACATTTAGTGAATGGAGTTGGGAACCCAAATGGCTATAAATTGAGGAAAGTTTTAAAACTTTGAATAAAGTGCCGTGATACGGGAATTTCCTTTTCCAGGCAGTTTTCAACGGTCAGTATATAAGTGTCATTGAACCAGGGAATGATTTCGCGCACTTTATTCATATTAACAATATAGCTTTTGTGAGTTCTCAAAAAACCGCAGGGACGTAGTTTTTCTTCCAAAGTTTTTAAAGGCAGGTTTGATTCCAGAATACCTTTATTGGTATAGATCAGTATTTTTTTACTGGTATCTGTTTTGATAAGATAAATTTCTTCTTTGGGATTAAAGACTAAAAGTTTATTGTTGTTCCAAATAGAGAGCTTGATAGGAAAATTACAGCGGGATGGCAACTGCTGCTGAGATTGATTCTGCAAAACTTTTTGCAATTTTATAACAGTTGCCTGCAGGCGTGTCTTAGTATAGGGCTTAAGAATGTAATCGAAAGCTTCAAGTTCGAAGGCTCGTACTGCGAATTGATCGAAGCCTGTGGAAAAAATTATTTTCGGAGGGTTGGGCAAAGTTTTAAGTTTCTCGCCAACGGCCAGTCCGTCTAATACTGGCATTTCAATATCTAAAAAAACAGCGTCAGCAGTATTGTTTGAAAAATAATCAAGTACTGCCTCTCCATGTTCACATTCAGCAATGATCTCCAAATTGCTGTTAGTTTCCAGTAAGGCTCGCAGTTCTTGGCGGGACGGAAATTCATCATCTGCGATAACTATTTTTAGCATTTCAATCCTCCTCTTGCTTTGGTATTTTAAAACTGACGGTAGTACCTGTACCATATGTGCTGTCTATATGAAGACCGTTGTCCGGGCCGTAAATTGCCATTAGACGTTTATGTATATTAGTCAGGCCAATGGATTTACGGCCAGGGATATCAAGAAGCAGCGAAGCCAGTTTTACTTCAGGAATGCCAATGCCATCGTCATGCACGGATATAAAAAAATATTCTGTATCTTGGCTGACTGTTATAGTGATAGTGCCGCCATCTAATTTTGACCGTAGACCATGTTTGACAGAATTTTCAATTATTGGCTGTAAAATCAGGGCTGGAACCTTAAAAAAGGCTGTGTCATCAATTTCATAATTTATTTTTAGTTTGTCGCCGAAACGTGCTATTTCAATATTAATATAGGCATTGATGTGCTGCAGTTCCTGCCGCAGGGAAATTAATGTATTTGGATCAGCAAGGTTTTGGCGGTAATAATCAGCCAGATAATTGATAAGTTTTTTAGCTGTCTGAGGCTGTACGCTGCAATAATAGCTGATCGTATTTAGGGCATTGAATAAAAAATGCGGATTGATCTGTGCCTGTAGAGCTTTTATTTCAGCATTGGCCAGCAGTTTAGTACGTTCTTTGATCTGATTGATTTCGATATGCGTAGAAAGCATTGTTGCGATACCTTCAGCCAGCTTTGTTTCAAAGGCAGTCATTTTTTCTGCAACTATATGTCCCACACAAAGATAACCAATCGTGGCAGTATCGTTTGCCAGCGGCAAAGCCTGATAAGAAGTAAGTACAGTAAGCTTTTTATTGTTCAGGCAAAATTTTTCTGATAGCAGTGTTTCCAGGTCTCTCTGCAGGTAGTCAAGAAATGGCTGTTCTTGTTCACAGGCTGCGCAGCCAAGCAGCTGATAGTTAGAGGTAATACAGACAACGTCAAAGGATTTGACGTTTTGCAGGATGCTTTCCGTAATTTTTTGGGCGGCATTTTGATCGAAACCATTCTGCAAAATAGAAATTGAACTATTAGTAACATTCAGTGCAATTTTTGCCGCCAGCCCTTCAAGAATATCCTTCTGTTTATAACTGTCCATGATAAGACCGATAAAACAACCGGTACCTAAAGCTGTCGTGATCATTACCTGGAGAGCACAATCTTCAATTGATGGTGTAAATGTGTGGGGATAACAAAATAAGGCGAGTAAAATGATATGGCTGGAAGCGAAAATAAAACTTACGCCGATAGCGTGAGGCAGCAGTTCTTTTTTTTGTTTGAACCAGTGTGATAAAAGTCCTGCCAGTAGCCCTTCTACTAGGAAAAAGCAGCCGCTCACGAGAGCAGCTTTGGTATGGATAAACAAAACATAGTGAACAGAGATGAGCAGACTTGTACAGAAACCGATTAAAGGACCGCTGACTAGACCAGCTACGATAATAAAGATGGAACTGGTGTTGATAAGCCAGCTTTCGCCATATAAAGACCAGTAAGTATTGAGGATGCCTAGCAACGAAAAAAACGCAATAATATGTAGCTTGTTTTTTAACGAATAATTTTGTTGAAATAAGGTTGTTTGAAAAAACGCGGTTCGGCTGCATATAAAGAAAATAATCAAAAATACTGCTAGTCCAAACCATAAATGACTCATTGTTTGGTAAAGAAAGTTCAGCATGAATTGCTCCTTATAAAGGCAAAATCATGCATCTTATTGCAGATTTTGTCATCTTGAGTTCATTTTTATCCTAAAAGTTGCATTTTATGTTATTTTAAATTTAGGAAATTGGTTGAATTTATCAGATTAAGTTCATTATATAAAAATTTAGTTATACATACAAGAAATGCATCCATTCTATTATGGAAGGGGGATAGTAGCTAATAAGCGCGAAAGGAGAAATTTATTATGGATTTGAAAACGTGTCTTTATGTTGGGTTTGCTCTTTATACGATATTTGTTATTTATGTGGGTTTTATTGGCTCTAAAAAAATAAAAGGGTTAAGTGATTTTGCGGTTGCCAGCGAAAGTATGGGACCGATATCATTAGGATTGGCTTTTGCCGCCTCTTTCTTTAGTGCTGCTACTTTTCTGGGGTATGTCGGATACGCTTACGCCTGGGGGGCTTCCGCTTTATGGATATTTTTAGCTATTTTTGGCGGGTCTACATTAGGGTTTATCGTTATTGCAAAAGGTGTGCGTGACAGTAACACTAAAATTAAAGCTTTATCATTGCCGGACTGGCTGGGAGAAATGTATAAAAGTGACTTTTTGAGGGCGTTGGTTTCTATTATCGTTATGATTCAGATGTTTTATGTGGCTGGTCAATTATCGGCAGGCGGTACGCTTTTATCAGGCCTTTTGGATATTGATTACAGTACTGCCGTTATTGCGGTAACTGTAGTTACTATTGTTTATGTCACTTTAGGTGGTTTGTTTGCGGATGTTTATACAAGTATTGGTCAGACTTGTTTGATGATGTTTGCTGGTGTGATTGTTTTCTTGTCAGGATTCTTTTTCTTCAAGGGCGGCATTACAGAAGTCAGTACGATCATTGCTGCGCGTGATCCACTGTTGACTGCGGTCATTAATCCTAAATCATTACATATGTACAGCTACGCTACTGTTTTCGGTGTTATTTTGATTGAATTTGCTTTTTCTGGACAACCGCAGCTGCTGACAAAAATTTTAGCATTAAAAGATCCTAAAGATATGAAAAAAATGATCTGGACTTGGATTGTTGCCTCATTCTGCTGTATGTTGGTAATTTTTGGCGGTTTGTATATGCTGGCACTGAATCCTGATCTGCAGCAGCCTGACTATGCGGTAGTAGAATATGTCAGAGCTTATTTTCATCCCATTATCAGCACGCTGCTTGCGGTTTCGATTGTAGCGGCATTGATGTCGACAGCCTGTGGTCTGCTTTTGGTTATGACAACCTGTATTGCTAATGATCTTTTTATTAAAACGTTGGTTAAACGTAAAATCATAAATATTCCGCAGGAAAAAGCTCAGAGGATCGCATTTATGATGACGAAGATATTGCCGGCAGTTTTTGGGATTATTTGTGTTTTGATGACACTGCATCCACCGCAATTTATGGGAGTCATGGTCTGGATTGGCATTTCTGGTGTCGCTTCAGCTACATTAGCACCGATGCTGATTGCTATTATCTGGACTGAACGTATTAATGCTACTGCCGCTATCTGGGGAGCGATTGCAGGAGAAGCAACTTACATGGTTGTTTATCTGTTTACTAATATTGAAAAAAGCGTTATGGCAGCCGGTGCCTGGGGGTTGATCGTCAGTTTTGCGGTAATGTGGCTACTGTCTTCTAATAAAAAGAAACAGCGAATAACAGAAATGTGATCAAAAGTAAAGGATGTGATGAAAAATGTTGTGGGCAAGTCCGATGCTAACAGTTTGGGCCGTAGGTTGTGTATTGACACTTATAGTTTCATATATCCTTTTAGAAAAATGGTATTGAGGCAGGTGTAAATGATGAGGAAACCAAAAGTCGTAATTCTGGGAACTGGTGGAACTATTGCCGGTAGAGCAGGCTCTAATACAGAAATGACAGGCTATCAGGCTGGTGAAATAGGTATTCAGACCTTGATAAATGCTGTTCCGGAAATGCTTGAAGTTGCGGATGTAACTGGTGAACAGTTCTGCAATATCGGCAGTTTTGATATGATTGATGATATCTGGCTGAGATTAAGCCGTAGGGTCAGTGAACTTCTGCAACAGCCGGAAGTCGATGGTATTGTTATTACACATGGTACAGATACGCTGGAAGAAACAGCATATTTTCTAAATTTAACTGTTAAAAGTGAGAAACCGGTGGTTTTAGTTGGCGCTATGCGTCCGGCAACAGCGATGAGTGCCGATGGTCCTGTCAATCTGCTGAATGCAGTTGCTTTAGCCGGTTCGCAAGAGGCGGTTGGTAAGGGCGTATTGATTGCAATGAATGATCAAATTAATGGGGCTCGTGATGCAACTAAAACCAATACTACACATGTGGAAACATTTAAATCGTGGGAACTGGGATATTTAGGCTATTTTCAAAATGGGAAACCTATTTTCTATAAAGCAAGTCTGCGTCGGCATACGGCAGCAGCTGAGTTTGATATCAGTAAAGTAACTGCTCTACCGCGAGTTGATATCGTCTATCTGCACGTAAACTGTGATGATATTTTAGTAAGAGCGGCAGTTTCGGCTGGGGCGCTGGGAATAGTTATTGCAGCCTTTGGTCACGGGAATCTGCATATCAATATAAAGCCTGCCCTGATCAAGATTGCTCGAAGTGGTATTCCTGTAGTACGCAGTACGAGGGTCGGTAATGGTATCGTAAGCCGGAGTGCAAACGATACTGATAACAAATTTATAGCTGCGGACAGTCTTAATCCGCAGAAAGCCAGAATACTTCTGCAATTGGCGCTGCTTAGAACGAAAAGTCCAGAGGAAATTCAAAGAATGTTTGATGAATATTAAGGAATAATAGTAAAACACCGCTTGTTTAAACAAGCGGTGTTTTCTTTGTATCAGAAGAAATAAATCTTTTGAATAAGCGCAGCGTCAGGTGCCGTCCGCTCGATGCGGACGAGCGCTTGACAGGGTGGACTACTTGATGATAAAATAAAAATAATAGGAA
>ENA-UEYG01001153-UEYG01001153.1-human-gut-metagenome-genome-assembly--contig:-NODE-1153-length-19658-cov-3.151014_pt1 | contig 19658 bp, 7 predicted proteins | sample MGYA00242933_ERZ507934 | MGnify/ENA primary metagenome ERZ507934 (study PRJEB26167, sample SAMN06115527) | human gut metagenome | host: Homo sapiens | place: China:Zejiang | collected 2015-11-10... | reverse complement strand
GGAAGCGGAACGGCGAGCGGAAGTCGAACAGAATCCACGGCGACACGCCCCGCAGGTTGGGGATGTTCTCGAACATGCGCAGGTTGTCGCGGTAGAGGGCCTCCTGATACTCCTCGCTCCACGAGCTGGCCACATCGGCCGGGCCGTGCTGGCCGTAGAGCGCCTCGCCGCCGAATTCGGAGATGATCAGCGGTTTGCCGCGCGCCACGTCCCACACCGCCTTGTCGGGCGTGAGGGGCCACGGGTGATACCAGCCCATGTATTTGTTGATGGCCACGACATCCAGTTCCCCGATGAACGGGTCGTCCATGACGAACAGCTGCCGCTGGCGGTCGAAACGCACCAGATCGAACGCCGCAACGATCAGGCGCGTGTCGTCGATCTCCCGGCAGCATGCGATCAGGTGGCGCAGGAAGGCGTTGCGCGGCCCGGAAGGCTGCGTCTCGTTGGCCACGCCCCAAAACGTCAGGGCGCAGCGGTTCTTGTCGCGCGCGACCATCTCGCGTATCATGCGGCCCGCCTTTTCGCGGGTTTGGTCGTTGGCGAAGTCGATGCCCTGCCAGATGGGAATCTCCTCCCAGAGCAGGAAGCCCATCTTTTCGGCCAGCCGGACGATATGTTCGTTCTGCGGGTAGTGCGCCAGACGGATCATGTTGCAGCCGAGTGCCTTGGCCTCGCTGAGCAGCATCACGGCGTCGGCCTCGGAGTGTGCCCGGCCCATGCGCTGGGGGATCTCTTCGTGGAACGAGATCGACTTGAGGAACACGGGCGAGCCGTTGAGGACGATCTCTTCGCCCTCGGTGCGGATATTGCGGAACCCGATCGACTCCTCCACCCGGTCGCGGTCCGTGGAGACGATCACCCGGTAAAGTTTCGGATCGGCGGGGGACCAGCGTTGCAGTTTTCTGACCCGGAACGACGCCGAGGCCGTACCGGTCGCTCCGGCAGTGACGGTCCGGTCTACGTTCAGTTCGGGAATCTCGATCCGTACGGCCGTTCCGGCAGCGGCGCCCGCCAGCTGCACATCGGCGTCGATCCGGTCGTCGGAATCCTTGCCGAGGCGGATGAAATAGTCCCGGATAAAGGCGTCGGGCACGCTGACGAGCATCACGTCGCGCGTGATGCCGCCGTAGTTCCACCAGTCGAAGGCCATCGCCGGGATGGCGTCCGTGGTGCGGGTGTTGTTGACCTCCACGGCCAGAAAGTTGCCTTCGGGCTTGAGGCGGCCCGTCACCTCGATCTCAAAGGGTGTGAATCCGCCTTCATGGGCGCCGATCTCCTCGCCGTTGAGGTAGACCCGGCAGCGGTAGCTGACGGCTCCGAAATAGAGGAACTGCCGCCGGCCGGTCTGCTCGGGGGCGTCGAACCGCCGGGCATACCACACCGTGCCTTCGTAGTATTTCAGCTCGGGCATCTGGCAGTTCCAGTCCGAGGGAACGTCGAGCCGCAGGCCGTTGTCGAACGAATATTCGTAGAAATCGGTCTTTCCCTCCGGCCTGCGGTTGAGGTAGATCTTGTTTTTGCGGCCCTGATCGTAGAGATCGACGATGGCGTCCCACTTTCCGTTGAGCGACTGCACGTCGCGTCCGTAAACGTTGGTGATCAGCTCCTGGGCTGCGATGTCGGCCGCCGCGAGCAGCAGCAGAGCAAATGACAGGATGAATTTTATCGGTGTTTTCATTGTTATCAGGATTTGTGGTTCGTCAGCGGATCAGTTCGTAGCGGTACATCGCGTAGTCGTTGGGCGCGGGAAGTTCCACCTCCAGCGTTCCGCGGCGTCCGGTCTTTTGCACGGCGGCCTTCCCGCTCCCCAGCACCGGCGTGAGGCGCACTTTCGAGTTCTCGGGGAGCCACGTTTCGATCCGGGCCTTCCGGTCGGGGTTCTGCTCGCGGAAGAAGATCAGGTAGCCCCGCTCGCCGTCGACCGACTGGAATCCGGTCCACGAACGGCCCGACGGTTCGTCGCCCACGGGGAGGATCACTCCGCGGTGGAAATCGTGCTGCACCTCTTTGTAGCGTTCGATCAGCGCGCCGATGCCCAGCGCCTCTTCGGGCAGTCCGCTCGCCTCCATCCAGGCCAGCGGCTGTCCGGCCATGGTCGTTGCGAAGAGGTATTCGAAACTGTAATTGGCCGGGGCGAACGGGTCGCCGGCATATTTTTCCGTGTTGCGCCATTTGTTGAGGAACTCGATCTGGAGCTTCTCCGCGGGAACGTATTTGGAGAGCATCCACAGGTTGCGCAGCGTCCAGTAGGGGTAGTAGTTCTGCCAGTCGGTGTAACGGTTTTCGAGGAAGATGTTGCCGTACTCGTTGAACATGTGGTAGCCTCCGCGGCGTCCGGCCGTGGCGTCGAGGTTGAAGACCACTTGGCCGCCCGTCCGCTCCAGCACGCGGTCGAACAGCCGCCGCAGGTTGCTTTCGGAGCGTTTGTCGGGGATTGCCAGTCCGTCGATCTTGAACGTGCGGATGCCGTACTCGTCGTAGAGACCGACGAGGGCCTGCGCGTCCTTCTCCCAGTCGGCATAGCCGTCCTGTACGCTCGGGTTGAACCAGAGGCAGATCTCCACGCCCAGTTCCCGGCCCAGCTCCACGACAGGGTGCAATCCCCGGGGGTATTTCTCCGGGTCGGGTTTCCAGTAGTCGGGATTGTCCCAGATGTTTTTGAACGACCCCTTCGCCACGGCGGAGTTGGGGCTTTTGCCCACCTGCCAGCCGTCGTCGATCTGGAAATGCGTGATGCCCAGATGCGCGGCCTTGCGGACCTCGGCCAGGCAGAACCGTTCGTTCACCTTCGTGTCCTGGCTGCGGTCGCCCCATGTGTTCATCATCACCATCTCGTCGCGTCCGGGAAGCAGCTTCCGTAAATTTTTCTGGTAGCTCCGCAGGGCCGTCAACTGTTCGAGTTCTCCGCCCGACCAGACTCCGAGGACGCATCCGTAGGCTTTCACCCACTCCCCTTCGCGGAGGTCCTTCTCCGTCACGCCCAGTCCCGTCACCGTGAAATCGCCGAACTCCGCCGTGAAGTCCCCGCCGCCATAGGCCAGTTGCACGCCCGAACCGGGGGCTTCCTTCAGGAAGAAGAATCCGCGGCCGTTCTCGGCGTTGCGGGCGAAGAGCAGGTTGCCCCGGTAGCTGTTTTTCCGGTAGGGAATGACGTCGGTTTCGAAGACCAGGTTGTTGTTCCAGTCCGTGACGTCCTGGAACTCCACGATCCGCGTATGCCAGTGGAACCCGCCGGGGTTGAACCGGTCGAGGGTCGCGGCGACCGGCTGCGACTGCATGTCGGCGGTCGATTCGATGTTCTTGCGGTCGGCGGCGTTGACCGTCCGGCTGTCGGGAAGCTGTGCGGCGGCGCTGCCTTTGAGGTAGGTGTCGCAGGCGATCGCCGGAGTGTCGGCGCAGATGCGGTAAACCCGCCGCACGTCGAGCGTTCCCAGCGAAAATTCCACGGTGATTTCCAGCCGCGCCGGATGGATGTCGGTTTCGGCGATCCGTTTCGTCGAGCAGCGTCCGCCGGTGCTTCGGGTATCGCCCGCGACCTTGAAGTCGGGCGTCAGGGAACGGGAAGTCCACACCTGTCCCGACGAAAAGTCGGTCAGGCTCTGCGTCATCAGGTTGCCGCCGTTCCAGACGAACCGGCGTTCGATCCGGGAGTTGCCGATCGTCAGGGTGTCGTTCTGCAAACGGCTGTAACAGCCCTCCTGCGGGAAGGCGGACGTGCCGCAGAGCAGCATCGTGAACAGTATCGGGAGTGTGTGTTTCATGGTCGGGATTCTATTTTGCCGGCAGGATTCTGCGCATCGTGTCGGTAAAGATCGCAGCCATCCGCTGCTGGATGTATTTGTCTTGGCCCCGCTGGGGATGCCACCCGTAGGCGACGCCTTCGATGGTTTGCGTGTCCTGGGCGTGGAGCAGGCTCTGCTGGGTCCCGGTGGCCGGGTTCGGAGTGTCTTTCGAGAAGCCGATGTTCCTGTCGAACTCCACGAGCGGCAGGCCCCACCGTGCGGCGAGGCGCCGTATGGCGGCGTTGTAGGTTGTCCGCGCGTCGTGCCAGTCGGTGCAGAGGACGATGACGGCGGGTTTACCCGATTTCGTGCCGTAGTACTTCGATTTCGGGTCGTCCTTCAGGGCGTAACACTCGCTTTGGTAGCGTTTGATGACGTAATCGAACGCCGCGGCGTAGTTGCTCCGGTCGAACGGCGTCGTGTAATCGGTGTATTTCTCTTTCAGGCCGCCCGTGGCCGAGACATCGCGGTTGTGGACCTGCATGATGACCAGCGCATCCATCTCGTCCAGCTCCCCGGCGTTCCAGAGCGTGCCCTCGGCCATCCGGTTGGCCGTGTCGGCGATCGACTCGCCGCCGATGGCCCGGTTGAGCGCCCGGGCGTCCAGTTGCCGGCAGCCGATTTCGAACCAGCCGTTCTGCGGCGAGGCGAACGAGGCCCCGGTGAGGAGGATCGTATATTTCGCGTTCTCCTGCGCTGCGGCATGCCCCCACAGCAGGGGCAGCGCAAGCAGCAGTGTCAGTAGTTTTTTCATTGTCGTTTTCAGTCGTTGCGCAGTGCGCGGGGCGCTTTCAGAGAACCGCCCGTGTTGAATTTCTGGTTATCGGGAATCCCCTCTTTTCTGCCGACGCCTTCGCGCATCAGCCTGCGGAGTTCTCCGAGGTGTTTCTGGTAGATCAGGCGGGGCGAAGCGTCGTATTTGCGGCACAGCGAGGCTGCCATGCCGACCACCTCGCCCATCATGCCCGTCGTGCGCATCACCCGTACCGTTCCGAGGGCCACGTGCGTCACGCTGATGTTCCGCCCGGCCATGAACAGGTTGTCCACATTGCGGGAGTAGAGACACCGGTAAGGCACGGCATGGGGATAGATGTGGATGTGTTTGGTCGCGGCCTTGAACTCCCGGCCCGGGAAGCGCACGGAGTTGAGCGAATCGGGAAAATGCAGGTCGATGTCCCACGTCGCGGTGAACGAGGCGTCTTCGTGGAAGACGTTCTTGTCGATGTCGTCCTGTTTGAGGACGTAGTCGCCCAGAAGCCGCCGCGATTCGCGTTTGCCGGCCACATAGGCCACCCAGCCCAGCTCGCGGTTGCGGTACTTGGCATTGTCTTTCAGGCCGTTCTTGAGAAAGCTCCAGTTCGAATAGATCACCAGCAGGCCGTAGTCGCGGATGCGTTCGAAATCGCGGATCTGGTCGAGGTTCATGCCCGTCTCCCATTTCCATTCGCCCATCGTCACCCGCTCGCAGTTTTCGGCGTTGAACTCCACGCCGTAGCTGAACGTCGGGAACGAGGTTTTGCGGCCCGTGTCGACCGAATACCATTGGACGGACGAACCCATCGTCATCCGGTCGGCGGTTTCGGGCGCCAGCGTTTCGCCGAATTCGTCGCGGCTCTCGCGGCCCATGCGGTAGTCGGCTCCGGCCAGGAATCCGACGGTTCCGTCGCCCGTGCAGTCGGCGAAAAGCGGCGCTTCGAGCGTCGTCTCCTCCCCGGTTTCGATGTGGCGGACGATTACGGATTTTATCCGGCCGCCCTCTTTGTTCACCGCTACGGCGCGGCAGCTGGAGAACAGCTTCACGTTCTGCTCCCCGGCGATGAACGCACTTTTCTTCGCGTCCTCGTAGTTTTCGGCCGGTCGGGCGTTGCCTTCGCGCGAGTGGCCGAATTCGCGGATCATGCGGCCCAGTCCCTCGTTGGGGCCAAGCTCGATGACGCCGCCCAGATGCACGCGGATTTCGGAGCTGTTGTTGCCGCCCAGCACCGGGCGGTCGTTGACCAGAGCGACGCTGCACCCCAGCCGGGACGCCGCGGCTGCGGCGCACATGCCTGCGATGCCGCCGCCCACGACGACGAAATCGAACGATTCGGCGGTTTGCGGCGTTGCGGGGATGCCGAGCATCCGTTTGCGGAACGCTGCGAGTTCCGCGCTTCCGGGCGGAGGGACGTCGCCCTCTTCGGTGGTGAAATAGACGGCGTCGCAGCGGCCGTCGAATCCGGAAAGGTCGGTCAGCGAAACGCTGACCGGACCTTTCCGGACGGAGACCTTTCCGGCGCACTGCCACATCCACTCGCTGCCCGTGCAGCCGAGCGTCGCGGACAGTTTCCGGCTGCCGACCCGGAGGGCGAACTTTCCGGGACCTTCCCCGTCGTACCAGGGGGCGACCCAGTTGAACGTCCGGACGTAGACCCGGTAGGTTCCCGTTTCCGGGAATTCGACCGTCGTCACGGCGTCCGCCACGGGTTTGCCCATGCCGTGCGCGATGAGGTAGGGCGAACCCATCTGGTCCATGAACTGCTGGTCCACGGCCCACCCGCCCTTGTCGCGGAAACTCTCGGCCTCGACCAGGACGCCGCTCCCGAAGGAGGCGGTGACGGACAGCAGCAGCGCTGCGGAAAGCAATGCAACCCTCTTCATGGTTTTTCAGGCGTTAGTTGATCTGTACTTCGTGCAGTTTCACCCAGCCTTCGGCCGTCTTTTCGTTGTTCACGGCGAGCTGGATGGCAGGCCGGTTCTCCTTCGTCGTGTCAACGATGGCGATGCCCCACGTGTATTTCCCCGCGGGAAGATCGACGGCCGGCGTTTCGAAGGTGTAGGAGAAGGGCTTGCTCTCGACCCAGGTCGAAGGCTCGCAGTCCTTGTCGACGAAGACCTTCTGCGCCTTGTCCGAAGCGTCGATCAAAGCGAAGGCCACCTTGTATTTGTAGTTCCACTGCGGCAGGTTGTTCGGGAAATAGCCCCAGCCCATGTTGCGCCAGCGCGAAGCGACCTTGACACGGCTGCCTGCGCTCACCTGGTCGGGAACGATCACCTGGTCGGGATAGAGACGGTAGCCGCCTTCGGAGACGAAGCGCTGCACGAGGCTGAAGGCATCGTTGAACCACGACTCGGTCTCCTGGCCGACACGGAAGTCCATCATGTTGACGCGGGCTTCGGCCGAGGAGTCGAATTCGCCCTGGCGGACATCTTCGGGGTGTCCCTGGCGGTAGCCGGCCGGGTCGTTCCAGTAGCTGTGGCTGCTGACGATATATCCGCCCTCCATGATGATGGGGACCTTGTAACGCCATTGTGCGGCGATTGCCTTCTCCCAGGTGCTGTAACCCCAGCTGGAGTTGTTCATGCCGAAGGCGTCGGAGCGGATGCAGTAGCCGTTGCTGATGGCCAGGGCCACGAGGCTTTCGCTGTTCGGGTTCGCCGTGCCCTGGCTCGTGGGATGGCCCAGTACGCGGTGGTAGTTGATCACCAGGGGAACCTTCGTGAAGTGTTTGGCGTAGAGCTTGGTGATCCAGTCGAGGATTTCGCGCTTCACCGTTTCCGTATTCTCATCGACAGCCGATACGTCGTCCTTGTTGTAAGCCACGCTGTGGCCCTCGCCCCACTTGCCGAGGCCGTAGCCGTCGATGAACGAGGTGTATTCCGGATCGTTGAACTCCTCGGCGAGGGCTGCGACGAACTTCTCGTAGTAGCGCTGGAAGATCGGGTCCTGCGGCATCGGGGTCTTGCGGTCGGGGTATTTCGGCTCCGACATCGCGTATTCGGCTCCGGCATCGTAGACGAACTGGGGCGTATTGGCGCCCTGGTCACGTCCGTCCACCACGACGCGGAAAGCGATGGGGAGTTTCAGCTCCCGGGCTTTCTGAACCAGTTTGTAAACCTTCGAATCGGGGTCTTTCCAGGCGTACTGCCCGTCTGCGGGATTCAGCACGGACCATTTCGTGCGGATATAGCAGGCCGAAGCGTAGTCCGCCACCCTTACGTTCTTTCCGAGCAGCGGTACGTAGATCTCCTTGTCGAAATAGGAGGGATCGTAGTCCGCGCTGACATACATCACCCAGCCGTTGAGCGGGTTGTGCAGCACTTCCGACTTGTTGTAGGCGGGCTTTACGGTCACACCGGCAACTTGGCCGCCTTCTTCGCCGCCGCCGTTGTCCTTCGAGCAACCGCAGGAAGCGGCGCAAAGAAATGCTGCCAGAAGACAGCCGGTCATCAGATTTCTCATGTGTATCATGTTGCTGTTTTTACGATTGATTGTCGTTGTAATGGAATATTGCCGTATCTTCCTGTCGGCCGGAACCCAGTCTCCATTCCGATACGGCAATATTTTTCAGTCGTGCGGTCCGGCGTTATTTGTTCCGGGCCAGGATCGTTCCGTGACGCAGATCGAAGATCAGCAGGTCGGAAGCGGGGATCGTGTAATACGAGTTGCGCGTCTCTCCGTCGGCGCCTCCGTGCAGTTCGCCCACCTTGCCGAGAGTCAGCGTGAGGTTCTGCCTCTTGCCTTCTGCCGTCAGCGGACAGGTGAAGCAATAGGCATTGTTCTGGTTGTAATCCGCATCGCCGACCGAGAAATTCTGGGCTACGCAGAACTTCATGCCGCTGGAAAGTTTCGTGCCGTTGTGCTCTTCGGCGTCATAGATCAGGATCTGCGGGTCGGCGAAGCTCTGCTTCAGGTTGAGTTTGCGCACGCCCCAGCCCGTACCTGCTCCGTAGGCGTAGAGATCGAGCACTTCGATCGTTGCCTCGGGATTGGCTTCTGCACCGCTCGGGTGGAATGTGACGGACAGCGGCTTCAGGTCGGTCGCCGACGAGTAGATGCGCACCTGCTTGTTCTCCATGTCGATCAGCAGGCGGTAGTTGCCGGCGTTCGGGATATTCCACGAAACGGGGGTTTCCGTCATCTTCACGTCGACAAGCTCCCCGTCGCGGAGTGCGCCGTTGCCGTCGCTCGGAACGATGTAGTAGGTCTGGCCCTCCAGCTCGACGGGAATCTGCAACTCGCCGATGCTCAATTCGCCGTACCAGGCATAGAGGTTCGCATTCTCGACCGTCTTTTCGATCTCCGTCACGCTGCTGATGGCCGTGCCGGAAAGCGACACCTTGTCGGCATCGAAGACATCGACCTTGATCGGGGTTACGGTCACCTCCACGGTGCGCACTTCGGGCATTTCGTATGTGGGGCCGCCCGCATACTCCGCGATGACGCGGAACGCCAGCGTGAAGGTCTTGTTTACGGGCACCTTCCAGCGCTCGTTAGCCCAGTTGTTGATTTGCTCGGAGGTGTAGCTCCGGCTGAAGATGCCGTCGTCTTCGCTCGTCACGATGGCGGTGGACGAACCGAAGTTGTTGTTCAGCAGGTCCAGTTTGGTCGTGTAGGACACCAGATACTCGTCGGGCATCGGACGCGCGGGCGTCCAGTCGAAGGTCAGTACCGTAGCCGAAAGGTCGTTTTCGTCCAAAGCGATCTGGGAGGCGGAGGCGGTCAGCTCCAGAGTTTCCCGGACCGGGTCGCTGTCGTGTTCGTACGGGTCCCATTCACAGGCCCACTGGCCGAGTGCGAAAAGGGTCAGCAGCGACAGGTTGCATGCAAATTTTATCTTTTTCATAACTGTTTTTTTCGTGGTTGCTGATACGGTCCGGAATCTGCCGGACACATTCTTGTCTGATCCGCCCGGAGGCGGGGACGAAGGTTTTTAGCCTTCGTAACCTTCATATCCGGGATTCTGCGGGAAATTGCCGACATTCGCGTCGCGGATAGCCTGCGGAATGGGCCACAGCACGTGGAAATCCTGGATGAGGTCGCGCGCCTCGGGGTTGTACTTTCTCACGCGTTCGAGCAGCTTGCCCGTGCGTATCAGCGTGAAGCGGCGGCTCTCTTCGCCGTAGAGTTCGCGGATGCGCTCGTCGAGCAGGAAATCCATCGTCATCTCCTCGTCGGAAACGTCGGACACTTTGGCGCGGCGGCGCACTTCGTTCACGGCATCGGCGGCCTTATCGGGCATGTCCTGACGCAGGTAGGCTTCGGCCAGCAGCAGGTAGGTCTCGGCCAGGCGGAATTTCATGCGGTCCTTGTATGCGCCGGTGAGCTGGAGGTTTTCCTCCTTACCGAAGAAAAATTTCTTCAGCGCCGGGAAGAGCTGGGCCTGCGACCACGATTTGTCGTCGATGGGGCATTTTTGTCCCAGCTTGTTGGGCGTCAGCGGGTTGTTGTAGTACCAGTTGCGCTTGATGTTGTACTCCGAGTTGCGGATGTCGCCGTCTTCGAAGATGCCTTTTTCCTGAATATCGGGGAACCCCTCCTTTTCTCCGGCTGTCGTGGCGTTGGTCCCCTTGACGCCGATCCACCACTTCAGCGGATAGATCTGCGCCAGGCCGCGGCCGCCGAGCGAGTCGGCCAGTGCGAATCCGTCGATGGCGTGGTACTGGGGATTCCAGGCGCGGCGGGTCCAGTCGTCGGAATTCGTGCCGCCGCCGACCGTGTTGTACTGGAACTGCATGACCCAGATACCCTCGGTGTTGCCGGCCGAACGGTTCTGATTGTTTTCGACGAACATGTCGCTGAAATAGTCGCCGGGATCGTTCTTGGCGTTGCCGAAGCGGCTTTTCATCAGACTGTAATACGGGCAGTCGATCACGTCCTGGGCATTCTCCTCGGCCAGCTTATAGTCGCCTTCGGCGCCGCGCAGCAGGTACATTTCGCTCAGCAGGTGGCGTGCGGCCCACGTCGTAAGCTTGCCCTCCTTCACGTTGTCGGGATTGTCGGGAAGGTACGTCTTGGCAAATTCCAGGTCTTTGATGATGTTGCCCAGCACCTCGATCTTGGGATCGCGCGAGAACGAGAGCAGGAAGGGCTTCTGGATGGTTTCGACCCAGGGCACGTCGCCGTAGAGGTAGACCAGCGTGCGGTAGGCGTAAGCCCGGAAGAAACGGGCTTCGGCCTGGTAAAGCTGTTTGTCGGTGGGATAGTCCCAGTTGTCGTTCTTTTCGGAATAGATCAGCAGTTCGTTGGCCGAAGCGATCAGGTTGTAGGCCCAGTTCCAGTACGAACCGACGAAAAGCGTCGACGGGTTGAGCGTCATTTCGGCGAACGGAACCAGCGAACCGTCGCGGACGGTTCCCATGCGGCAGAGGTCGGTCGAAATCTGGAGCACCTCGTAGGCGCAGGCGCCGTTGTGCATGAAAGCGCCGTTTTCACCCCAGGTGTTGTATTCCGAGCGGGCGATGGCGTAGAGCCCCGTGGCTCCCACCTCGAAGCCCAGTGAACTGGTGTAAGTGTTGTCGGGGGCCAGCGAACTTTTCAGATCCTCTTCCAGGAAGGAGGTGCAGCCCGCAGCTATCGAGAGGATCGAACTCGCGATGCCGATCTTGATATAATTCATCGTTTTCATAGTCAGGTCTTGATTAGAAGGTTAAGGTTAATCCCAGTACGTAGGAACGGGCGGTCGGGAACGATGCGAACCAGGTGTTGTCGTAGTTCAGCATCTGGCGCATGTTGGAGAAGGCGCAGACGTTGTTCACGCTGAAATTCACGTCGATGGCGCTCAAGCCGATCCGGCGGACGAATTTCTGATTGACACGGTAGCCCAGCGTGATGTTGCGCAGCTGCACGTAGTTGAGCTTCTTGTAGTAGCCGTGGCTGAAGGAGGCCTGGTAACCCGGCGAAACGACCTCTGCGTCGGGGGTCTCCGGCGTCCAGTATTTCACGCCGTGGATGTAGTTGCCCGAACCGAACGTATACGAGGAGATGTTGGCCACGTTGTCCGTCATCCACTTGCCGAAGACGCCGTTGAACAGGAACGAGAAATAGAAGTCCTTGTAGGAGAAACGGTTGCCCATCGACATCGTGAAGCTCGGCTGTTTGCTGCCGATCACCTTGCGGTCTTTGGAGTCGATGATGCCGTTGCCGTCGACATCCTCCAGTTTGGCGGCTCCGGGCGTGGCTCCGGTCTGGTGAGCCACCTCCTTGCCGTCCTTGTCGATGAACGTGAACTCGTCGCCTTCCTGCCAGATGCCGATCATGTTCCAGTCGTAGTAGACCGACAGCGGCTGGCCGATGAACCACTTGTTGTTGATGTCGTCTTTGCCGTCGCCGCGCAGCGCGACGATCTGGTCGCGGTTGAGCGAGAAGGTGAAGTCGGTCTCCCACCTGAAATCCTTCTTGCGGATATTCTGCGAATGTAGCGTCAGTTCGATACCCTTGTTGCGGGTCTGGCCGACGTTGTAGAGAATCTTGCTGTAACCGTTCATAATGGGAACGGTACGTGACATCAGCAGGTCGTGCGTGTTGGAGAGGTACATGTCGATCGTACCGCCCAGACGGCCGTTGAAGAACTGGAAGTCGATACCGAGGTTGGCCGTATAGGTGGTCTCCCAAAGCAGGTCGGGGTTGCCGATACCGTCGCTCGGCAGGTAGGCCGAGTTGGAAGCATTGCTTCCGTCGCCCCAGATATACTTGACGCCGTTGGTCGAGTAGAGACGGTCGAGCGACATGTAACGGTTGATGGCATTGTTACCGTTGGCGCCGTACGAGAGACGGATCTTCAGCATGTCGACCCACGAGGCGTTGTCCTTGATGAAGCTCTCCTCGCCGAGATGCCAGGCAACGGCTGCCGAGGGGAAGAAAGCCCATTTGTGGTTTTCGGCGAAGGCCGAGAACGAGTCGGTGCGGCCCGTCACCGTCAGCAGGTATTTGCTGTTGAAGCCGTAATTCACACGGAACATGCCTGAAACCGTGTTCTCCTTCCAGAAATCCGAACTGATGGCGATCTTGTTCTCGGCGCCGTCCATCCGGTAGAAGCTCGAATCGTCGTTCACGAAGCCTTCGCCGCTTTGCGAAGCGCCCGTGTACTTGGTTTCCTGCATGGAGAAAAGACCTGTGAAGTCGATATGGTGTTTGCCGAAATTCCGGTCGAATTTAAGCACGTTCTCCCACGTCCAGTCCGTCGTGTGGTTGTTGGCCAGCTCGGCGCGGCCGTCGACTTTCTTACCCGTTACGGTGTTGCGGCCGTAGTAGGTTCCGTTCATCTGGCTGCGGTAGTTGTAGCCGAACTGCGACCGGAAAGAGAGCCCTTTGACCGGAAGTTTGAGATCGAGGAACCCGTTGGCCATGAAGTTGCGGCCCGTGCGTTTCTGGTCGGCGTTGACGTCCTTCATCGGGTTGGGCAGGTTCGAGTAGTCCATCGGCTCTTCGTAGTAGGCGCCGGTCTCGTCCTTGTAGATGCCGTAGGGGCTTTGCTTGATGGCATGTTCGAGGTTCGGCGTCGCACCGCCGGTCTCACGGTTCACGAACTGCGTGGTGAGACCTACGGACAGCCAGTCGTTCATTTTCTGGTTGATGCTGGCATAGACGTTCGTGCGCTGGTAATTCGAATTGTAAACCACGCCGGGGTTGTCCAGGTAGGAAACCGAGGCCATATAGGTGGTCTTCTCGTTGCCGCCCTGGAAGCTCAACTGGTGGTCCATCGTGAAGACCGTGCGGAAGACGTAGTCCTGCCAGTCGTTGGTGATGCCCTTGGCGTAGTTTACCTTCTCGCTGGCGCTGATAATCGAACCTACCAGCGGATCGAGCTGCTCGCCGCTGTAATTGTTCTTGAGCCGGCCCATGTCCTGTTTGAGGCGGATGAACTCGTTGGGACCCATGGTTTCGATGCGCTGCATCGGCTCGGCGATGGCGAGCTTCGTTTTGTAGGTGACATGGAAATCGCCTTTCGAACCCCGCTTGGTCTGGATCAGGATGACGCCGTTCGAGCCGCGCGAACCGTAGATGGCCACGGCCGACGCGTCTTTCAGCACCGACATGTTCTCGATGATGTTCGGGTCGAGGTCGGCCAGTCCGCCCGAATAGGGAATGCCGTCGAGAATGATCAGCGGGTCATTTTTGGCCGACAGCGAGTTCTGGCCGCGGATCAGCAGGGTCTGGTTGCTGCCCGGCGCTTCGTTGCCGGTCGTGATGTTCAGACCGGCGACCTGGCCGACCAGACGGTCCATCAGGTTGTTGGTCGAGACCATTTCCAGCGTCTGTTTGCTGACGACGGCGAGACCTCCCGTGAGGTCTTTCTTTTTCTGCGTACCGTAACCCACGACGACCACTTCGTCGAGGGACTGGGCGTCTTCGGTCATCGTCACGTTTACGACATTCGATGCGCCGAGTTTCACTTCCTGGTCGGTATAGCCCAGACAGGTGAAAAGAAGCGTCGAGGATGCGGGAACTTTGATTTCATAAACACCTTGCGTATTGGATACGGCTCCGTTGTTGCTTTTGCCGTCCTTTACCACGACAACGACTCCCGCCAGCGGGGCGCCGCTTCCGTCGGTGATTTTACCGGTTACTTTGACGTCGTTCTGCTGGGCGAACGACGGTGTTGCAGACAGCAGGAATAAGAGGGAAATCGTCAGGCTGCCTATAAGCTTTTTGTACATGCTCATTATCATAAAAGGTTTCTTTTTGGTTAGTGCTTGTATCTCCGTTATAAAGGGATTGTCTGGAGGGGCGGGAGACACTTCGTCGCCTGGTGTGGTTTTCCGATCATCTTTTCATAGGTTTCAGGTTTTAATTTTTTAAATTTTTTATGTATTTCAAAGGAAAAGCGGACGCCGGGGACTTCGGACCCCGTATTGCAAAGGTCAATAAAACGGGGCGACCGGATGGGCGTCGTTTATTCGGAAATGGTTCCATTTCGTACGGAGGGGTAAAAAAAAGGATCATATCCGGGCGCTGCGGGCGCTGCGAAGACCTGCGAGGAGTCCCGCCCGGACAAAATGAAACCTCCCTGCCGGTCGCGCGGGGCGACGGCGGGAAGGTTTCTGCGGGCAGATGCGGACGCTGCTCCGGCGGATACGAAAGCACGAGATATTCATAGCCGGTTCGGTCGGCTCCTTTCGTGCGGTTTGCGTCAGGATTTCTTCTTAAATTCGGATGGGGTCAGTTCGAAATGCCGTTTGAAACAGATGCTGAAATATTTGGGATTGGCGAATCCCGTCAGGACCGAGATCTCGGAGATGGTCAGGTCCGACTCCCGGAGCAGCTGGGCCGACCGTTTCAGCCGGACGTCCATGATGAACTCCTTGATCGACATGCCCGTGATGTCGTTGATCTTCTGGTAGAGGAGCGTGCGTCCGATCGACATGTCCGACACGAACGAATCCACGTTGTAGTCGCTGTTGTCCATGTTCCGTTCGATGTAGTTCATCGCCTTTTTCAGCAGTTCCTCGTCCATCGACGAAATGGTGATCTTCGACGGTTCGGCGATGTACTTCTTGCTGTAACGCTCCTTGAGTTCCTGCTGGGTGCGGATGAGGTTGGCAACCTGTTTGAGCAGGAAATCCATATCGAAGGGCTTGTCGATGAACACGTTGGCTCCGCATTCCAGTGCCTTGATCTTGTTTTCGGTGTTTTTGCCCAGAGCCGAAAGCATGATCACCGGGATATGGCTGGTCTTGATGTTCGAACGCAGCGAGCGGCATACGTCGAAGCCGTCGGCTTCGGGCATCATCAGGTCGGTGATGACGATCTGGGGGCAGATTCTCTCCGCTTTGGCGATGCCTTCGCTGCCGTTTGCCGCGGTGTATACGTTGTAGTGTTTCGACAGCCGTTGTTCGAGGTAGCTCCGCAGGTTGGGGTCGTCCTCGATGACCACGATGTTGCACGCCTTGCGGTCGTGCCGGTCGTTGGGAGCCATGACGTCGGATTCGGTCAGCAGGTTGTCGATTTCGGAGACCGTGTATTCGTACGATTCGGCGGCGCTGTCGGTCTTTTCGGCGTTGAGCGTGAAGGGCAGGACTACCGTGAACGCGACTTTCGAGTTGCCCGAACGGAGGGTGATGGTTCCGTTGAGGTTGCCGACCAGCTCCTTGACGATGGCCAGTCCCAGGCCGCTGCTGCTCTCGAATTGGGGACGGCGGTCGGAGAGGTGGTTGAACGATTCGAAGATGGCCTCCTTCTTGTCGTCGGGGATTTCCGCCCCGGTGTTGGTGACCGTGAAGGCGATGTATTCGGTGCCGGCGGCCGGCGGAGCGGACTCCGGGCGCTGGTCCTGCCGCGCCGGGTAGATTCTCACGCCGACATAGCCGTTTTCCGAGGCGTACTTGATCGCGTTGGAGAAGAGGTTCGTGAAGATTTTTTCGATCACGTCGTGGTCGAACTTGGTGTAGAAACTTTCATACTGGGAGTTGAAGCCGGTTTCGATCCCCTTCTTGTTGGCGTAGAACTCGAACAGCGAGAAGATGCTGTCGATGAAGCGGATCAGATCGCCCGGCTGGCGGTTCAGGGTGATCTTCTGGCTCTCGATTTCGCGGAACTGAAGCAGTTGGCTGATCATGCGCTGGATGCGCCCCACGTTCTTCTCGATCAGGTGCACGTAGGCATTGCCCGGCGCATTGGCGGGCAGGTGTTCCTTGAGCTGTTTCAGCGGGTCGACGACCAGCGTGAGCGGAGTCTTGAGGTCGTGGGAGATGTTCGTGAAGAAGTTGATCCGGGCCTGGGTCAGCTGCTTCATGTTCTGTTCCTTGATCCGCTCCAGTTCGAGCCGCTGTTCGAAAATCTTCTTGTTGGTGAAATACCGCCAGATGAAGTAGGCCACCGCCGAGAGCAGCGCCGCATAAACGAGGTAGGCCCAGCGGGAGAGGAAGGGCGAGGGGTGCACCCTGAAGCCGAGCGCCGAAACCTCGTCGCCCCACAGGCCGTCGTTGTTGGCCGCCTTGACCTCGAAGACATAGTTTCCGGCGGGCAGGTTGAAGAACTGCACCGCCTTCTGTCCCTGCGGCAGCAGGGACCATCTTTCGGAGTGTCCCAGCAGGCGGTAGGCATATTGGTTTTTCTCGGCGTTCAGGTAGCTGTTCGCCGAGAAGCGGATTTCGAAATTCGACTCCCGGTGCGACAGTTCGATCACGTCGCCCTCGCCTCCGCGGTAGGAGAGCGTGGAAATGGCTTTCTCCAGAGGCGAGTTCTTGGCGCCGGGCACGGCCGGCCGGCTGTTGATAAGCAGGTCCGTAAAATAGACTTTCGGCTTCTGGTCGTTGTATTTGATCTTTCCCGGGGTGAAGAGGATGAAGCCGTCCGTCCCTCCGAACAGCATTTCGCCTTTCGAGGTCTTGTAGCAAGCCCGCACGTAGTAGGCCCCGCAGCGGTTCGGGATGTCGATCTGCGATTTGCGGATCACCCCGTCGGTATGGTCGTAATAGTAAAGCCCGTCGTTGGTGCTGAACCAGACATCTTTCGAGGGGGTGTCTTCGAGGATGCCGAAGACTGTTTTGCCCTCCAGCCCTTCGCCGTTCCGGTCCCTGAAATTGACGTAACTGCCGTTGCGGCGCAGCAGGTTGACCCCGCCGCCGCGGGTTCCGAACCAGATGTCGGAGTCGGAGGTGACGCAGTAGGAGCAGAGGTTGTTGACCGAATAGGGGGCCTCTGCGATGTAATGGCGCTTCAGAATCCGCCGTGTGGCGGGATCGACGACGTATGCGCCGTCGTGCCCGACGAGCCACAGATCGCCCCGCTCGTCGTGGAACAGCGTTTCGATATGGATGCGGACGGCGTTTCCCTGTGCGTCTGTCAGCCGGACCGTCTCCACGCGTCCCGTACTCGCATCCTTGTACATCAGCTCGGCGTCCGGGTCGGTCAGCCAGATGCCCCGGTCGCCCTCCTTGGCGAAGTCATAGACGCTCAAAGGCTGTCCCGAGGCCGGATGGTTCATGTGCAGGTCGGAGAAACGTCCCTGCCGTTCGTCGAAGACCCGCATTCCGCCGTTGAACGCCGAGACCAGCAGCCTGTCGTTTCCGTCGTGCCACAGCTTTTTGATCATGTTCGACGTCAGGCCGCAGCGGCTCTCCTGCGTGTAATAGACGAACCGGCCGTCGCGGCGGTCCCAGCGGTTAATTCCCCCCCCCTCCGTTCCGATCCAGAGATTGCCCTCCGAATCCTCTTCGAAACAGCTGACGATGGGATGGTTCAGCCCGCCCGGCGTGGCTTTGAAATAGTCCACGCCGTTGTCCGCGAAGGTCATGTAGGCCAGTTTGCCGCCGTATGTGCCGACCCATATCCCGCCGTCGGGATCGGGGAAGATCGACCATACCGAATTGTTGGGCAGGGAGTAGGGATAGTGGAGGTCGGAACGCAGCAGCTGCGTGCTGGCGGTAAGCGGCTCCAGCAGCAGCAGTCCCGATTGCGTCGCTACCCAGATGATGCCCTGCGAATCGAGGTGAAGCTCCTTGGCGCCGGCGGATTTCTCGTATTCGAGCGGCAGTCGGAAATACCGTCCGATCCTGCCGTTGCCGTCGCATTCGTAGAGTCCGTCCATGAGCGTGAGGACATATACCGACCCGTTGCACTCCACCACGTCGCGGATCACGCAGCTGCCGCCGCCGACGGATGCGAAGAGGACGTATTGCCCGGTCTCCCGGTTCAGGCGGTAGAGATCGCCGCCCGACGCGGCGTAAACGTACTCCTTCGTGCACACCAGCGTCAGCGTCCGCCCGGGTGCGGACATCTCCGGAGGCATCGGATAGCGGGTCACGGCGGGCAGCCGTTCGGGGCTGAACGATTCGATGCCGTTGTTGCGGATCAGCCATACCGTCCCGTCGTTGTTCGCTGTGACCGAGCCGATATTGCCCTCCAGAACGAATTCGAACTCCAGCTTCCGGTAGTTGAAGCGCAGCAGCCCTTGGTTAGTCCCTACGTACAGGCCTTTCCGGTTGTCCGTGATCACCTGTCCGTAGGACCAGTAGGAATTCGGCAAGAGGTTCGTGACCAGGTCGGTCATCCGTACGAACGACGTGCCGTTGTACATGAACAGGGCGTCGTAGCCGCTGAACCACATACGCCCGACGCTGTCCTTGGCGATGCTGTGGATGCCTCCGTAATAGGAGGTCTCGGGCATGGTGTGGAAGCGGTAGTCCGGGATGTTCAGGGCATGGAGCGCCGGAGAAATCAGCGTTGCGGCGAAAAACAGCGCCGCAAACGGAATTTTCGTATATGCCTTATGTCGGGTCATCGTTTCTTCTTTAGCACAAAGTTAAAAGAAAAAGCGAAAAATGGATGCTTCGAAGCCCGGTTTTTCGGTTCTCCGACGCCGGACCGGGCGCGCGGCGGGGAAAGCCGGGCTGCACCGCCCGGAGACGAAAAAGACGGCAGGGAAAACTCCCTGCCGTCTTTTTTATTGAATGAAGCGTTCCGGACCGGGGCGTGATTCCGGTGGGCGTTTACCGCCCCTGAAGCCCGCTTCTCAAGCCGACGGGCGCAGAGCTTGGTCGGAATCCTGCCGGCCGGCCGTCGCCCCCTGAAGCCTGCTTCTTAAGCGGGCGGGCGCAGAACGGGATCGTAAGCCAGAATGGCCCGGCATCGCCCCTGAAACCCGCTTTTTAAGCGGGTTACCAGATGATTACGCGATCCTGTTCGGGCAGGAACATCGGTCCGTCGGCGATCGAGAAGGCGTCGTAGAAATCCTGCAGGTTGCGCAGCGTGGCGTTCACGCGCCATTTGCCCAGCGAATGCACGTCGAGCTTGGTGAGACGGGCGATCTCCTCGTCGCGGATGTTCTGCGCCCACAGCGTGGCGTAGCCCAGGTAGAAACGCTGCTCGGGAGTGAATCCGTCGATCGGGGCGGGAGCCTCCCTGCCTGCGAGCGAATTGCGGTAGGCCGTGCGGGCAACGCGCAGGCCGCCCTGGTCGGCGATGTTCTCGCCGAGCGACAATGCGCCGTTGGCGAAGATCGCAGGCTGTCCCTCCTTGGCGGGCAGAACCTTGATCGCGTCGAACTGCTTGACCAGAATGTCCGTCTTGGCCTTGAACGCGGCGGCGTCCTCGTCGGTCCACCAGTTGTTCATGTTGCCGTCCTTGTCGAAGTTGCGGCCCTGGTCGTCGAACCCGTGGGTCATCTCGTGGCC
>ENA-UEYG01001145-UEYG01001145.1-human-gut-metagenome-genome-assembly--contig:-NODE-1145-length-19782-cov-11.007460_pt1 | contig 19782 bp, 13 predicted proteins | sample MGYA00242933_ERZ507934 | MGnify/ENA primary metagenome ERZ507934 (study PRJEB26167, sample SAMN06115527) | human gut metagenome | host: Homo sapiens | place: China:Zejiang | collected 2015-11-10... | reverse complement strand
GACTTTAACAGCCGGGAGGTAGAGCTTGTGCTGAATGTTGATGGCAGCATACATCCTTTGGCGATCCGCAAAAGCTCAAGCCCGGTGAAAGAAACGAAGAAGTTTGATATCCTGCGGCCGGTGGCAGAGGGAGAACGGGCCTTGAAATTAGGTGCAGGCGGCGTGATCTGTTTCGCCAATGATTTGCTGCCGATAGATGCCAGAAACTGGTATATACCGGCCGGGCTGTTGTAAAATTATCAATAAGTATTTTAAGGAATAACCTTTGCTGATTTTGAATGTGAGATTCAAGGCAGTAAGGGTTATTTTATATTTAGCTGAAAGTAAACGGTTTTTATTGCCGGGGAAATAAATATGTTTGAAGTTAAGACGAACTGCCTTTTGTCTTTGCCTTAGGTGTAGTATAATGAAAACATCTTTTAAAGAAAATGAGGCAGAAAATGCATTATAATGAAATAAAACAGGGTTACTTTATTGCACGACCCAATCGTTTTATTGCTCATATCGAGCTGGACGGGCAGGTAGAGGTTTGCCACGTGAAGAATACAGGGCGCTGTCGTGAGCTTCTGACGCCGAGAGCAGTGGTTTATGTGGAGTGCCATCATGACCCCAGGCGTAAGACAAAATATTCGTTGATTGCTGTCAGAAAGGGCAGCTTACTGATCAATATGGATTCGCAGGCACCGAATAAGGTGGTGGCCGAATGGCTGGCATCAGGCGAACTGCTGCCTGGTCTTACGCTGCTGAAGCCTGAATGCAGGTATGGTACATCGCGTTTTGATTTTTATGTAGAAACGCCACAGCAGAAGCTATTTATTGAAGTAAAGGGTGTAACGCTGGAGGAAAATGGTATAGCCATGTTCCCCGACGCGCCTACAGAGCGCGGCATTAAGCATTTAGATGAGCTGGCGCAGGCGGTGCGGTATGGTTATGCCGCCGCGGTGATTTTTGTGATCCAGATGCGCGGGGTGAATTGTTTTACGCCTAACCGCCGCACTCATGCGGCTTTTGCCGAGGCTTTGCTGCGAGCGCAGCAGGCTGGCGTACAAGTGTTGGCTTATGATTGTGACGTAACGCCGGATGGCCTTAGTTTGGGAAAGCAGATTCCCTACTGTTTTTAAATTGGGATATATGCTATAATAAAAAATCCTAGCGCTGTGCCTGCTTCAAGAGCTGGGGGCAGCATAGGGGCAGTACAGCTGAAAAAGAACGGAGCAGATTATGAGAGAATATACTAAGTTTTATATTACGCCGAAGGGCGAAAGAGCAGCCCGCAGCGGCCATCCCTGGGTCTATGCTGAAGAAATCACCAGGATCGAGGGCGAATACCAAAACGGCGATCTGGTCGATGTGGTAACAAACAAGGGCAAATATCTGGGAACCGGGTTTGTCAACGACCATTCCAAGATCAGGGTGCGCCTGATTTCGACCAATACCAATGATAAATTTGACGCTGATTTCTGGGAACGGCGGTTGCGTTATGCGATCGATTATCGTCGTACTGTAATGCCAGGAGCCGATTTTAAATGCTGCCGCCTGATTTTTGGTGAGGCCGATCATTTTCCAGGTCTGACAGTAGACCGGTTCAATGACATTTTGGTTGCACAGACTTTATCACTGGGAATAGAAGTGCGGAAAGAGTTGATTTTTAACCTGTTGTACAAGATTTTACGTGAGCAGGGTGAGGAAATCAGGGGCTTGTATGAACGCAACGATGTGAAGATCCGCCTGCTGGAAGGCATGGAGGAAAACAAGGGCTGGTTTGCGTTTGCAGAGGCTGCAGAACCAGGGGAGCCGTTGACGGAAATCGTTGAAAACGGGATCAGATATAATGTGGATGTGGAGAACGGCCAAAAGACAGGCTTCTTTTTGGATCAGAAGTACAATCGCCAGGCAATCGCCAAAATTGCCAAAGGCAAGCATGTACTGGACTGCTTTACCCATACGGGTGCGTTTGCCCTGAATGCGGCGGCAGGAGGCGCTGCTGCTGTAACAGCTGTAGATATTTCGGCCGAGGCAGTGCAGATGACGGACGCCAACGCCTCTAAAAACGGCTTGGATAAAGTCGTTAAAGGCTTGAAGGCCAATGTTTTTGATCTGCTGTCAGAGCTGGTCAATAATAAGTCCCGGGAATATGATTTTATTATTTTAGACCCGCCGGCGTTTACAAAGTCGGGCAGTACGGTCAAAAATGCCATCCGCGGCTATAAAGAGATCAATTTAAAGGCTATGAAGCTGCTGCCGCGCGGCGGTTATCTGGCGACTTGTTCCTGCTCGCATTTTATGAAGGAAGAGCTGTTTGTGCAGATGCTGCATGATGCGGCTGCAGACGCCAATGTACAGCTGCGGCAGATCGAGGCGCGCCAGCAGTCGCCTGACCATCCGATTTTATGGAATGTCCCGGAGACGTATTATTTGAAATTTTATATTTTCCAGGTAGTTTAAGTTGTGATTTGGAGGCAAGATAATGCAGCTGCAGCAGTTATTGGAAGCTATGATCGCTTATATGGGCGGCGACGCCCGGCGGATCCAGCACTTTATTAAGGTACATGCCCTGGCGCAGTTGATCGGACGTCAGGAGCAGCTGAACGAAAGGACGCAGTTTATTTTAGAAGCTGCGGCGCTGACTCACGATATCGGTATCAAAAATGGCGAGGCGAAGTTCGGCGCCGGTAAATGCAGCGGTAAAACGCAGGAGCTGGAGGGACCGCCGGCAGCGGCAGAACTGCTGGCAAAGTTAGGTTTTGCTCCTGACGTCTGCGAGCGGGTATGCTATTTGATTGGGCATCATCATACTTATACCAATATCGATGGTATGGATTATCAGATTTTAGTGGAAGCTGATTTTTTGGTGAATTTTTATGAAGATGGCATGAGTAAGGAGGCTATCCAGACTGCCTGCGGGCGAATTTTTAAAACGGCGTCTGGTATAAGGCTGTGCCGCCAGATGTTTGGAATTTGAATGATGTATAAAAAGCACTTGCCGTAATGAAGCAGGCAAGTGCTTTTTCTGTTATAAATAATCGTGGGAGCCTGCGCCTGCAGGAGCCGAAAATGGAACAGACCCTTATGGCAGCGGCTTATGCCGACTGACCGTAAGGGTCTGTTCACTATGTTAAGGAGAGGGGAACGCTTATTTAACTGCCGTCAGATATTTGCCAATGGCAGCTGCGGCTCCGCGTCCCTCGGCAATGGCCCAGACTACCAGGCTTTGGCCGCGGCGGGCGTCGCCAGCCGCAAAAATACCGGGGATCGAGGTCATATAATCATTATCATTGGCCGCAATAGTATTGGCCTCTGATCTGGCAAATTTAAATTCGTCAAATAACTGTGTTTCAGTGCCGATAAAACCCATTGCCAGAAGCACCAGCTGAGCTGAAACTATTTGTTCTGTTCCGGCGATCTCGACAGGAATTAAACGCCCGGCTTCCTTCTGCCAGTCGATCTGGCAGAGCCGCAGTTTATCGACTTTTCCATTTTTGCCGATAAATTCCTTGCTCATGATACAGTAGTCGCGCGGATCCTGGTGGTATAGCTCGAAGGCTTCTTCCTGCCCGTAATCAGTTTTGAAAACACGGGGCATTTCCGGCCAGGGGTTATCTGCAGTACGGGAATGGGGCAGGCAGGGCATGATCTCGATCTGTTTTACGCTTCTGCAGCCCTGACGAATGGCTGTCGCTACACAGTCGGTGCCGGTATCGCCGCCGCCGATGACGATAACATCTTTCCCCTTGGCGGAAACAGCTTTTTTATCCTGCAGGCTGCTGTCTAAAAAGCTTTTAGTGACGCTGTGCAGATAATCCTTGGCAAAGTGGATGCCCTGCAGCTCGCGGCCGGGGATGGTCAGATCACGCGGTACGGTACTGCCGGTACAAAGGGCGATCGCATCGAACTGTTTCAGCAGTGTTTCCGAAGAAATTTTGTGGCCGATCTCACTGTTCAGTTCAAAGGTGACCCCGGCCTCTTCCAGAAGCTTGATGCGTCGTTTTACCAGATGCTTGTCCAGCTTCATATTGGGTATACCATACATCAAAAGCCCCCCGGCGCGGTCGGCACGTTCATAGACGGTGACGCTGTGGCCTGCCTTGTTAAGCTGGTCAGCACAGGCCAGGCCGGCCGGGCCGCTGCCGATAACGGCAACTTTTTGGCCGCTGCGGTGAGTCGGCTTGTTGGGTTTGACATAGCCTTCTGCAAATGCTGTTTCAATGATATATTGTTCAAGATTGCGGATACTGACTGCACTGCCTGCCAGGCTGGCACTGCAGGCTCCTTCACAGGGAGCCGGACAGACGTGCGAGGTGAATTCCGGGAAATTATTAGTTTTATTCAGGCGCGCATAGGCGAAATGATCCAGCCCCTGATAAACAAAGTCGTTAAATTCCGGCATCAGATTATGCAGCGGACAGCCTGATAAGGCTTTGCCCAACATTACGCCGCTGTGGCAGAAGGGAATACCGCAGTCCATGCAGCGCGCAGCCTGTTTTTGCAGTTCTTCTTTGTGAGGCAGACTGCTGGTTTTGATTTCTTCCCAGTCTTTGATGCGCTCCTGAGGCGGGCGCAGCGCAAGTTCCTGCCGTTTGTAATCCATAAATCCGGTCGGTTTACCCATTATGCCTGCACCTCCTCAAATACTTTGATCGTCGCTTCCTGCTCGCTCATACCGCTTTGCAGGTATTGGGCGACTTTTTCGGTAACGCGCTTATAATCTTTGGGAATGACCTTGACAAATTTTTTGACGTAACTGTCCCAGTCTGCCAGAATCCGGCGGGCAATACTGCTGCCGGTATATTCTGCGTGTTTCAGGATCATTTTCTGCAGCTGCATGGTATCATTGATTTCCTTCAACTGTTCCAGCAGTACGATTTCTTTGTTACAGTAGCCCGAAAAGGTACCGTCTTCATCTAAAACATAGGCAATACCGCCGCTCATGCCGGCAGCAAAGTTCCGTCCGGTCTTACCCAGAATAACGACGGTGCCGCCGGTCATATATTCGCAGCCGTGGTCGCCGACACCTTCGATAACGGCATTGACGCCGCTGTTGCGAATGCAGAAACGTTCACCGGCAATACCGGAAATATAGGCTTCACCTCTGGTGGCGCCGTAGAAGGCAACGTTGCCGATAATGATGTTTTCGTGAGGATTGAAAGGCGCTTCTGCAAAGGGATGGATGATGATTTTACCGCCGGAAAGACCCTTGCCGACGTGGTCGTTGGCATCGCCTTCGAGACGCAGGGTGATACCGGGCGGTAAAAAGGCTCCAAAGCTTTGTCCGGCCGAGCCTTTGAAGTGCAGTCTGATCGTATCTTCCGGCAGGCCGTCCAAACCGTAAAGGCGAGTGATCTCACTGCCGAGGATGGTACCGACGACACGGTCGGTATTTTTGATAGGCAGCGTGATATCGACCTGTTTTTTGCCGGCGACAGCGGTTTTGCAGATTGCCAGCAGCTCGCGGCAGTCCAGCGATTTTTCCAGCTGGTGGTTTTGTTCGGTGGTGCAGACCTGGCTGGTGCCCGGTTCTACCTCCGGTTTATAAAGCAGCGGCGCTAAGTTAAGATTTTTATTTTTCCAGTTACGCTCCGGTTTAGCCAGCAGTACTTCCGTACGTCCCACCATTTCGTCGATACTGCGGAAGCCCAGTTCGGCCATATATTCGCGAACCTCCTGGGCAATGAAGTGCATAAAGTTGACGACATACTCCGGTTTGCCCTTAAAGTTACGGCGCAGCTTCGGGTCCTGGGTAGCGACGCCCATAGGACAGGTATTCAGATTGCAGACGCGCATCATAACGCAGCCCAAAGCGATCAGCGGCGCAGTGGCAAAGCCGAACTCTTCGGCACCCAGCAAGGCGGCGATGATCACGTCGCGTCCGGTCATCAGCTTACCGTCGGTTTCCAGAGTCACACGGTTGCGCAGGTTGTTGAGCAGCAGCGTCTGATGGGTCTCCATCAGTCCCAGCTCCCAGGGCAGTCCGGCGTGGTTGATACTGGTGCGGGGGGAAGCACCTGTACCGCCGTCGTAGCCGGAGATCAGCACTACATCGGCACAGGCTTTAACGACGCCTGCGGCAATGGTGCCGACGCCAACCTCAGAAACCAGCTTGACGCTGATTTTGGCACGTGGGTTGGCGTTTTTCAAATCGTGTATCAGTTCGGCTAAATCTTCGATCGAATAAATATCGTGATGGGGCGGCGGTGAGATAAGGCCGATACCGGCAGTAGTCCCGCGGCATTCGGCGATCCAGGGATAGACTTTACCTCCGGGCAGCTGACCGCCTTCACCTGGTTTGGCACCCTGGGCGATCTTGATCTGGATCTCATCCGCGTTGACCAGATAATTGCTGGTAACGCCAAAGCGGCCTGAGGCCACCTGTTTGATAGAACTGCGCTTACTGTCGCCGTCAGGCTGGGGACGGAAGCGGGAAGGATGTTCGCCGCCCTCGCCCGTATTGGACTTACCGCCGATACGGTTCATAGCGATCGCCAGACATTCGTGCGCTTCCTGGCTGAGCGAGCCGTAGCTCATTGCGCCGGTTTTAAAACGTTTACAGATGCTGTCTACAGATTCTACCTGTTCGATAGGTATCGGCAGCCGCTGCGGAGTGAAGGTCAGCATACTGCGCAGGTTCTGATTGGCAAAAGCACTGCTGTTCAGTTCGCTGGAAAAGCGTTTGAACATAGTGTAATCGTTTTCGCGGCAGGCCTGCTGCAGTGCAAAAACAGTCTGCGGATTGAACATATGCCGTTCACCGCCGCTGCGCCATTGGTAAACACTGCCGGATTCATAGCTGCACAGATCAGACGCATCAGCTTTGAAGGCCGGCAGATGACGCAGCTCTACTTCTTTGGCGATCTCGTCCAGGCCGATCCCTTCCAGTCGGGAAGGTGTGCCGGTGAAATATTTTTCGATCACACAGCTGCTGATGCCGATAGCTTCAAAAATCTGGGCGCCGCGATAAGACTGCACTGTAGAAATACCCATTTTGGAAAGGATCTTGGCGATACCGTGGGTGCAGGCGTCGATATAGTTTGCGGTGGCCTGCTCTACTGTAACGCCGGTGATCATACCGTTAGAGCACATTTCTTCGATCGTTTCAAACGCCAGGTAGGGATTGATGCCGCTGACGCCATAGCCAAGCAGCAGTGCAAAATGATGCACTTCGCGCGGTTCGGCCGATTCGATAATAATGGAAGCTTTGAGCCGGCTGCCGCTTTTGATCAGATGATGATGCAGGCAGGCGCCGGCCAAAAGGGCAGGAATAGCCGCCATTTCTTCGTTCATTTCACGGTCAGATAAAATCAGAATACATTTATCCTGTGCGATCATAGCGTCAGCCTGTGCACACAGACTGTCAAGTGCGTGTTTGAGCCCTGTGCCGCCGGCGGCTACCGGGTAAAGCATCGGCAGTGTCGCCGCCTGGAATTTAGGCTGCTGGATATTTTTGAGCTTGGCCAGCTCGATATTGCTCAAAACAGGCGATTCGGCTGAAATTTGCCGGCAGCTGTCAGGCTGCGGGTCGATCAGGTTTTTCTCCGGACCGATGCCGCTGGTCGTATCAGTAAACACTTCCTCGCGAATAGCGTCTATAGGAGGATTGGTGACCTGGGCGAAAAGCTGCTTAAAATAGTTGTATAAAAGCTGCGGTTCTTCGGATAAAACGGCCAGTGGAGCGTCGTTGCCCATCGCTCCCAGCGGATCTATCCCCTTAGTAGCCATTGGTTTCAGAAACTTAGTCAGGTCTTCCAGCGTATAGCCAAAAGCCAGTTGCCGTCGCAGCAGGGTTTTGGGATCGGGCTTCGGCAGCTCGGTAGTGAGCTTGATCGCATTCAATTTAATAAGGTTTTCGTCCAGCCATTTGCGATAGGGCTGTTCGGTAGCTATTTTATGTTTGATCTCGTCGTTGCCGATGATGCGGCCTGCTACAGTATCGATGACCAGCATCCTGCCCGGCCGCAGACGGTCTTTTTTGACAATGGTCGCCGGATCCAGATCGACGACGCCGACCTCGGAGGCCAGAACGATCATATCATCCTGAGTTATGTAATAGCGGGAAGGCCGCAGGCCGTTGCGGTCCAGAGCGGCGCAGATAGTGCGTCCGTCGGTAAAGGCCATGGCGGCAGGTCCGTCCCAGGCTTCGATCAGAGAATTATGGTATTCAAAAAAAGCTTTCAGATCCGGATCGATATGGGGATTTTTGCCCCACGGTTCGGGAATCATCATCATTACAGCATGCGGCAGGCTGCGTCCCGACATGACAAGAAATTCCAGACAGTTGTCGAACATTCCCGAATCAGAGCCGGTTTCGTCGATGATAGGCATGATATCTTTGATCTTGCTGCCCCAGAGGCTGTTGCCGCACATCGTTTGGCGGGCGCGCATCCAGTTGATGTTGCCGCGCAGGGTATTGATCTCGCCGTTATGCATCAGATAACGGTAAGGATGGGCGCGTTCCCAGCTGGGAAAGGTGTTGGTGCTGAAACGGGAATGGACTAAAGCCATTGCTGTTTCCATAGAACTGTCCTGCAGGTCAGAATAAAAAGAACCCAGCTGCTCCGTAGTCAGCATCCCTTTATAAACGATAGTCCGTGAAGACAGGCTGGCGATATAAAAATACCTGCCGCCGCGCAGCCTGCCATAGCGAATATGATTTTCGGCCTGACGGCGGATGCTGTACAGCTGTCGTTCAAAGGCATTATCGTCGATGCTCAGCCGGTCGATGATCTGTGGGCTGGCCTTGATAAAGACCTGCGCCATGAACGGCTGGCTCTGGCGTGATTTTTCACCCAGTACCTCCGGGTTGACCGGTACGTTACGCCAGCCTAAAAGCTCCTGTCCGTTTGCAGTAACAAGCTTTTCAAAATGACGCTGGGTGTTTTCTCTCTCTACAACGTCAGGCGGCAGGAACATAAAGCCAACGGCATAATGGCCGGGCTGCGGCAGTTCGATATCGAGCTTGGCACATTCTTTGACCAGAAAGGTGTGCGGCAGCTGAAGAAGGATACCCGCGCCGTCGCCGGAATTCATATCGGCGCCTTGTCCGCCGCGGTGGTCCATATTGCGCAGCACCACTAAAGCCTGCCGCAGGATCTTATTGGATTTACGGCCTTTGATGTTGGCGACGACACCCAGACCGCAGGCGTCGTGCTCGAACCAGGGATCATAAAGCCCCTGCTTGGGCGGTAATGAAGTATACATGTGATTTTCCCCTCTCAAAGCAAATTATATCTATATACAAAACTGCAAGTTTAATTATAAAATACGCAAAAAAGAAATGCAAATTGTATACATTATATTTTAAAGTCTTTGACAAGCGGAATAAAATACTGTAAAAATTAAACAAAAACAGCTTGCAGCAAGTCAGCAACTGTAAAAAGACAGAATATTGAAATGTTTGTGAAAAATCAGTAAGAGCGGCTTTTGCACTATACAAAGTTTATTTAATAGTGTAATATTAAATACTGTAAGGCAATGAATATTGCAGATAGGGGAGATGAAGATGAGTAAGGCCGCAAAATTTGATGAATTTTTAAGTTCCAATAATATCAACTGTTTTTCAAAGGAAGAAATCGATAACGAAATGCACAGCATCGTTTATCGTGCCCATATGGAAGTCAGCAGTCAGAATCTGCCAACGATGATCGTGCTGGACGACAGCATCTATACGATGATCCAGGTGCGCGTTGCCGCTGGCGTTGTCAATGCCGGCAACCGCGAAGGCGTTTTGATGCATATCAACGAGCTTAATAAAAAATACAAGATTTTTAAATACTATGAAGGCGACAACGGGGATATCTGCCTTGACAGCTGCATCACTACGACTGACGAAGGCTTTGAAGCGCCTGTTGTCCACACAGTGATCGATGTTATTTTAAAACATCTGGTAGAAGAATACCCTGTCCTGATGCGTAAAGTCTGGGGCAATTAATTTATAATCATAAATAGCAATGAAGCTGTGAGGCCTTGGGTCCCGCAGCTTTTTTGTAAGGAGGAGCAAACACAGTGAACAAGTTCGGCTTGACTACTGAAGAAGCGAGCAAAGCATTATCCGAGCAGGGCAATAATGCCCTGACTCAGCCCCCGCGCGAAACCTTTTGGGATAAGCTGTGGGAGAATTTTAAAGACCCTATCATCCGGATCCTGATCCTGGCGCTGTTGGTCAACGTAGTTTTTGTTTATATGGGGCACGGCGACTGGATCGAAACGATGGGTATTTTTCTGGCCATCATTCTGGCGACTTTTGTTTCTACTTATTCTGAGTACAGCAATGAAAACGCTTTCCAGAAACTGCAGGAAGAAGCCAGCCGTATCCGCTGCAAGGTTTGGCGTGACGGCGAGCCGGTTGAGCTGCATATCGATGATATCGTCGTCGGTGATGCGGTAATTCTGGAGGCCGGCGATAAAGTTCCGGTCGACGGTATCTTACTGGACGGCGATGTGAAGCTTGACCAGGCGGCCCTGAACGGCGAAAGCAAGGAAGCCCATAAGCTGATCGCTCCGCCCGATTTTACCTGGGGCGATGGTACTATCGATTTTCTGGACGAGCATAAACTGTTCCGCGGCAGCGTCGTTGTCGAAGGTCAGGGCATCATGCAGGCCGTTAAGATCGGCGACAGCTCTATCTACGGTCAGCTGACCCAGGAGCTGAAGGATGATGAACGTGACAGCCCGCTGAAATTAAAGCTTAAGGGACTGGCGCATCATATCAGCCAGTTTGGTTATGCCGGCGGTGTGCTGATCGCTTTGGCAGTCATGCTGCATAAAGCCTATCTGTACGGCGATTTCGGCGCTTATTTTGCTAATACGCCGCTTTTGCTGTCTGATCTGGTGCAGGCTGTTATCCTGGGTATCATCATTATCGTTATGGCGGTGCCGGAAGGGCTGCCGCTGATGATCGCGATCGTTTCGTCGCTGAATATGAAAAAAATGCTGCGCGATAACGTACTTGTGCGGAAGCTGGTCGGGATCGAAACTGCGGGCAGTCTGAACCTGCTTTTTACCGATAAGACAGGCACGATCACAAAGGGTAAGCTGGAAGTCGTACGGTTCATTACCGGCGACCGTCAGGAATACCCTGCGTTTGACGTACTGCCTGCAAAGCTGAAGGCCTTTACTTACCAAAACGTTGTGCTCAATACCTCGGCAGCCGTTTCTGACGGCGCTATGGTCGGCGGCAATATGACTGAGCGGGCGCTCAGCAACTATGTAGGCAGCTACCGTATGGAAGAAATGCTGCACCGTGATAAATTTATTCCTTTCAACAGCGCCAATAAATATTCTTGGGCGGCAGTCAGCGGTAACGGCGAGCGTTACTGCCTGGCTAAAGGCGCTCCGGAAAAGCTGATTTTGCAAACCAGCCACTACTGGGATGCGGAAGGCAACCGCCAGCCGCTGACCGAAGAAATGAAAAAAACACTGGATGACAGAATGCTGGAACTGGCAGCAGATGCGATCAGGATGCTGGCACTCTGCACCTATGAAAGCGATATCGAAGGCGATGAGCTGCCGGCAGACGGACTGACGCTGGTAGGTATTCTGGGTATTCGCGATGAAGTCCGTCCCGAAGCGATCGAAGCGATTGCTGAAGTTCAGGATGCAGGCGTACAGATCGTTATGATCACCGGTGACCGCCGCGAAACCGCGGTAGCGATCGCTAAAGACGCAGGCCTGCTGCAGCGTCCGAATGAGTTGGTCTGGACCTCGGCTGAGCTTGCGGAAATGAGCGACGAACAGGTGAAACTGGAGCTGCATAAGCTGCGCGTAGTAGCCCGCGCCCTGCCGATGGATAAATCACGGCTGGTGCGCCTGGCACAGGAGATGAACCTGGTAGTAGGTATGACAGGTGACGGCGTCAACGACTCGCCCGCACTCAAAAAAGCCGATGTAGGCTTTGCGATGGGCAGCGGTACCGAAGTTGCCAAAGAAGCCGGTGACATCGTAATTCTTGACGATAACTTCCTCAGTATCAAACAGGCGATTTTATACGGACGTACGATTTATAATTCTATCTGTAAATTCATCGTCTTCCAGCTGACGATCAACTTCTCAGCCGTAGCGATAAATTTCATAGCACCGTTTATCGGCATCGATAAACCGCTCACCATTACGCAGATCCTCTGGATTAACCTGGTCATGGATACTCTGGCGGCACTGGCCTTCGGCGGTGAGCCAGCGCTGGAAAAATACCTGCGTGAAAAGCCAAAAGACCGCAGCGCACCGATAGTCAGCAAAAAAATGCTGTCTACCATCACTATGGGCGGTGTGTATATGACCTTTATCGCGATCCTCTTTTATAAGAGCAGCTATGTCGATCATCTGTTCCGCAATGCGCCCGACCATATCTACACATATACGGGCTTCTTCTGCACATATATCTTTATGGCGGTAGCCAACGGTTTTAACGTGCGTGTTTCCGGTCTTAACCTGCTGGAGCACATCGACAAGAACAAAGGCTTCCTGAATGTAATGGCGCTGATCGTGGCGATCCAGGTGCTGCTGACCTATGTCGGCGGCCGCATCCTGCGTACGACACCGCTGAACCTGCACGAATGGAGCGTAGTTGTTTTGTTCGGTCTGTCGATCATCGTTGTTGACCTGCTGCGCAAAAGCGTTTGCCAAATGCTGGAGAAAAAATAAAAGCCAACCCCTAAACAGAGATTATAAAAAATAGGAGTGATGACTGTATGGATCCTCTCGGGTCTATCAAAGAAGTATTTATTGTTGTTGTTTTGATTTTAATGAACGGCCTGCTGGCCATGCTGGAAATGGCGCTGGTCTCGGCGCGTAAAAGCCGGCTGGAGCAGCTGGCTGATGAGGGAAGCAGCAAAGCTGCGTATATTTTAAAGCTTGCTCAGGAACCGACTGAGTTTTTATCAACGGTGCAGATCGGTATCACACTGGTCGGCATCGGCACCGGCGTATACAGCGGCGCCATGCTGGCAGCGCCTTTGGAAGGACTGCTGCGTGAGATCAGCGTACTGCGTCCTTATGCCGGCGTAGTGTCGTATACCTTCGTCGTGGCACTGGTGACCTATCTCAGTTTGATCTTAGGCGAGCTGATACCAAAAAAAATGGCGCTCAACAACCCGGAAAAGGTTGCCATGAGCTTTGCCGGTTTTATCAAGGTCATTATTACCGCGTTTAAACCGCTGACTGTCTTTTTAAGCGTTTCGACCAGGTTTTTACTGAAGGCGCTGGGGCTTAAGCCCAGTGACGAACCTCCGGTCACGGAAGAAGAAGTGCGCGTACTGCTGGAGCAGGGCCGGCTGCATGGAGTATTTAACGTCGGCGAGCAGAAAATGATCGAAAACGTTTTTGAACTGGATGACCTGCGCGTAAGCGAGATCATGACGCCGCGGACCAAGATCACCTGGCTTGACGTCAACGATCCGCTTTATAAGCACTTGGAGGTCATTGCGGAAAAACAGTATTCCTGCTATGTTGTGGCCGAAGAAGATTTGGAACACGTCCTGGGAGTTGTCTATACGAAACGGTTTTTAGCCGATGTCCTGGGCGCTACCGGCGCTTCGATGCGCAGCTCGGTGCAGCAGCCGCTGTATGTGCCTGAAGGTATGTATACCCAAAAGCTGCTGGATATGTTCAAGGACACGCGGATCAAGGTGGCGCTGGTCATGGATGAATTCGGCGGGCTGGCAGGTATGGTGACCCTGCGTGATATTATTGAGCATCTGGTCGGCGATCTGCCTTCCTATGATGAAGAATTCAAACAGGAGATCGTCGAACGTGAAGACGGCAGCTGGCTGGTAGACGGCTTACTGCCGATCAGCGAATTTAAAGACTTCCTTGATCTGGATGAGCTGCCGCTGGAAGAAAAAACTGGTTTCAATACTGTGGCCGGTTTCGTCGTTACCAATATCGGGCATATCCCGACTGCCGGCAACTACTTCCTGTGGAATGGCTACCGCTTCGAGGTTGTTGATATGGACGGCACCCGCATCGACAAAATACTGGTCGAAAAACTGCCGGAAGCTGCAGAGACAGATGCAAAGGACCAATAAACAGAATAATAAAGCCCCGGCCGCTGGCCGGGGCTTTAATTTTATACAGACGCTGTTTTTAAAATTTAAGGGATGCGGCACGGTCTAAAAAGCCGCGCAGAATATCGCAGGAAGCGGCAAACTTGGCTTGTTCTTCGTCAGTGAGTTCGACTTCTAAAATTTCTTCCACACCGTTTTTGCCGATAACGCAGGGGACGCCTGCCGCCACATCGTGCTGACCATATTCGCCGCGCAGCAGGGTCGAGCAGGGCCAGACAAGCTTCTGATCGTGGAAGATCGCGCTGATAAGCATTTTGGCCACATTGGCGATACCAAATTCGGTGCAGCCTTTGCCGTCGATTTCAATATCACCGGCTTTTTTGACCTGCGTTTGCAGATCTTCCAGGCTGATTTCTGCCAAAACCGGACGTTCCCGGCGCAGCTGCAGAAAGGGCTTGCCGCCGATAAAAATGCGTGACCAGACGATAAAGCTGGAATTACCATGCTCACCCATACAGAAGCCGTGAATAGAACGGCGGCTGTAGCCGGTGGCCTTGCTGAGTACCCGCAGCAGGCGATAGGTTTCCAGGCTGGTGCCTGTACAGAAGCAGCGGGAAGGCTGCCAGTCCATCTGCCGGCGGATGTATTCGCAGATGATGTCCGCAGGATTGGAAATACTGATCATGATACCGCGAAAATCGATCTGTTTTAAATGTGAAACAACTTCGTTGGCCATTTTGATCGAATCGTCGAACATATCCAGCCGGGTCTCACCGGGTCGACGGCTGCGGCCAAAGGCCATGACCATGATATCGGCATCGTGCAGCTCTTCATAGGAGCCGGCGCGGATACTGACATCTTTGCCGCACAGCGAGCCGCTGACACAGTCATCCAGATCCAGCGCCTGACCGATAGCTTTTTCTTTCAGGATATCTATCAGGACGATATCGTCGGCTTCACCGGATTGGATCAGTGCCAGTGCGACATGTGAACCAACGTGGCCGGCACCGACGATAACAACTTTACGGGTCTTGAACATAAATATTCCTCCTCTGCGATAAATGATTACTTATAGTATAACACTTTTTAGAAACATTGTTGAAATGAAGAAATTTACTGATTTTAGGAATAAGTTATTATTGGGCAGCAATCACAAAAAAGAACGGCAGCTATTGCTGCCGTTCTTTGATCATTATTTAAGCTGTTTACGTTATTGGATAACGCCGCCGGAAACAGTACCGATGATTTCTATATCCTTCATCGTAGCCTTATTGGCTTCAGTAACTTCTTCGGCCAGGACGGTGAAGTCTGCCCATTTTCCGGTCTCGATCGAACCGAGCCTGTCTTCCAGATGCAGCAGCCAGGCGGCATTTAAGGTGATGCAGCGCATTGCTTCATCGGCGGTCAGGCACTGGTCTTCACCATAAACTTTACCGCTGATGCCGGATTTGCGGTTGCAGGCGCACCAGGCGGAAAAGAGCGGATTGACCTCTGTGATCGGGTCGTCGGAATGCACGCCGAAGCGGACGCCGTGATTGACAGCGCTGCGCATCGGCTCCATGCGTTTGACCTCGTAAGGCCCTACGGTGTATTCAGCATGGACGTCGCCCCAATAGTACAGATGGTTGGCGAAGAAATTAGCGCCGATATTCAGTTCATGCAGGCGTGCCAGCTGGTTTTTAGTTGCCAACTGCACATGCTCCACAGTATGGCGGTAGATGCTGGTTGGGTTTTCTTCCCGCAGGCGTTTTACTACGCGCAGTACCTGCTCGGTAGCGCCGTTGCCGTTAGTATGGATAGAGACCGAGTAGCCGTGTTCCTCACATTCCTTCAGGATATCGAACATGGTATCGTCGTCGTAGATCAGCTTGCCGTTTCTGGCGCCGCTGTAATATTCCTTATTCAGTAAATTGGCAGTATAGCCCTGGATCGAACCGTCAGCCAGAATCTTGGCGTGGTTAAAAATGAAACGGTCATTTTTGATCTGCTGACGCAGCTGCTGCAGGCCATTCCAGCCGCCGAAGACACCATCCATATTTTTACTGTAGAAAGGTTCCACAACAAAACGTACAGGCAGCTGTTCTTTTTTCAGAGCGTTAGTATAACCGTCAATAGCCTTCGGGGTCAGGATAAAGCCGAAAGCCTTATCAGCGATCGTGGTGCAGCCGTTGTGTTTGGCCAGCTTGGCGATATAACGGGTCGCTTTTTCGGCGGTTTCCGCAGCGTCGCCGCTGATCCGCATACCGCCTGCCTTTAAAACATAGGACATAAATTCGGGCTCGGCAACGTTGCCGTTGCAGCTGCCGTCCGGATAACGGCCGATATTGTCGTCGTGGACAGCATCGATGCCGGACAGCTCGATCGCGCGGGTATTGACGGTCATCAAATGGCCGGAAGCATGGTTCAGGCAGATGGGTACAGTGCTGGAAACCTGGTCGAGCCATTTGCTGTTGATGTTTTCCAGCTTGGCGTCGCCCAAGATCAGCGGATCGATACCATAAGTACTGAGCCAGTTCTGATCGTTATATTTACCGGGGTTCTTTTCTATTACCTCACGCAGCTTGGCAATGATCTCGTCCGGCGTTTTGCAGCCTCTGGAAATCTCGCCGTCAGCAGTATGCCGGTCAAAGTAGCCGATATAAACATAATTCATATTATACAGGCCGCTTTGCTGAGCGTGCATATGGGCTTCGATAAAACCGGGATAAATAACATTGTTGATAAACGTATCATTGATCTGATAAGAAGTAGCATGCGCTTTAAAATAAGCCTCCATATCGATAAAATCACCGACTGCGATAATAGTGCCGCCGGCAACGGCAACACATTCTGCCCACGGCATCTGCGGGTTCATGGTCACTACCTTCTGCGCGCGGTAGATAGTAACCTGAGTGTTCTGAAAGACTACCGGATCGGAAATCACCTGAAAATTTGCGGACATATACATAAGATCACCTCATTATAAATTTACTGATTAACAGTTAAAATCATTTAGTTATTTTTTCATTGGGCAGCGGTCCGGTGCTGAGCCAGAACAGAGCGCAAATGAAGCCCAGGACATACAGGCCCAGCTGAGTGGAATTTTGGCGGGTGCTGCGGTTGATAGCGGTCAAGACAGCGGCGTCATCGGCATTTGCCGCTTTATCCGTAATATATTTTGCGAAAGCAGCGTCCGGCATAAAGCCGATGGAAGCCTGCTCGCTGATAACGGCTTTGGAAGTACTGCTCAGATCGGTGCTGCTCAAAGCGGCGTCCTTAAAAGTACCGGTGATGGAAAACAGCATGACTACGCCCAGAATAGCGACGCCGATCGCCTGACCGACATTGCGGGTCGCGGTCTGGATACCGCTGGACTGCTGAGCGTCGCGGGCATTGACTGCCCCTGCGATGATATTGGAAGACTGTGAAGCAACAAAGCCCTGCCCGGCGCCGAAGAAGAACAGGCCCACATACATCAGCCAGTTAACTCCGTAAGGATTTAAGGACAACGCCATCGGGATCGTCGAAAGGGAAACCATAGCGATACCCGTGCGGCAGATCTTTTTCGGCGAAGCATCGGGACTGAACTTGGGGATACCCATAGAGAACACGATCATCGGGATCGCCATAGCGCTCATGGCTATACCGGTCATAATGGCGCTGAAACCGGCGACCAGCTGCAGATAAGTGATGACCAGGAAGAACGACCCGCCGAAGCAGAGGAACAGCATCGCTGTAAGATACAGTCCACTGCGTACCTGCGGCGTCGTTAAGAAGGAGGAAGGAATAAGACAGGAACCATAGGTTTTTTCAACATTACGTTCGATACGGACCAGGAGCACCAGAGTGATAAGCCCCAGCAGCGCGATAAACAAAGCCGGTGACATACCGAACAAAACTAACGGACTGCCGCCGATAACAGGCGGCGCGATCGGATCGATCAGGCCCCAGACTGGGATCTTGCTGATACCGATGATCAGTAAAAACAGGCCGGCAACGGCAACGACTGTACCTTTCAGGTCAAAACGCACTTTTTGTTCGGGCAGCGGAACATCGCCTACCAGCAGCGAACCTACAAAAACGATAGTAAAATAAACGGCCATGCAGCTAAAGGCTATGCGCCAGTCAAAAGTATCGATCAAAAAACCGGCGGCGATAGGGCCGAGGCAGGAAGCGATACCTGTAGCAGCGGCCGATAGCCCCGAAAGCGAAAGCGCGGTCATTGCCCTGATACAAACCGGGGATCAGCCCGAGGACAGAAGGGATAAGGAAACTGGCGCCGATACCGACCAGCAGACGGCCGCCCCAGGTGAACATAAAAATGTTGCCGGAGAAAGCTACGACAAGTTCGCCGACGGCGCACATCGCAGCGCCGATGCGGAAAGTTTTTTTCCAGCCGACGATCAGGCCGACCATACCGCCGACGATCATCAGGCAGCCGGCGCACAAAGAATAAATAATGTTGGCCAGCTGGATGTCTGACATTGTCGCATTAAGACTGGCCAGCAGGGAAGCTGTAGCCACGGTAAGCACCGAATTATCGCCGGAAGTGCCGATCTGGGCCATGACCAGAGGAAAGAGACCGAGAAACTTGTATTTGCTGAGAGCAGAGCTAGTAGACATAATGACCTCCCCAAAACTTTAGAATTTAAATATCTTGCAAGATTTCTTCTTGTCTTTATTGTAAAACCTGGGGTAGAATAAGTATAATACTAGTTATTGTATGTACTCATAAGCTATTTGTTATGAAAGGTGACGGTCATGGATCTATTACAGCTCAAGTATTTTAAAGTAGTCGCCGAACAGGAACACATCACCAAATCAGCCAAGCTGCTGATGGTATCACAGCCCTACCTGAGCGCTATCGTTGCCCGGCTGGAAGAAGAAATGGGCGGGCAGCTTTTTGACCGCGACGGACGTAACGTAGTGCTGAACGAATACGGCAAGATCCTGCTGCATCATGCCAACGAAGCCCTGCAGCATCTGGAGGACGCCAAAAAGGAAATCGCCGACATGCGCTCGCGCGATACTAAATACATACGTCTTGGCAGCAGCAGTACCATGCTTTCCAAACGCTGGCTGGTGGATTTTCTTAAAGAACATGACGATATCAGGCTGGCGCATCTGCTGGCAGCGCATAACGAGATCATGGACGGACTTCTGAGCGGCCGCTTTGACTTTGGGCTGACAACTGGCAGGCTCGATCATCCTAAAATCATTTCAGTGCCGCTGTGGAAAGATCGTTATACACTGCTGGTCGGAGCCAGGCACCCTATGGCCCGCCGCCGGAAGATCTATCTGCAGGATATCCAAAACGAAAAGATCTGCGCCCTGCCGGAGGATCAAAGCAAGCTGCGGATCGTTGACGAGCTGTGTAAAAAAGCCGGCTTCGAGCCGGACTTTGTCCTGGAAGGCAATGTTGAGCTGCTGAGTGACTATATGCGCGAAGGGCTGGGCGTTTCTTTCGGACTGGCCAGCGTCAGAGATGCTTACCGTGATATCCGTTCCATACCGCTGGCTGACGAGATCGGTGAAGCCAGTATTTACCTGTCGTGGTGCGGTGAGCGTTATCTTACCAATTCCATGCTGACGCTGCAAAGCTATCTGCGGGAAGTAGGCAAACAGATAGAAGCTGAAAGGTAAATTGCTGCATAGTATAAAAAAATAACGTATAAATAAAAAGACTGAGCTTAGGCTCAGTCTTTTTATTTATATTGCCAGGCAAGGCAGGAACTGCGCAGATGCCGATAGTCGTAAAGCCGCTGGCGTAATGCGCCGGGCAAGACTCGCAGACGGGTTACACAGGCTCAAA
>ENA-UEYG01001138-UEYG01001138.1-human-gut-metagenome-genome-assembly--contig:-NODE-1138-length-19846-cov-3.297031_pt1 | contig 19846 bp, 17 predicted proteins | sample MGYA00242933_ERZ507934 | MGnify/ENA primary metagenome ERZ507934 (study PRJEB26167, sample SAMN06115527) | human gut metagenome | host: Homo sapiens | place: China:Zejiang | collected 2015-11-10... | reverse complement strand
AGCTCAAGGAGCCCTGCGAGGTGCGCTACTGCTCCGACAGCCAATATGTCATCAACGGGCTGCAGAAGGGCTGGGCCAAAGGCTGGAAGGCTAGGGGCTGGAAAAAAGCTGACAAGAAGCCCGCCCTGAATCCGGATCTCTGGGACAGGCTGCTGTCCCTGACAGAGGTTCATTCCATCCGTTACCATTGGGTCAAGGGCCACGCGGAGAATGCGTACAACAACCGCTGTGATGAGCTGGCGGTGGCGGAGAGTCAGAAATACAAGTAGTATGTCTCCTGTACCCCGCAGAACGGGGCAGGCGCCGTACAAGCGGTTCGACGACGGCAAAGCCACGGCGGAGTCGGAATTTCCTCTCGCCGGGCAAATCAAAAAAATAGGTCCCCCACCGGCTCTGCCGGGCGAGGGACCATGCGGAGAGCGCATACAGCAACCACTGTGATGAGCTGGTGGCGGCCGGAGATCCTGATAGCCCCCGCTTCCTTCTCATGGGGAGAAAAAGTGAGAGAAACAGACCTATCTTCCAAAAAAAGACAAGTTTTTCTAAATTTTTCCGCTGTTTACGAAAACAGAAAAAAACATTCACAATCTGTTCATAAGAAAAACATAATTTAGAAAAAATTTTCGGATATCTTTATAATCAAGCAAAGGGTCCTCCCAAACCCGATGCGTTTTCTCCCTCCTAAAAACACACACAGCACAAAGGACCGCCACATGGCGGTCCTTTGTGTGTTTACGGCTGGATCAGCTCCTTGCTGAGATGGACGATGAAGTCCTGCACATTGGTGACGATGCCCCGGGCGGAGAGGCTTCCCCGGTCACTGAGTTTGTTCACGGCAAATTCTGAGATATCCACGCAGTAGAAATACACCTGCCGCACGGTTCCGTCTGCCAGCACCCGGTAGGAGGGGGTCATGTTTCCGGCGGCGATGGTGTGAAGGGCAGTGGCCATGCAGATCACCGTGGTGGCGGAGCGGATCTCTGCCCGCATGGCGTCCTGAGCGGCATAGACGTCTGCCAGCACCGGCGGCAGAGGCCCGTCGTCCCGGATGGAGCCCGCCAGTATGTACGGGACGCCGTGCCGTTCGCAGGTGTGCAGAATGCCGTTTTCGATCTGCTCCGCTTTCAGAAAGGCGGGAATCGATCCGTGGAGCCGCACCCGGTTGATGGTGTCCAGATGGTTGTAGTGCCCGTTGGGCTGACTTTCCTGCGTGTAGATGTTCTGCCCCAGGGCAGTGTTGAGGTAGGCTGCCTCCAGATCATGGGTGGCCAGCGCGTTGCCCGCCAGCACGGCATGGACAAAGCCGCCTGCGATGAGCCGGGAGAAGGCGTTGCGTGCGTCGTGGTCAAAGGCGAAGGCGGGCCCCATCACCCAGACTACCTTGCCGTGGTCCCGTTCGTGGCGCAGCAGTTCATAGAGCTCGTCATAGTCCCGGGAAAAGGCGGTCTCCCGGGAGCGGCCCTGCCGGAAGGCAAACACATCTCTGGCAACCCGGCGCTCCCGGAAGCCGTCCGGGTGGACGAGGATCCCCTCCTCTCCCTGTTCTGTGCGGCCGACGGCCACCAGATCTCCCTGCCGCAGGCGGCGGAATTCCCGGACGTCGATGCGGCCCCGATCCCACACGGCCACGCAGTCCATCCGGCTCTCCCGGGCCAGATGCCACTGCCCTGCGATTTTGAAGTATTCCGGAAAGATGCTCATGGCGTGGAAATTCTCCGGCGCCACGCCGTCCCGGGGCGCCGGGCGAAAGACGGCGTCCGGTGCGTTTTCCAGTGCGGGTGTGGAAAAGACCGGCGGAAAATAGGGGCGCAGCTGAAACGGCATAATGGCGTTCCTCCTTTGAAAGATGGTGCCGCTGTTCCACCCGGATGCAGAGAAGAAAAGCCCGGGGACCGCTCCTCGCAATACCTGCGGAGCAGTCTCCAGGCCCATCGGCATTCCCATCCGGCAAAAGGGCGCGGGAGGTTTGATTGCATTCAGAATATCAGAATGCCGCCAAAAAAACAAGGCCCTTTCTTGTAAATCCGGGCCGTCGGGTGTAGAATATCCAACATACAGGTTTTTCCTTCAAGGAGGCTTTTCAACATGAGAGACGGTTTTATCTCCGTGGCCGCAGGCACCCCCAAAATCCGGGTGGCGGACTGCCGCTATAACGCGGAACAAATTTTTACCCTGATGCGGGAGGCGGACAAGCAGGGGGTGAAGGTGCTGGCTCTTCCGGAACTGTGCCTCACCGGCTACACCTGCGGAGATCTGTTCCTGCAGGACACGCTGCTCCGGGGCGCCGAGGAGGGCCTTCAGACCATCCTGGAGGCTACAAGAAATCTGGAGATCGTGACGGCCCTTGGCCTGCCCGTGTGGGACAAATGGGACAACAAATTGTATAACTGTGCGGCTATTATACAAAAAGGAGAGATTTTGGGGCTGATTCCCAAGGTCTATCTGCCCAATTATGGGGAGTTTTATGAGCAGCGGTGGTTTGCATCCGGCAGCGGCGTGGAGCACGGGATTGAGCTGTGCGGGCAGCATGTGAGTCTCTGTACGAACCAGACCTTTGCCTGCGACACCATGCCCAACTTGGTGATCGGCGTGGAGATCTGCGAGGATCTGTGGGCCCCGGCGCCGCCCTCCGTGGAGCTGGCCCGGAAGGGCGCCACCGTGATTCTGAACCTCTCCGCATCCAATGAGCTGGTGGGCAAGGCGGACTACCGCCGCTCCCTAGTGACAGGCCAGTCCGCCCGGCTGATGTGCGGTTATGTGTACGCGGATGCCGGAGAGGGAGAGTCCACCACCGATGTGGTGTTCACCGGCCACAATATGATCGCGGAAAACGGTACCCTGCTGGCGGAGCGGCGGTTCGCCACCGGACTCACCGTCAGCGAGATCGATGTGGACCGGCTGATCCATGACCGCCGCCGGACCAACACCTTCACCTTCGGCAAGGAGCCGCCGGAGATCTGGCGGTGCGGCTTCACGCTGCCGGTGGAGGAGACCCGGCTCACCCGGTACGTCTCCCCATCTCCTTTCGTGCCGGAGGATGCCGCGGGCCGGGCGGAGCGGTGTGAGGAGATCCTGCGGATCGCCTCCCTGGGTCTGAAGAAGCGGCTGGAGCACACCGGCGCCAAGACGGCGGTGGTGGGCCTCTCCGGCGGGCTGGACTCCACCCTGGCCCTGCTGATCACGGCCCTGGCCATGGGGATGCTGAATCGGCCCGCCAGCGACATCGTGGCCGTCACCATGCCCTGCTTCGGCACCACTGCCCGGACGAAGTCCAACGCGGAGCTGCTGGCGGAGCGGATGGGTGCCACGCTGAAGATCATTGACATCTCCCAGGCGGTGCGGCGACATTTTACCGACATCGGACAGAACATGGAGAACCATGACGTCACCTTTGAAAACGGCCAGGCCCGGGAGCGGACCCAGGTCCTGATGGACATTGCAAACCAGACCGGCGGCCTGGTGATCGGCACGGGAGATCTCAGTGAGCTGGCCCTGGGCTGGTGCACCTACAATGGCGACCACATGAGCAACTACGCCGTCAACTGCTCCATCCCCAAGACCCTGGTGCGGCATTTGGTGGCCTATCTGGCCCGGGACAACGCGGAGAAGGACGAGGCCCTCCATGACGTGCTGGAGGATATTCTGGACACCCCTGTCTCCCCGGAGCTGCTGCCCGCTGTCCAAGGGGAGATCAGCCAGCGGCCCGAGGATCTGGTGGGGCCCTATGAGCTACACGACTTCTTCCTGTACTACATGCTCCGCTGGGGCTTCCCGCCCCGGAAGATCTACCGTCTGGCGCTGTATGCCCTGGGGAAGACCTACACCCCGGATGTGATCCTGAAGTGGCTGAAGACCTTCTACCGCCGCTTCTTCTCTCAGCAGTTCAAGCGCAGCTGTCTGCCGGACGGCCCCAAGGTAGGCTCTGCGGCACTCTCCCCCCGCGGCGACTGGCGGATGCCGAGCGATGCTTCCGCGGCACTGTGGCAGGCAGAACTGGAGACACTGGAGTCAGTGCATTTTTAACAGTATGTGGAAAGCGGACCAGGGCGACGGCTATACAGCCGGCGCTCTGGTCTTTCTATGCGTATACAGATAAACACGGACAGGCAGCATGAACTTTCGCAGTTCTTGACAGATTCTCCCCCCTCCCATTAAAATAGAAGAAAAATTGTTTGAAAACGGAAAGGAAGCACACGATGGAAGAATCTCTAGAACATATCCGGGAGAGCGCGGAGACACGAATGAGGAAGAATGCCTTCATGCTCCATAACTATATCGAGCTGGAACGCGTGGAAAAAGACCGGGCGGTCTTCAAGCTGGACATCCGCCCGGAGAGCTGCAACCCCTACGGGCTGATTCATGGCGGCGCCATCTACACCCTGGCGGACAACGCCACCGGCGCGGCGGCCCACAGCGACGGGCGGTATTACGTCACACAGACCAGCGCGCTCCACTTCCTGCGCAACCAGGCCACAGGGACGGTGCGGGCCTCTGCTTGGGTCCGGCACCGTGGAAAGTCCACGGTGCTCACCGCTGTGGACATCACCGGAGAGGGCGGCAGGCTGCTGGCCACGGGGGAGTTCACCTTCTTCTGTGTAGACAAGGCGCTGATGGACCAGAAGGCGGCCGCTGAGCAGAAATAAGAGAGATGCGGGAGAGGGCGAACCCCTCTCCCCTTTTTCCCAAACACTGTGGAAAACCGGGCTGTCATATCTCCGCCTGCCGCCGCATAAGGTTGTCCCAGAGGTGAGGCGATATGAAGAGGCCGGTTTTTCCAGGCCCGTTTAGAAGAGGGCTCCGGCGGCTGGGCGCAGCCGGGCTGGCGGCCGGGACCCTTTGGGCGGTTGTGGTCACCGCCGGAAGCGACAGCGCGTCTGCAGCCTGGGCGGCCCTGCGGGCGGCGTCTCCGCTGGCGGCGCTGAAATGGGAGCTGGGGGACCTGTGGGCGGACGATGACCTCTCCCCCGCCGCGGTGATGACGTTGGGAGAGTCTCCCCTGCTGTTGTCCGCCCGGGCGGCTGTGGCGGAGCTGTGGTCCACCGAGCGGACGGAGGAATCCGGTGCGGACGGCCGGGAGGAGACTGTCACGGAGCCGGTGGAGGAGACGCCGCTGGAGACCACGGGAGAGACGGACAACGGCGTTCCGGCCAGAACACTGGTGCCTACGGACCCCAGCGGCTATACGGTCTGCGGCCGGTCCTACATCTCCAACAGCACGGACCACGCCCTCACCGTCACGGAGCTGTCGGAGCCCTTTGACGCCCGGCTCGCCGATGGGGAGCCTCAGATCCTGATCCTCCACACCCACGGCAGCGAGGCCTACACTCCACCCCCGGGCACGGACATCGTCTGGTCCGGCAACTACCGCACTACGGACTCCCGCTACAACGTGGTGGGGGTGGGAGACGAGATGGCGGAGGTGTTCACCGCCGCCGGGATCTCCGTCCTCCATGACCGGACACTGTACGACTACTCGTCGTACAACGACGCCTATAACAACGCCCTGGCGGCCATTGAGACCTATCTGGCGGAATACCCCTCCATCCGCTTCATCCTGGATGTCCACCGGGACGCCATCGGCGACGCGGAGGGCAATCAGTACAAGGTGATCTCGGAGATCGACGGGGTGGGCACCTCCGCCCAGATGACTCTGGTGATGGGCAGCGACGGCAGCGGCCTGGCTCATGAGCACTGGATGGAGAATCTGAAACTGGCGGTGGCCCTTCAGGACAATATCTTGCAAAGTTATCCCACCCTGATGCGGCCGATCCTGCTGCGGAATTCCCGCTATAACCAGCACGCCACCACCGGCTCCTTGCTGGTAGAGGTAGGGGCCGCCGGCAACTCTCCGGAGGAGGCCGCCCTGGCGGGCCGCCTGTTCGCCCAGCAGATGGCGGACTATCTCATTGATCTGGGCAAGTGACAGAGGCGGTCCTGCGGAGAGCAGGCCATCCGGCCCCGGTCGGACGGCAAAAGCCCCGTCCGAACGGACGGGGCTTTTTGCTTTGAAGGCTCAGGGCTCCTCCGCCAGGGGGAAGGACACCACAGCGGTGAACAAGTCCGCCAGCGTCTCCACGTGGAAATCTCCGCCGCAGGCCTCGGTAAAGGAGCTGGCGATGGAAAGGCCCAAGCCGCTGCCGCCATCGGTACGGCTGGCGTCGCCCCGGACGAACCGGGCCGTCAGGTCCACGCCTGTGGGCAGCTCCTCCCGGGAGGTGTTGCGCAGGCTGGCCTCCGCCCTGCCCACCTCGGTCTTTAAGGAGAGGTAGACCCGGCTTCCCGCCAGGGCATATTTCAGGGCGTTGTCGATGAGGTTCTGAAACACCCGGTACAGCCGCCGGCCGTCAGCCGTGATCATCACCGGTATCTCCGGCAGCTCCATCCGGAAGGTCAGCCCGCTTTGGGAGATGGGCCCCTCCAGGTCCGCCAGGGTCTGCCGCAGGAGCTTGGCAAAATCCAGCCGCTCCAAGTGGACCGGCAGCTGGCCGGAGGCGGCCTTGCTGACCTCGAACACATCCTGGACCATCACTGCCAGCCGTCGGGCCTTCTCGTCGATGATCCGGGCGTAGTCCGCTGCGGCCCCCTCCAGGGGCTCCTGCCGCAGCAGTTCCGCATAGGAGAGCACAGAGGTCAGGGGCGTTTTCAGGTCGTGGGACACGTTGGAGATCAGCTCTACCTTCATCCGTTCGCTGCGGGTCTGCTCTGCCAGGGCCCGGTGCAGGCCCGCCTGGATGTCGTTCAGCTGCTCCGCGGTCTGATGCAGGTCTGCGTCCGCCGGCAGGTCCAGGGGCGTTTCCAGATCCCCGTCCCGGATGGCCGTCACTTGGTCCGCCAGCAGGCCGATATCCCGGACCAGGGTCCAGTCCCGCCGGATCCAGAAGATTTCCAGGCCCCCTATCAGCGCAAAGGCGGGAACAAAAACGCAGATCACAGTCAGAAAAGAGTTCCAAAGCATTTCATACACAGGGACACAGCAGAGAACAGCTGTAAGCATAATGGCCCACAGTGCAAGGTTCCGCACCAGAGACCGCCGCCGGAGCCGCTTCTGCACCGGCAGCTTCAAGTCTCTTGCCAAGAATGCGTTTTTCAGCCCCCTCAACAGACTCCGCCGCTGCTCCCTTTCCGTGTTTTTCCGGGTGATGTGCCGCAGCCACAGCGCCCACACCAGCGCCAGCAGCGCCGGGGCATTGGCGGGCAGCAGCGCCGCCAGCCGCAGGGCGTCCGTCACGGTCGGACCCACCCAGCCGTAATACCAGAATTCAAAGGGAGAGTAGCCGCCGAATCCTGTGGAGAACACCATGGAGAGGACTGCCAGGGCAGCCGCCAGCCACCAGATCTCCCCGGGCACGCGGCGAGTGAGAGCGGCCAGCTTTTTCTCCGCCCTCCGCCGTTCCGCCCGCAGGAAGTGGGCGGCGATCAGGCATACGGCTCCAGCTGCGCACAGCACCGCCCGCAGCAGGTAGAATCCCTGCATCTCCCGAATGTGCTGATATAAGCCGTAAAAATCATCGTAGAAGCGGGTTTGTCCGCCGCTGTTCAGCTGGAGATAAGGCACCGGCTCCTCCCGGACGGCCATGTAGACGGTCACATCCGCCGCGTCCTCCCCGGCCGTGAAATTCTCATAGCCGGGGACGTCCCATAGGGAATCCTCTGTAAAAAATCCATCGCCGTAAACGTCCACTGGCTCTCCATCCTTGGTGATGGTGACTGTACCGTTCTGAAAGGTCAGCAGAAAGTTGTAGCCCTCCGGCACGGCCCAGCTGGAGGAGAGGATCATATTCGCTGGAGCATTGCTGTAATAGGAGTCCTCCCCCGATCCCTGGACCCGGTAGAGGAGATTCTTGTCCTCTGCATAGGAGGCGTCTGGCGCCTCCTCTTTCGGGGTTGCTATATCTTCTGTGGCAGTGTCCGTGGATCCCCACTCGTACCAGGTGATGCCAGCACTGGACACGACGTAGGTATCCCCGGAAGCAGTATCCCACCACTCCAGGTCGCTGCCGGTGGCCATAGCCAGAAAGGCCCGCAGCCGTTGGGCCACCTCCTGCCGGAAGGCTGGGGTCTCCTGCCAGTCTGTACTCCACCATCCGCTGCCGAAGGAGCCGCTGTCGACCCCGCTGGCCAGGCGGCCCGCCGTCTGCCCCAGGCTCCCCAGCACCAGGCTCACGCCCAGTACCAGGGCCGCCAGTCCGGCCGCCGCCCGCAGCCTGCCGCAGGTCTTTCCGGAGACGCGGACCTTCGCCACGCCCGGGGCGTCCTCCACCCCCTTCAGAGCCTCCCGGACCTCCCCGGCCACAAGTTGTTCCAGACCTTCGTCAGGTCCCGTGCTGTTCCATTTTGTATCCAATGCCCCACACCACCTTGATGTAATCTGGCTCCTTGGGATTGAGCTCGATCTTTTCCCGAATGCGCCGGATGTGGACCATCACCGTGTTTTCGCAGGCGTAGGCCGCCTCCCCGTCCCACACCCGGCGGTAGATCTCCTCCGCCGGGAAGATGCGGCCGGGGTTACGCATCAGCAGGTCCACGATCTTTGTCTCCGTGGCGGTGAGCTTCACCGCTTCCCCATCCGCCCGCAGTTCCCGGCGGTCCGGGTCGTAGGTGAGGCGCCCGTTGACGATGAGGCCCTGCCACTCCTCCGCGTGGACGTCCCCCAGCAGGGTGTACCGCCGCAGCTGGCTCCGGACTCTGGCCGCCAGCTCCTGGGGGTTGAAGGGCTTGGTCACATAGTCGTCCGCCCCCATGGAGAGGCCCAGGATCTTGTCCGTGTCCTCACTTTTGGCGGAGAGGACGATCACCGGCAGGTTCCGCTTTTCCCGGATCCGCAGCAGAGCGGACAGCCCGTCCAGCTTGGGCATCATCACGTCGATGAGGATCAGCCGCACCGCCGGGTCCAGGGCCAGATCCAGAGCCTCCATGCCGTCATAGGCCCGCAGGACCCGGTAGCCCTCCCGCTCCAGGGTGATGGCGATGGCCCCCACGATCTCCGGATCGTCGTCCACCACCAGAATGCACGCGTTCATCTCGATCCCTCCTTGAGCTGATTGTAGCATACCGGGGAATTCTTACAAACACCCGGAGAAATTTCTTACAGATTTCTTACGGTTTCAAGCGGCACAAAAAAAGGGCCCTCCCGGGAAGGAAAGCCCTTCTTTTCAATGGCTCACTTTTTCAGCGGCATGGAGAAGAGGAACCGGGTGGAGGCCTGGTCGCTCTCGGCCTTCAGAGTTCCCTTGTGCTCCGTCGCAATGGAGGCGGCGATGGGCAGCCCCAGGCCGAAGCCAGACTGCTCCCCCCGGGAGGCGTCCGCCCGGTAGAATCGCTCGAACAGGCGGCCCAGCTGGTCCGGTGGGATGGGATCGCCGGGGTTGGATACCAGCAGACGGGCCTGCCGGTCTGTGCGCCGCAGGGTCAGGCTGATGGTACCCCCCGCCTGCCCATACTTGATGGCGTTGTCCAGCAGGACGCCGATCAGCTGGCGCAGTTTGTCGGCGTCGCCGGTGACGGTCACGTCGGGGGTGATGTCGCTCTCCAGGGGCTTTCCCGCCTCAAAGGCCACCGGCTCAAAGGCCAGTACGCAGTCCGTGGCCAGGTCGGAGAGCGAGACCTCCCCCATCACCGCCGTGGGAACCGCATTGTCCGCCCGGGCCAGGGTCAGCATCTCCTCCACCAGGGACTTCATCTGTCCGGCCTCGGAGCGGATGTTGTCCGCCCACCGGGCCGGGCGGTCCTCCAGCGGCGCCGCCTCCAGCAGTTCCGCATTGGAGAGGATCACGGTCAGCGGCGTCTTCAGCTCGTGAGAGGCGTCGGAAAGGAACTGCCGCTGCTGCTGCCAGGCTTTTGCCACCGGGCGGGTGGCCCACCGGGCCAGCAGGATGGAGACGCCCAGAAGCAGCAGCAGCGCCGCCAGACCGATTTGCAGATAGGAGCCCATGATCTCCTGCAATGTGGCCTGCTCCATGGACATGTCCACAAAGGCGATGCGCTCGTATAGTCCATAGTCCCGGCGCAGATACCGCAGGCCGTAGCTGTGGATAGTGCCCTCGGGCCGGTTCTGCTGGAGACAGTCGGTAAGAATGGTCTGCAGCTCCTGTGTGTCCTGCAGATTGGAATAGGTCCCGCCTGTGACAAAGGCCTCGTAGATTCCGCTGCGGTCCCAGAGATTCACCGTGAAATAGGGCAGCAGAACGTCTTCCCCGCCCCGGTTGAGCCCCAGATCCGGCCGGCCGCTGGGAGTGTCGTCCTCCATGACCCGCTGGAGCACCTGATGGCTGATGACCTCGATGTTCTGCTTGGCGGAGAAAAACACAGCCGTGAATACCACGCCCAGTACCGCGGTCACCAGAATCATGCACATGGCCACGAATTTGATCTGCAATTTTCGGATCATGGGAGGATCGCCTCCTTCCTGTCGAAAACTCTGTGGAAAAGTGGAAAAATGTGGACTTTGTGGAAAACTACGCCTCCTCAGGCGCTTCCAGGCAGTAGCCCACCATGCGGATCGTGCGGATCTTCACCTGGGAGTGGAGATGGTCCAGCTTCTTCCGCAGGAAGGAGATGTAGACCTCCACATTGTTGTCCTTGGCTTCGACAGTTTGAAATACCGCTCGGCGGGAGTTTCCGTCAGCATTCCGTTGTCCTCTGCGTCGGACTCATAGCCCCAGACCTTCAGCAGCAGCTTCTCCTTGGTGATGACCAGCTTCTGGTTCAGCATCAGCATCTCCATCATGTCGAACTCCTTCCGGCTGAGCCGCACGGAGCGCTCGCCGCAGGAGAGGGTGAAGGAGGTCTTCTCCAGCCGCAGGTCTCCGTATTTCAGGGCATCAGTCTGCCGCAGCTCCGGCTGGCGGCGGGTCAGGGCCCGGATGCAGGCCAGCAGCTCCTTGGGCTCAAAGGGCTTGGTGAGATAGTAGTCCGCACCGGAGTCCAGCCCGTTCACCCGGTCCGTCAGCTCGGACCGGGCCGTGAGCATCAGCACCGGCGTGGTGCTGCCCTCCGCCCGCAGGCGGCGCAGCACGGTGAAGCCGTCCAGCTTGGGCAGCATCACGTCCAGCAGGATCACGTCATAAATGGAGGTCAGGGCGTTGTCCAGCCCCGCCTCGCCGTCGTGGCAGACGTCCACCGTATAGCCGTTCAGCTCCAACAGGTCCTGGAGGGTGGCGGCCAGGCGGACCTCATCCTCCACCACCAGTACGCGCATGAAATCACCTCCGTTTGCAGGATCGCGCGCCGTTTCTGCCGGCAGCGCCACACAGGGGGGAGCCCGGGGGCTCCCCCCTGGTCAGATGAGACGGATGGGAAACGAGATCGAGTTTATTCGCCCGTGGCGTCCGCCGCAGTCAGGCCATTCTCCGCCACAGAGAGAATGGTGTCCACCGAAGCGGTGTCCATCTGGTAGATGGTGGAATCCCCCTCCATGCGGACGTAGTAGCCGGTCTGGTCCAGGTTCTCGCTGCCGAAGGTCAGGGTCAGCGTCCCCTCGGTACCGGTGTCGTTCAGGTAGAGAATGGTAACCGTGGCCTGGGGTGCATCAAAGCCGCACAGGGCAGCGGCCTCGTCTGTGGGCTTGTAGTCCACGCATTTGGTGAAGGTCAGCGCCCCCAGCTCCGCCAGCAGAGAGGCGGTGTCCGCGTTGCCGGTGACGTCCTCGCCGCTGGCAGCCCAGGTGACGGTGACCGTCTCCTCCCCGGTCTCCTCGTCGGTGGAGGTCTCCTTGTCGATGGGCCGCAACAGGGTGCTGGCGGCGCCCTCAACGGTGACGGACTGGAGGTTTTCCTCCGTCAGCTGGGGCAGCTCCGGCAGGTCGCACATGTCATAGATGGTCTTGGACATCTCGGTGTACAGGGAGTTGGAGATGATATACACCGGACTCTCCTGTTCGTTCATCAGCATATAGTAGCTGTTGCCGTCCGTAGTGGTGTTGCCCAGGGAGATGGTCAGCGTCCCGCCGTCCGGCTTGGCTGCGGTCAGGGTGGCGAAGGGCTGGTCCAGGCCATAGGCCTCCAGCGTATCGCCCTCTGTAATGGTCTGCTGGGGTTTGAGGTTGGTGAGAAGGGTCAGGATCGACTGGATGGTGGAGTCGTCCAGGGGAAACTCCGGGTCGTCGGACCAGACCCACTTGCCCGCCTCGTCCAGATGGAAGGACAGCGTGGCGCTGCCGTTGTCATAGGTGAGGGACGAATAGGCGGCCTCCGTCTCCGTGATGACGCTGGCGGCGTCCTGGGCGGCGGCCTCCTCAGCTTCCCGCTGGGCGCTGGACCGCTTGACGGCGGAGACCACCGCCAGCAGGATGCCCAGGCCCACCAGGATCCCCAGCAGGAGAACCAGCGTCTTCTTCTGTGTTCGATTCATGCTTGTATGCTCCTTCGTCACAGTTTCCGGCGGTGCATCCAGCGGACAAAGCCGTAGATCAGCAGCGCCGCGGGGATCACCAGGATAAACAGCAGGCCCCAGATGCCGCCGGTCGTGATGGTATTGGTGGGCGTCAACAGGCTCACCGGCTCCACAGAGATGGCGGATACATCGTCAAAGCCCACAGTGGCGGAGTGGATGAAGAGATCCACGTTGTCAACATTGGTAAAGCTGTTGGTCACATCGGTGTTGATCAGCGTGTCCGCGCCGTAGACCGTCAGCCGGGCGGTGGTGTCCTCGCTGATCTCCTCCGTGGCCACGGCACCCACCACATAGGTCCCCTGGGTCATGTTGTCCGCGTCCAGCACGGCATAGCCGTTCTCCGTGGTGGTTAGGAAGGGCTGGACGGTGATGGTGTCCCGGGTGGGATCCGCCAGGGTGAAGCCCCGGGAGGCATAAAACAGGACCATGGAATCACTTGTGAGGCTGCTGGCCGCATCCACAGAGGTGTCCGCCTGCGCGAAGAACAGATAGGGGTTGTTCTGATAGCCCTGGGAGGTGTCCGCGATCATGCCGTCCGCCACCTGCATTCCATAGGCGGCGCACAGGGCGTTGAAGTTGGGCAGGTCCACCAGCTCACCGGCCATGTTGTAGATCACCTGGCCGCCCTCCGCCAGATAGTTCAGGATCATATCCAGCTCATCGTCCGCCAGATCCTGGTCCGGCTCGTTGAGGATCAGCAGGGAGCAGTCCTCAGGGATGCCGCCGTCGGTGAGCAGGTTCACCCGCTCCACGGACATGTGGAGCCGCGTGAACCGCTCCTTCACGCTGATGGGGACGGCGGTCTCGTTGTGGCCTGTGGTCTCGTACACCATCCGGGTCACGCCGGTGAGCACGCTGTCGATGGCGGAGGTCAGCAGGCTCTCCCCGTCGAAGTCCGTCTCCGTATAGGTGCCGTAATAGTAATACGACATCATATCATACCCGATTATGTCGCTGATGTCAAAGGACTCCTGCCGGCCGGTGGCCTCGCAGGTGACCACGATGGTATCCGCCCCCACACCGTACTGGGACAGGGCGGAGGGATAGACCGTGGGGTCGGTGTATTCCAGGGTCAGGTGGTCGCTGAGATCTGCGTAGATGTCCAGAAAGCGGACGATCCGGGTATCCAGTGTGTCCTTGTCGGTGAGCACGTGGATCACCACGTCATCCTCCAGCCCCGCCAGGTAGTCCTGAGAGGTCTCGCTGATGTTGTAGATCCCGCTGCCCGTCAGGTCGATCTGGGCCCACTGCTCCGGCAGCTGTGCCGCCAGCAGGTTGAACACCAGCACTGCCGCCACGGCCAGGGCCGTCAGTCCGGCGGAGAAGGCGCCCCTGCGGGAGGCGTGGCGCCCCGCGGTCTCCTGCAGGCTGTTTTTCCAATCACGATGTTCCATATTCACACGCCTCCTCTCAGTTCCACCGGCGCTTCTGGATGACCTGGACGGTCAGAAAGACCAGCAGCGCGCTGATGGACAGGTACAGCAGGATCCCGGGCACGTCGAAGACGTGGTCCGTGGAAAAGCTGTCGAAGGCGGAGAGCAGGGAGAACTTGCCCAGCACATCCGGCAGCAGGTTGGCGAAGACGGAGGAGTCCCGCAGGTAGAAGGCGATCAGCACCGCGGCGCCGGCCACCAGCACGCCGGCTGTGACCTTCCAGTTGTTGGACAGGGCGTTGATGAGGAAGCACACCAGGATCAGCACCACGAAGAAGCCCAGCAGAGACCCGACGGCGGTGGAGGGCAGAAAGCCCACCAGGCCGTCCCACAGATACAGCAGGAGCAGCAGGCCGAAGGTGCCCACTGCGGCGATGATCTGGCTCTCCGTCAGAGAGGAGATCAGCATGCCCACGGCGATCTCCACCGCGCCCAGCAGGAAGAAGGCCAGAATGGCGCCGTAGTCCGCCAACAGGAAGGCCGTGCCGTTCAGCGCGATGATGAGGGGGCACAGGCAGGCAATGGCCACCGGCACGGCGAACACCGTCAGCATGGCGAAGTACTTCCCCAGCACCACGGCGGTGACGGATACCGGCGCCGTCAGCAGCAGCTGGTCTGTCTTGGTGTGGCGCTCATCCGCCATGGAGCGCATGGTGAGAATGGGGACCACCACCATGAAAATGAAGAGAGAGGAGCCCAGAGAGAGGGAGAAATAGGGGTATCCCTGAAACAGGTTGTAGGCAAAGAAATAGATGCCGATGAAGACCGTCAGAACCGCCACGAAGATCCAGCCGATCATGGAGTTGAAATAGGAGCTGACCTCCCGCTTATAAATCGCTTTCATCGCCGACCGCCTCCTTTTCCGCAGTTTCCACAGAGGTCTGGAACAGCGCCGCCGCCCGGGCGGCCACCGTATCGTTATCGTCCGTCAGATCCAGGAAGACCTCCTCCAGAGAGGCCGTCCGGGGCCGCAGCTCCAGCAGGGGCAGCCCCGCCTCTGCAAAGGCGAAGAACAGCGCCTCCCGGATGTCCCTCTCCATGTGGATGGCAAATCGGGCTGTGTCCTCCGTCCGCCCCAGCAGGGTCCGGCCGGTGATGCCCGCCACCCGGTCCAGCACGGCCCCCGCCGCCTCCGGCGCGGCCTTTGCCGTCAGTTCCAGGGAGCCTCCGGCGGAGAGCTTCTCCTCCAGGTCCTCCGGGGTGTCGCACACCACAAACCGGCCCTTGCGGATGATGAGGACCCGGTCGCATACCGCCCGGATCTCAGAGAGGATATGGGAGCTGAGGATCACGGTGTGGTCCTTTGCCAGATGTCGAATGAGATCCCGGATCTCCACCACCTGCTTGGGATCCAGGCCCACGGTGGGCTCGTCCAGAATGATGATCTTGGGGAAGCCCAGGATGGCCTGGGCCAGGCCGACCCGCTGGCGGTAGCCCTTGGACAGGTTCCGGATCAGCCGGGCGCTCATATCCTCCAGATGGGTCAGGGCCAGGACCTTCGTCAGCTGGTCCGTCCGCTGCTCCTTGGGGATCTTCTTCAGCTCCGCGCAGAAGCGCAGGTACTCCTCCACCGTCATATCAGGATACAGCGGCGGGATCTCGGGGAGATAGCCGATGCAGGCACGGGCGGCCTCCGGCTCCTCCAGAATATCGTGGCCCTCCACCAGGACCTGTCCCTCCGTGGCCGCCAGATAGCCGGTCATGATATTCATTGTGGTGGATTTTCCGGCGCCGTTCGGCCCCAAGAAGCCGAAGATCTGGCCGTCCTCCACCGTGAAGCTCAGATGGTTCACCGCATAGTGGTCGCCATAACGCTTCACAAGGTTTTTGACCTCGATCACACAAATAACCTCCTTCAGGAATGGAGACGGGCAGGGCCCGCCCCAGTCAGCTTTCACAGTATAAAAAAAGAAACTGAAAACTATCTGAAAGAATGAACAGAACTTCATAAACTGTTCAAACTTTTTAAAGGTTGTTTTTAGATTTGGGGGGTATGATACAGACATCCTCCAAAAAGGATAACTGATCCACCCTCTCTTTTTTCATTTTTCATTTCCTTTCTCTCTGCGTGCGGCGGAGGGCGTCCATGACCAGGCGTCCTCCGCCGCACGCTGTCTTGCGCGAAAAGGGCGAAAAAGATGGAAAGATCCGGCCGGTCCAGGACTTTCCGCCGACTTGTTCTTGCAAACAGCCGGTGTTTCCGATATAATGATTCCGCAATTCTAAGTAGCCGGGTTCAGAATGCGACTGCCCGGTGAACAATGGAGGAAAAAAGAATGAGAGGCGTACACAGCGCGGTGGATGAGATCCGCCGCAATGTCTTCACCGAAGTGGCCCGCCTGGCCTATGAGGGCGGGGATTTGAAGCGGGTGGACATGATCCCCTACACCATCGTTCCCGGAGAGGTGGCCCGCCACCGCCACGACGTGTTTCTGGAGCGGGCCATTGTCCAGGAGCGGGTGCGGCTGGCCCTTGGCATGAGCCTGCAGCCCGCTGGCGAGCAGACGCCCGTCAGCGCCGGTATCCAGGAGGCGGCCGCGGCCGACGACAAATATTTTGAGGAGCCCCTGGTCAATATCATCTCCTTTGCCTGCAATGCCTGCCCCCCCAAGCAGATCCGGATTACGGACAGCTGCCAGGGCTGCCTGTCCCATCCTTGCATGAATGTGTGCCCCAAGGATGCCATTTATCTGGACAAGGACAAGCATTGCCACATTGACCAGGACAAGTGCATCAAATGCGGCCGGTGCTTCAACCAGTGCCCCTACCACGCCATCAGCAAGATTGAGCGCCCCTGCGCCGCAGCCTGCGGCATGGACGCCATCGAATCCGACGAGCTGGGCCGGGCCAAGATCAACTACGACAAGTGCGTCTCCTGCGGCATGTGCCTGGTGAACTGCCCCTTTGCCGCCATCGCGGACAAGAGCCAGATCTTCCAGGTCATCAACGCCATGAACCGCGGATCCAAGGTCATCGCCTGCGTGGCCCCCGCCTTTGTGGGCCAGTTCGGCAAGGCCGCCACGCCTGCCAAGCTGAAGGCCGCCATGCGGATCCTGGGCTTTGACGATGTGGTGGAGGTGGCCATCGGCGCGGACCTGTGCACCGTGGAGGAGGCCAAGGATTTCCTGGCGGAGGTGCCGGAGAAGCTGCCCTTCATGGGCACCAGCTGCTGCCCCGCCTGGTCCGTCATGGCCAAGAAGCTGTTCCCGGAGTTCAAGGACTGCATCTCCATGGCCCTCACCCCCATGGTGATCACCGCCCGCATGGTGAAGAAGGACCATCCGGATGCCCGGATCTGCTTCATTGGGCCCTGCGCAGCCAAGAAGCTGGAGGCCAACCGGAAATCTGTCCGGTCGGATGTGGACTACGTGCTGACCTTTGAGGAGCTGCAGGGCATGTTCGATGCCAAGAACATCGACTTCACCACCCTGGAGGCGGACCCGGAGGACGGCCTGAACGAGGGCACCTCCATGGGCCGCGGCTTCGCGGTGGGCGGCGGCGTGGCCGCGGCCGTGGTAGAGGCCATCAAGCACATCGACCCCACCCGGGAGGTACAGATCGAGTACGGCGACGGCCTGCGGGAGTGCAAGAAGATGCTGATGATGGCCAAGGCCGGAAAGCGCAACGGCTATCTGCTGGAGGGCATGGGCTGCCCCGGCGGCTGCGTGGCCGGCGCCGGCACCATCACCCCCGTGCGGGAGAGCACCCTGAATGTTGAGAAGTTCAAGAAGGAGGCCGCGGAGGTCAGCAGCACCGCCAGCCCCTATGTGGACCGTCTGAAAGACGTGGAGGAATAACCGCTAAAGCAAGAAAGCGGGCCACCCAAAAGGGTGGCCCGCTTTGTGCGTTTTCCGGAAAAGCTGTGGTTCTGCTTACATTTGGTACAGAAGAACCATCAGCGGCATGGTCCCGATACAGAGAAGCGTGGTGATTACATTAATGGCGCCGGCGTAGTCTCCTTCATGACCGTAAACTTGAGCGATCTGAGTGACGTTAGCCGCCGCAGGGGCACTTGCTGCCAGCAGGCTGATCATCAGGATGGACTGGCCGTCCGGCACCAGGGCCGCAAGGCCAGAGTATTTGAAAATACACAGGACCACCAGCGGCAGGGCGATCAGCCGCAGGAAGGCCACCTTCCAGATGCTGCGGATGCGCAGGACCGCCAGCAGGTTCTGCTCTCCCATGAGCATGCCGGCGACAAACATGCTGAGGGGGCCGATGGTGGAGGCAATGGACTTCATGGTACCGGCGATTACCGTAGGCAGGGGCAGGTTCAGCAGAAACAGCAGCACACCCACAAACACGGAAATGATGTTGACATTCAGGAGAATTTTTTTCAGCGAGACATTCCGGTCACCACTCAGAATAATCCGGCAGTGACTCCACATGGGAAACTGCTGCACCAACTGAAACATGCTGCAATAGATGACCCACTCCGGCCCCAGGACCGCAGTCACCAGGGGGATGATGAGGTTACCGGAATTGGTGTAAATCAGGGAGGCCTGTTCCACCGGCGTCAGACGCAGGGGGCGGTGCAGTAAGGCCGTGGCAATGAAAAACAGAGCGTGGATGCCAATGGCGGCCCCAAGGGAGAGGGCCAGACCCTGAAGCAGCTCCGGCGTACGCTGGAGCTGGAAGGCGTTGATGATGACGCAGGGAGTGACCAGATACAGACAGACTTTGGACAGAACCCGGCTGTCCTCCGGCTTCAGCAGATGCAGGCGGACCAGGAGCCAGCCCAGGACGATACACAGAAAAAGCTGTACGATCTGTTCAAGCAGCATCAATACCATGAAAACGTTCCTCCATCCACACACAGGTGCGAGTTTAATCGTACCACGCCAAAAGAGGAAAAACAACCAGAAAGTTTATATAGCGTAAAAAAACTGGGACTGCAGTAAAAAGGCTCCCCCATCCAGCGGATGGGGGAGCCTTTGTTCAGTCACGGTCTGCCTCAGTCGGTGACGTAGGGCAGCAGGGCGATCTGCCGGGCGCGCTTGATGGCCTCGGTCAGCTGACGCTGATGCATGGCGCAGGTGCCGGTGGTCCGGCGGGGCAGGATCTTGGAACGCTCAGAGACAAAGCGGCGCAGCTTGGCGGCGTCTTTGTAATCGATATACTCGCATTTGTCCGCGCAGAACTGGCAGACCTTGCGGCGCTTGCCGCGGTTGGGGCGAGCGGGTCTCGCTTCACGATCAAAAGCCATGAAATGGTTCCTCCTTTATCAAAAGTCAGAACGGCAGTTCGCCGTCCTCTTCGCCGATCTCGGCGAAATCGGATTGTCCGCCCATCGGTGCGGCGTTGCGGCCGCCCATGGGGGCGCTGTAAGAAGCGGGTGCGCCGCCGAAATCGCCGGCGCCGTCCCGTTTGGAATCCCCGAAGTAGACATTGTCGGCGACGATCTCGGCGCTTCTGCGCTTGCCGCCGTCCTTGTCCGTCCAATCGCGGATCTGCAGCCGGCCCTCCACCACGGCCATGCGGCCCTTGGTGAAGTATTTGCTGACAAACTCCGCGGTGCTGCGCCAGGCCACCACGTCGATAAAATCGGTCTCCTTTTCGCCGCTCTGGGACTTAAAGTCCCGGTCCACAGCCAGGGAGAAGGACGTGACGGCGGTGCCGCTTCCGGTGCGGCGCAGCTCGGGGTCCCGGGTCAGACGACCCATGATGATGATCTTGTTGAGCATATCAATGCCCCCTTACTCGCCCTTGCAGACGATCAGGGAACGCATGATGCCGTCCGTGATCCGCAGAACACGGTCCAGCTCCTTCGGGAAAGAAGGCTCGCTGGTGAAGGTCATCAGGACGTAATAACCCTCGGTCTTGTAGTTGATGGGATAAGCCAGCTTGCGGCTGCCCCACTCTTCCACTTCCACAGCGGAACCATTCTGCTCAGCCAGGGTCTTGAACTTGGCCACCAGCGCGGCGGTGTTCTCCTCACCCTGTGCAGGGTCGATGATATACACGACCTCATAATTGGCAGAAACCTTTGCCATATTTGCACCTCCTTCTGGACAAATGGCCCC
>ENA-UEYG01001137-UEYG01001137.1-human-gut-metagenome-genome-assembly--contig:-NODE-1137-length-19851-cov-8.266663_pt1 | contig 19851 bp, 11 predicted proteins | sample MGYA00242933_ERZ507934 | MGnify/ENA primary metagenome ERZ507934 (study PRJEB26167, sample SAMN06115527) | human gut metagenome | host: Homo sapiens | place: China:Zejiang | collected 2015-11-10... | reverse complement strand
TGGTGAGGGGAGAGCGAACCCTTCTGGAGAAGGGTTCCCTCTCCCCTCCCCCGAACCCCCTCCTCTCTCCCTCCCAAGACTTTCGACTTTATCGAATCCCCCTTTCCGGGAAGTTCGTATGAAAAGGGGCTGCTCCTTTGCGGAGGCGGCCCTTTCTTGTTTTCATCCAGACAACGGCATTGCGATTTCCCGAAATGAGAATTTTCTCAAACTGAGAAGTTTTTTGGCAGGAAGAGGGATGCAGAGACTCGTTTAATCGGTTTGTTTTATACGCTATCATGAAGGCTCATAACATTGGCCCGACAATTGCTTTCTTGGGAAATAGACCGGACATCCGGCATCATTCCTCTGGAGGCTTCCCATGAGCACCGTCGATTTTTCCCGTGTTAACGAACTCGCCCAAAAATATGAACCGGAAATGACCCGATTCCTGCGCGATATGATCCGCATCCCGAGCGAAAGCTGCCAAGAAGAAGGCGTGATCCGGCGCATCAAGGAAGAAATGGAAAAGGTCGGCTTCGACAGGGTCGAAATCGACAAGATGGGCAACGTCCTCGGCTACATCGGAAACGGCCCCCGCCTCATCGCCTTTGACGCGCACATCGATACCGTGGGCGTCGGCAACCGCTCCAACTGGACATTCGATCCCTACGAGGGCTACGAAGATGCCGAAACCATCGGCGGGCGCGGCGCGAGCGATCAGGAAGGCGGCATGGCCAGCATGGTTTACGCCGGGAAGATCATCAAAGAGCTTGGCCTGTGCCCCAAAGACTGCACCATCGTCATGGTCGGGACGGTGCAGGAAGAGGACTGCGACGGCCTGTGCTGGCAGTACATCATCAATGAAGACGGGCTGAAGCCCGAATTTGTGGTATCCACCGAACCCACCGACGGCGGCATCTATCGCGGCCAGCGCGGGCGCATGGAAATCCGCGTGGACGTAAGCGGCGTATCCTGCCACGGTTCCGCCCCGGAACGCGGCGACAACGCCATCTACCGCATGGCCCACATCATGACCGAGCTTGAACAGCTTAATGCCCGGCTCGCGGACGACCCCTTCCTCGGCAAAGGGACCCTCACCGTTTCCCAGATTTTCTATACGTCGCCTTCCCGCTGCGCGGTGGCGGACAGCTGCGCCATTTCCGTGGACCGCCGCCTGACCTTCGGCGAAGACAAGGATCTCGCCATTTCCCAGATTGAGAATCTGCCCTCGGTCAAGGCCGCCGGAGACAAGGCCAAGGTGTCCATGTACACCTACGAAGTCCCCTCGTGGACCGGCCTCGTCTACCCCACCGACTGCTACTTCCCCACGTGGGTCCTTCCCGAAGACCATGTGGTGACGAAATCCACCGAAGAGACTTACCGCAGCCTGTTCGGACGCGAACCCCGCACCGACAAGTGGACATTTTCCACCAACGGCGTGTCCATCATGGGCCGCTACGGGATCCCGGTCGTCGGCTTCGGCCCCGGTAAGGAAAAGGAAGCCCACGCCCCTGACGAAAAGACGTGGAAGCAGGATCTCATCGAATGCGCGGCCCTGTACGCCGCCCTCCCAGCAACTTACGTCGCCAAATCCAACTAAATACAGGCAACTCCCTGCGGGCCTCCTCCCCACCAGTCAAAAGTCTTAGGAAGATGAGGGGAGGGGGTCCGGGGGAGGGGAGAAGGAAGCCCTTCTCCAGAAGGGTTCCTTCTCCCCTCCCCCGCTTTCCCCTTCCTCTTCAGGAGCACGCCATGAGCCGGAAACTTGCGGTCATCGCCATCGGGGGCAACTCCCTCATCAAGCACCGCGACAAGCAAAGCGTCGAAGACCAGTACCTCGCGCTGTGCGAGACGATGGAGCACATCGCCGACGTCATCCAACAGGGCTGGCAGGTGCTGATCACCCACGGCAACGGCCCGCAGGTGGGGTTCATCATGCTGCGCTCGGAAATCGCCCGCGCGGTCGCGGGGATGCACATCGTCCCGCTGGTAAGCTGCGTCGCGGACACACAAGGCGCCATCGGCTACCAGATCCAGCAATCGCTCGACAACGTGCTCAAGCGGCGCGGCCTTGCGGACAAGACGGGCCGGACGGTTTCGCTGGTCACGCAGGTCCGCGTGGACATCGCCGATCCCGGTTTCAGCGATCCAGGCAAGTTCGTGGGCGAATTCTACGCCGAGGATCAGCTCGCGGAGCTGCACCAACAGCATCCCGACTGGATACTCAAGCCGGACGCCAACCGCGGCTGGCGGCGCGTGGTCCCTTCGCCCAAGCCTTGCGAAATCATTGAACTGGACGCCATAAAGAACCTGCTCGACTCCGGGTTCAATGTCGTCGCCGTGGGCGGTGGGGGCATCCCGGTGGTCCGTATGCCCGAGGGGCTCTTCGGGGTGGACGCGGTCATCGACAAGGATCTCGCCTCGTCCCTGCTGGCGACGCAGCTCGGCGCGGACATGCTCGCCATCTCCACGGGCGTCGAAAGCGTCGCCCTCAATTACGGAACCCCCATGCAACGCCCGCTGCACAACGTCCCCGTCTCCGAAATGGAACGCTATCTCGCCGAGGGGCACTTCCCCGCCGGAAGCATGGGCCCCAAAATCAAGGCCGCCGTGGACTTCATCCGCAACGGCGGCTCGGAAGTCGTCATTACCAGCCCCGAATATCTCAACGCCGCGCTCACGAAGGGAGCGGGCACACATATTACCAAAGAGTAACAGGAGCACATCATGGATAAGATCCGCATCCGCAAGCTGATCGGCAGCCTCGCCAAGCGTGATTACCGCCGCATGTACATGAACGACTTCTTCCTGACGTGGGAGAAGAGCGACGACGAAATCGCCGCGACCTTCCTTGTGGCGGAAATCCTGCGCGGCCTGCGGGAAGCCAACATCTCTTGCAGGATGTTCGATTCCGGGCTCGGCATCTCCCTGTTCCGCGACAACTCCACGCGTACCCGGTTCAGCTTCGCCAGCGCCTGCAACCTGCTCGGCCTTGAAGTGCAGGATCTCGACGAAGGCAAATCGCAGATTGCCCACGGCGAAACCGTGCGCGAAACCGCGAACATGATTTCCTTCATGGCCGACGTCATCGGCATCCGCGACGATATGTACATCGGCAAGGGCAACGCCTACATGCACACGGTTTCCGAAGCGGTGCAGGAAGGTTACCGCGACGGCGTGCTGGAACAGCGGCCCACGCTGGTCAACCTCCAGTGCGACATCGACCACCCCACCCAGTGCATGGCGGATATGCTGCACATCATCAACCATTTCGGAGGGGTGGAAAAGCTCAAGGGCAAGAGGATCGCCATGAGCTGGGCCTATTCGCCCTCCTACGGCAAACCCCTCTCCGTGCCGCAGGGCGTCATCGGCCTGATGACCCGTTTCGGCATGGACGTCGTGCTGGCGCATCCCGAAGGCTATGAAGTCATGGGCGGCGTCGAGGAGGTGGCCCGCCGCAACGCCGCCGCGACCGGCGGTTCGTTCACGAGGACGAACGATATGGCCGAAGCCTTCGCGGGCGCGGACATCGTGTATCCCAAGAGCTGGGCTCCCTTCGCGGCCATGCAGCAGCGCACCGATCTCTACGGCGCGGGCGACATGGAGGGCATCAAGAAACTCGAAAAGGAATTGCTGGCCCAGAACGCCAACCATAAGGATTGGGAGTGCACTGAGGCGCTGATGGCTTCCACCCGCAACGGCGAGGCGCTGTACATGCACTGCCTGCCCGCCGACATTTCCGGCGTATCCTGCGCCGAGGGTGAAGTAGCCGCCAGCGTGTTCGACCGCTACCGCGTGCCGCTATACAAGGAAGCCAGCTACAAGCCCTATATCATCGCGGCTATGATTACCCTTGCCCGCAAGCGCAACCCTGCGGATCTGCTCCTCGATCTGCTCGAAAAGGGCGGTCAGCGCTGCTTGTAAGGAAAGTATGAAGGCACGGGGGAGGGAGCTTCTTGAAAAAGCCCCTCCCCCGGACCTGCCAGAACGGCTCGCTCCTCTCCTGCAAAAACTTTGACTGGTAGGGTGGCCGCGAACGGGAGTTCCGTTGTATGGAAAGAAACGTGGAAAGAACAATGAACAAGCTGTCACGGCGTCGCAACCCGCCCCTGAAAAGTTTCACTTTGCGGAGTGCGGACAAAGCCGTATAAACCATAAGTAGAAAGAAAACTCCCGATGTGTCTCCTCCCCGCCAGTCAAAAGCCTTTGGAGAGGAGGGGGCGCGGGAAGGGAAGCGTTCTTCAGAAGGTTCCCCCCCCCCCGCACAATCCAGTGCCTTGCAGGAGAGATGCCATGATCGCGTTCAGACTCAACGGGCAGGCCACGACGTATGACGGCGATCCAGCCGCTTCGCTCCTTTCCTATCTCCGCAATGACCGCCGCCTCACGGCGGCCAAGGACGGCTGTTCCGGTCAGGCGGCCTGCGGAGCCTGCCTTGTGGAACTGAACGGCAAGGCGTGCCTCGCCTGCTCCACCCCCATGAGCAAGGTAACCGACGGCGACATTGTCACACTCGAAGGCCTGCCGGAAACGTTCAGGCGGACGCTCGGCATGGCGTTCGTCAACCGCGGGGCCGTCCAGTGCGGATTCTGCACCCCCGGCTTCCTCATGCGGGCCAAGGTTCTCCTGCAAACCAATCCAAACCCCACCCGGGAAGAAGTCGTCAAGGCCGTCCGTCCGCATCTGTGCCGCTGTACCGGCTACGTCAAGCTTGTGGACGCCATCCTCGACGCCGCGAGGTTGTTACGTGAAGGAAACATGCCCGAACCCGACGATAACCCGCGCCTCGGATCGGGCTGGCCCAAGTATGGCGGCTACGAACGGGCTGTCGGAACCCGCCCCTTCGTCAACGACATCGACGCACCCGGCATGGCGCACGGAGCCATCGTCTTCAGCGAGCATCCCCGCGCCCGCGTGCTTGCCATCCATACGGATGAAGCGGCGGACATGCCCGGCGTCGTCCGCATCCTGACCGCCGACGACATCCCCGGCGAGCGTGTGCTCGGCCTTTACGCCAAGGACTGGCCCGTCTATATCAAGGTTGGCGAAGTCACCCGTTACATCGGCGACGCGCTGGCCTGCGTGGTCGCGGAAACCGAGGCCGAAGCCCGCGCTGCGGCGGCCTGCGTCAAGGTCGATTATGAGGTTCTGACGCCGCTCCTCGACATGGAGGAGGCGGAAACCTCGCCCATCCAGATCCACGAAAACGGCAATATCCTGCTCGACAAGACCATCCGGCGCGGCGAGCCCGTGGACGATGCCTTGGCCCGCTGCGCCTTTACCGCCGAGGCCACATATCGGACTCAGGCCGTCGAGCACGCCTTCATCGAGCCCGAAGCGGCGCTGGCCGTTCCCGAAGCGGGCGGGGTACGCCTCTATGTCCAGTCGCAAGGCATCTGGCACGACAAGACCGACATAGCCGCCCTGCTCCATGTCCCCACGCCCAAGGTCACGGTCACGCTGGCCGACTCCGGCGGCGCGTTCGGCGGCAAGGAGGACTTCACCTGCCAGCCCCATGCCGCGCTCGCCGCGTATCTGCTCGGGCGTCCGGTCAAGGTCCGGCTCTCCCGGCCCGAATCCATCCGTATGCACCCCAAACGCCACGGCATGAAGCTCCATTACGTCATCGGCTGCGACGAAAAGGGAATCCTGCAGGCCGCCAAGGTCCGTATCATCGCGGATACCGGCGCGTACGCCTCGGCGGGCGGCCCGGTCGTCACCCGCACCGGCACCCATGCCACCAGCGTCTATCACATCCCCTCCGTGGACGTGCATGTGAAGGCGGTATTCACGAATAACCTTCCGGCGGGCGCGTTCCGGGGGTTCGGGGTCAACCAGTCGAATTTCGCTATGGAATGCCTCATCGACGAGCTGTGCGAAAAGGGCGGCTTCGACCGCTGGCAATTTCGCTATGACAACGCCGTGGCCCCGGGCCGCATGGTCACCACCGGGCAGATACTCGGCGAAGGCACGGCCCTGCGCGAAACCCTGCTCGCGGTGCGCGACGCCTTCCGCAGCCACCCCCGGGCGGGCATCGCCTGCGCCATCAAGAATTCCGGCATCGGCAACGGCATCCCCGAGCCCTGCGATTGTTACCTTGAAGTGCACCCGGCCCCGGAACAGCCGGCGGGCGCGCGGCTCGTCCTGCATCATGGCTGGACGGAGATGGGACAGGGCATCAACACGGTAGCCCGGCAGATGCTGTGCGAGGTGGCGGAACTCGGCCCTGATGTCGCCATCGACATGACCGCATCCACCGAACACGGGGCTTTCGCAGGCAGCACCACCGCCAGCCGGGGCACGTTCCAGCTTGGGCACGCCGTGGTCAACGCCGCCCGGCAGCTTCGCGGTGATCTGAACAAGTACGGCGGACGCCTCGACCGTCTCGTGGGCCGTTTCTACAAGGGACATTACGACTCGGCGGGGCAGACTTCCGGGCAGGGCGCGCCGGGTGAAATCCGCAACCACGTTTCCTACAGCTTTGCCACGCATGTGGTATTCATGGACGAGGAAGGCGGGATTGAAAAGATCATCGCCGCGCACGACTCGGGCCGCGTCGTCAACCGCCCGCTCTATGAAGGGCAGGTACAGGGCGGCGTGGTCATGGGCATGGGCTATGCCCTGACCGAAAGCATCCCGGTCAAGGACGGCTATCTGACCTCCGGCAGGTTCAACGCCTGCGGCCTGCTCCGCTCGGTGGACGTGCCGGAAATAGAGGTCATCGCCGTGGAAGTCCCCGATCCCGAGGGGCCGTGCGGGGCCAAGGGCATCGGGGAAATCGCCTGCATTCCCACCGCGCCCGCCATCGTCAACGCCCTGTATCTTGTGGACGGCGTGAGAAGGCGGGAACTGCCCGTGCGCAAGAAGAGGTAGCGCTTCCGACGGGCAAGGGGCTGCCGTCCCCTCCCTTGATTATCCATCATATCCCCTACTCCCAAAGGAGCCGACAATGAGCCTGTACCTGCGCAACGCCACATGGATCGACCCGGAAACATTCAAGGCGACGACCACGACGATCAAAGTTGAAGAAGGTCCGTTCGGCGGGATGGAGTTTGATGCCCACGCGCCTGTGGAGTGTCCGCCGGAAGACACCGTACTGGATTGCACGGGCCGTCTCGTCATGCCCTCCTTCGGCTGCGGGCACCACCATATCTACTCGGCCCTCGCACGCGGTATGCCTCCCGCACCCAAGACGCCGACCAACTTCCTTGAGGTGCTCGAATACGTCTGGTGGCGCATGGACAAAAAGCTCGACCACGACATGATCGAGGCCAGCGCCCTCGTTACCGGCCTGTATTGTGCCAAGAACGGCGTAACCTTCGTCATCGATCACCATGCCTCGCCCTTCCATCTGGACGGCAGCCTCGAAACCATCGCCAAGGCGCTGGACCGCGTGGGCCTCGGACACCTGCTCTGCTATGAAATCTCCTGCCGCGACGGCGAGGGCATCAAGGAAAAGGGCCTTGCCGAAACCGACGCCTTCCTGTCCTCCGGGCGCAAGGGCCACGTCGGGCTGCACGCCTCCTTCACGGTGGACGACGACCTGCTCGGGCGCGCCGTGGATCTCGCCCGCAAGCACAAGACGGGCGTACACATCCATGTCGCCGAAGGCATCGAGGATCAGGAACACTGCGCCCGTACCTACGGCAAGAGCGTCGTGCGCCGCCTCTCGGACGCGGGCGTGCTTGATCTGCCTCTGTCCATCCTCGGGCATTGCGTCCATCTTGATGCGGAAGAGCGTGACCTTATCCGCACTTCGCCCTGCTGGGTCGTGCAGAACACCGAAAGCAACCTCAACAACAACGTCGGGCTCGGACGCTACAACGATTTCCCGCGCGTCATGCTCGGCACGGACGGTATGCACAGCGACATGATCCGCAGCGCGCAGTCCTCCTATTTCATCGCCGGGCTCGCCGAAGGCGGCATGTCTCCCCTGGCGGCCTACCAGCGCCTCCGCGCCGTACACGCGCACATCCAAGGCCACAATGCGCCGGGCGGCGGGGCGAACGATCTGGTCATCCTCAACTACGATTCCCCCACGCCGCTGACGCAGGACAACTTCCCCGGGCACTTCTGTTATGCCTTCGACGCCCGCAACGTGGAGTCCGTCATCAGCCAAGGCAGGCTCATCGTGGATCACGGCAGGCTCGCCAGCATGGATGAGGACGACATCCTCGCCTACGCCAACGAACAGGCCCGCCGTCTCTGGGCTTTGCTGTAAACCCTCAACAGGGAAACAGGCTCACCATGCGTATGCTTATTACCGGCGGACTGGTCGCACGCGCGGACGGCGTCTTCAACACGGACATCCTGATTGAAGACGACCGGATTCTGGAACTCGGCGAACGGCTGCACGAAGTCCCACAGCCTAATGGGACTGAAATCGTGGACGTATCCGGCTACGTGGTCATGCCCGGCGGGATCGACGCCCATACCCACGTCAACCTGACGGCGGGCGGCGCGCACGTCTCCGACGGTTTCGAAGCCGGAACGCTGGCGGCGGCATGGGGCGGCACCACGACCATCGTGGAACACCCGGGCTTCGGCCCACAGGGATGCGATCTGCCCCATCAGTTCACCGTGTATCTGGAGCAGGCGGACGGCCGCTGCCACACGGACTATGCCTTGCACGGCGTGTTCCAACATGTGGACGACGACGTCCTTGCCCGGATTCCCGAGGTCGTGGCGCAGGGATTTCCCACGCTCAAGGCCTACACCACCTATGACGGCAGGCTGGATGACGAAGGGCTGCTGCAGGTTCTCGCCGCGCTCAGGGATGCGGGCGGCCTGCTCGCCGTCCATTGCGAAAACCACGCCATCACCCGTTTTCTGGGGGACAAACTGCGCCGCGAAGCGCCGCGCGATCCCATGAGCCATCCCCGGAGCCGCCCGGCCCGGTGCGAGGCCGAAGCCGTCAACCGGATTCTGAAGCTGGCGAAAACGGCGGAAGCCCCCGTGTACATCGTGCACCTGTCCACGGCGGAAGGTCTGGCCTGCATCCGCGAGGCGCAGAAGGCCGGGCAGCCGGTCATTGCCGAAACCTGCCCGCAGTACCTTCTGCTCGACGAGTCCGCCTATGCCGAACGGGACGGCCCCAAGTACATCATGGCCCCGCCCCTGCGGACGAAGGCGGATCGCGCCGCGCTCTGGGAGGGCCTCGCGGACGGCAGCATCTCGGTTGCCGCTACCGATCACTGTTCCTTCTCGCTGGCCCAGAAACGGGAACGCGGGAAGGAAAGCGTGCTGGATTGTCCCGGCGGCGTTCCCGGAGTCGAAACGCGCATCCCTCTGCTGTTCAGCGAAGGCGTGCTGCACGGGCGTCTGACGCTGCCGCGTTTCGTGGACGTGGTGTCCACGTCTCCGGCCCGGCTCATGGGGCTTGCCTCCAAGGGGCGCCTCGAACCCGGCGCGGACGCGGACATTGTGGTCATCGATCCCACGGATGAGCGGCTGATCAAAACCCGGAATCTTCATCAAAAGGTGGACTGCACCCCGTATGAGGGCATGGTCGTGCGCGGCTGGCCCCGCCATGTCTGGCTGCGCGGCGAACCTATCATTTTCGGCAGGCAGCTCTCCGGGTATGCAGGACAGGGAAGGTTCGTTCCAAGAACGCTGTAGAGTCATTTCAAAATGAAATGGCTCTCGCCACACGCAGGTGCGGGCGGCACGCGAAAGCCCTTCTTTTCCGATGCCCATTCCTCTCCAGTTTCCACATACTTCCAAGGAGACGCATACATGCATACCGATCGCTTCACACCGCTGGACGCCGCAACGCTGCTCCGCTGGATGCAGCACGACCTGCCGAACAAGCAGCTGTTCGGCATCGGCCGGGAGCTTTTCTTTATGCCGAAGCCTGATGATCCGTTCCGCATGGAACGCTACGGCAAGGTGCTGGAAACCCCTCTCGGCGTGGCCGCCGGTCCGCATACGCAGCTTGCCCAGAATATCCTGTCCGCGTGGCTGTGCGGCGCTCGGTATATCGAACTCAAGACAGTGCAGGTGCTCGACGAGCTGAACGTCGCCAAGCCCTGCATCGACATGGCCGACGAGGGTTACAACTGCGAATGGTCGCAGGAACTGAAGCTTGATCAGTCCTTCGAGGAGTACCTCAAGGCTTTCGTGCTGCTGTATGTACTGCGCGACATGCTCAACCTGCCCGTGGAGGCCGACCCCGGCAAGGGGCCCGGTTTCATCTTCAACATGAGCGCAGGATACAACCTTGAAGGCATCAAGAGTCCCGCCGTGCAGCGTTTCCTCGACCGTATGGAAAACGCGGAGGAAGACGTGAAGCGGATCAAGACCGAGCTGGCCCAGCTCTACCCCGCCATCGAGAAGATGCCCATTCCGGCCCGCCTCTCCGATAACCTGACGGTCTCCACCATGCACGGCTGCCCGCCCGACGAAGTGGAAAGCATCGGCCGCTATTTCATCACCGAACGCAGGTACCACACGACCATCAAGCTGAACCCCACCCTGCTCGGCCAAGAACGCCTGCGCGACATTCTGAATACGCAGCTCGGCTATGACGTATGCGTTCCCGACGAAGCCTTCGGACATGACCTCAAATACAACGACGGCGTGGCCATCATCCGCAACCTCGCCGCAGCCGCCGAAACGGCGGGCGTGGCCTTCGGGCTCAAGCTGACCAACACGCTCGAAACCACAAACGAAAAGCAGAACCTGCCCCGCAGCGAAGGCATGGTGTACATGAGCGGCAGATCCCTGCACCCCATCAGCATCAACCTTGCCGAACGGTTGCAGCAGGAATTCGACGGGAAGCTGGACATCGCCTTCTCCGCCGGGGTGGATACGTTCAACGTGGCGGACACGTTGGCTTGCGGCCTCCGTCCGATCACCATGTCCTCCGACATCCTCAAGCCCGGCGGCTACGGGCGGCTGCACCAGTACCTCGACACGCTGCGCGCCGAAATGCGCAAGGCCGGGGCCCACACCATAGCCGAATGGGAAAAGAGCCGATCGCCGATCGCCGGCAATCCCGGTTTCGCCAACCTCGTCAGCTATGCGGCGGCTGTCCTCGGCAAGCACAGCCGCTACCACAAGGAACGGTTCCCCTACGTTTCGGTCAAGACAGAACGCCCGCTCCCGCGCTTCGACTGCGCCGCCGCGCCCTGCATGTCGGGCTGTCCGGCGGAACAGGCCATCCCCCGGTATCTCGACGCCGTGGCCCGGGGCGATTTCGAGCTGGCGTGGCGGGTCATCACCGCCACCAACCCGTTCCCGAACATTCAGGGCATGGCCTGCAACCATCAGTGCCAGAGCCGGTGTACCCGCATCAATTACGACAAGCCGCTCATGATCCGCGAGGTCAAGCGCTTCGTGGCCGAAAAAATGGCCGAAGCCGCTTCCGGCGTTCCCGCCGCCCAAACCGGGAAGCGCGCCGCCGTCATCGGGGCGGGCCCGGCCGGGCTGTCCTGCGCCCGCTTCCTCGCCGCACAGGGCGTGGAGGTGCACCTGTACGAAGAAAAGCCGGTGCTCGGCGGCATGGCGGGCGACGCGATCCCCGCGTTCCGCCTGACCGGAGACAGCCTGCGCCGCGACATCGACGCCATCCTCGAGCTGGGCGTGCGGCTCCATAAGGATACGCCCGTGGACGCCGCCCTGTTCGACACGCTGGCCGAGGAAAACGACGCCGTCTATATCGCGGTGGGCGCGCAGGAAAGCCTGCCCCTCGGTATCCCCGGCGAAGATGCCGCCGGAGTTCTGGATCAGCTTTCGTTCCTCTCCGCCGTACGCCGGTGCGAGCCCACGGGCATCGGCTCCCACGCCGTCGTCATCGGGGCGGGGAATTCCGCAATGGACTGCGCCCGGGCCGCCAGACGACTCGTGGGAGAAGACGGCAGCGTGACCATCGCCTACCGCCGCACCCGCAAGGAAATGCCCGCTGACATCGAAGAAATCGAAGCCGCACTGGATGAAGGCGTTCGCATCGTGGAACTGTGCGCCCCTGAGGAAGTCCTTGCCGATGGAGGCCGCGTTTCCGGCCTGCGCTGCCGCCGGATGCGGCTGGTCCCCGATCCCGACGGCGGGCGTCCCCGTCCCGTTCCCACGGATGAGGCCTTCACACTGGACGCGGATACGCTCATCGTGTCCATCGGGCAGCGGGTGAAGGCCGGCTTTCTGCCCGACGCGATGACGCTTAAGGCCGATCCCCATACCAGCCAGACATCGCTGCCGAACGTGTTCGCGGGCGGTGACGCCGTGCGCGGCGCATCGACCCTGATCAACGCCGTGGCCGACGGACGCCATGCCGCCGAAACCATCCTTGTCCGCCTCGGCCTGTCCGCACAGGCGGCCACAGCCACGCCGTCCGACGAACGGAGGCCGGATCTCGACGGATTGCGCATCCGGCAGGCCACCCGCGTCATGGGCCCGGCCCTGCCGGAACGCAGCCCGGAAAACAGGCTGGATTTCGATCCCGCCATCCGTACCCTCACCGAAGAGGAGGCTATGGACGAATCCCGCCGTTGCCTCCAGTGCGATCTGGTCTGCAACGTCTGCACCACGGTCTGCCCCAACCGGGCCAACGTCGCCCTGCTCTCCCTGCCCATGCCGCATCCCGTGCAGGTTGCGGTGCGCGACGGCAACGGCGTGCGCGTGGAAACGCTCTCCAATCGGCGGCTCGAACAAAGTTACCAGATAGTCAACATTGCCGACGCCTGTAACGAATGCGGCAACTGCGCCACCTTCTGCCCTTCGGCGGGTGCGCCGTACCGGGACAAGCCCCGTATCCACCTGTCCCGCGAATCCTTCGACAACGCCCCGGACGGCTACCGGCTCGCCAGTCCGGCCCGGCTGGAAGGCAAGCGCGGCGGCAAGGCCTTCTCGCTGGCTGCGGAAAAGAACGGCTTCGTCTTCGAAAGCGATGCCCTCATCGCCCATCTCGACGGCGGAACCCTCTGCGCCACCAAGGTTACGCTGAACGACGACGTCAAGGAGGCCGCCCTGTCCGGCGCGGTGGAGGCCGTCACCCTCTTCCGCCTGTTGGCCCGCAAGCAGCCTTTCGCCGGGCCGAAGCACAAATAGGCTCCTCCACAGGCCCGCGGCATCCGGGGCTCCGTTCCTCCCCCCGGATGCTGCGGGTTCTTCCGCATCATGGAACCCCGTCACCCGCAACCCCCTTGCTCCAGCACTGCACCGGCTAAAAAATCCACCCGGCACAAAGAAAATTTTATAGATTCAATAATATGTTTTTATTGATTTTTCTTGTTTCTACAACGAACACGCTATGAAATAGCCGAGAATGCTGCCGACCGGAACCCAAGGTCTAGTTGTGTCATCATGCCACTGCGTATATAGTTCGGGGAAAACCCCTTCTTCGGGCAGCAGGAGTTGCAGCATGTACCAATACCAACAGTTCGCCATTCTTCTCCGCGGCGGCGGGGACATCGCCACGGGCATCGCGCTCAGGCTCTATCGTTCCGGCTTCCGGCGCCTGATCATTCTGGAAACGGCGCATCCAATGGCCGTAAGGCGCAGGGTGGCCTTTTCCGAAGCAGTCTATGAGGGCCTTTGCACGGTGGAAGGCATTACGGCGGCCCTCGCTCCCCGGCCCGAAGAAATCGCCCCGCTCTGGGACGCCGGCTGCATCCCGGTCATGGTCGATCCGCAGGGCGTCAGCATCCCCCGCCTCCGCCCCGAAGTCATCATTGAAGCCACGCTCGCCAAACGGAACGTCGGCGTCGGCATCACCGATGCGCCTCTCGTCATCGGCGTGGGGCCCGGCTTCACCGTGGGCGAAAATGTCCACTGCATCGTCGAAACCAACCGGGGGCACAACCTCGGACGGGTCCTCTACTCAGGCAGCGCGGAGCCCGATACCGGCATTCCCGGCGACATCGTGGGCATGACCACCGAACGTGTGCTGCGCGCTCCGCAGACCGGCATTTTTCTCAGCCGCCACGACATCGGCGACCACGTCAAAGCCGGCGATGTCGTCGCCACCGTTGAGGCCAACGGCGTATCCAAGGAAATCCGCACTGTTATCAGCGGCGTTATCCGTGGCCTTTTGCGCTCGGGAACGCCCGTTACGGATCGGATCAAAGTCGGCGACGTGGATCCGCGCGACAACACGGCTTGCCACCACGTCTCGGACAAGGCCTTTGCCATCGGCGGCGGCATACTGGAAGCCATCCTCGGACGCTTCAACCGCCCCTGCTACATCCGCAGGGGCATCCTCCACTGCCCTGTGGACAAGAACGTGCCCACAGCGTAAACAACGCCACAAGCGAACCATTTCACACCAGAAGAACAGGAGAAGCGGCATGGCAATCGGACAATCCAAACAACGGCTGGATGCCGAAGCCAAAGTGACGGGGCGGGCCCGGTATACCGACGATATGGGCCTGCCGGGTATGCGGCACGCCGCCTATGTGCACAGCACCATCGCCCACGGCATGGTCCTTTCCATTGATGCCTCTGAAGCGCTGGCCCTGCCCGGCGTCGAGGCCGTCTTCACCGCCGATGACGTGCCGGGCTTCCTCTTCCCCACAGCCGGACATCCCTACTCCATGGACCCGTCGCACGGAGACGTGGCCGACCGCCTTCTGCTGACCAAGCACGTCCGCTATTACGGCGACGAAGTGGCCGTGGTCGTGGCCCGCGACGGCCTCACCGCCCGCAAGGCCGCCCATCTGGTCAAAGTCGAATATGAACCCCTTCCGGTCATGACCTCGGCGGAAACGGCGCTGGCTCCCGGTGCGCCCGTGCTCCAGCCCTCAGTGAATCCCGACGGCAACCTGCTCAAGCAGCACACCCTCGAATGCAACGGCACGCTCGACGAGGCCCTTGCGGCCGCCGACGTGGTGGTTGAGGGCGCCTACCGCACGCCGACCATGCAGCATTGCCATCTGGAAAACCAGACGGCCTACGCCTACATGGACGACATGCGGCATATCGTGATCGTCAGCTCCACGCAGATCCCGCACATCTGCCGCCGCGTGGTCGGACAGGCGCTCGGCATCCCGTGGTCGTCCGTCCGGGTCATCAAGCCCTACATCGGCGGCGGGTTCGGCAACAAACAGGATGTGGTGCTGGAGCCCATCATGGCCTTCCTGACCATGAAGCTCGACGGCGCGCCCGTGAGCATGGAATTGACCCGCGAGGAATGTATGCTCTGCACCCGCGTGCGCCACGCCTTTGCCATGACGGCGCGGGCCGGGGCCACAAAGGACGGCAAGCTCCTCGGCTACGGCCTCGACGTGCTCTCCAACACCGGGGCCTACGCCTCGCACGGGCACTCCATCGCGGCGGCGGGCGGTTCCAAGGTCTGCTACGTCTACCCGCACGCCACGTACCGTTTTTCAGCCAAGACCTTTTACAGCAATATTCCCGTAGGCGGGGCCTGCCGGGGCTACGGCTCTCCCCAGACCGCCTATGCCATCGAATGCCTCATGGACGATACGGCCCGCGCGCTCGGCATGGACCCGCTGGATTTCCGCCTGAAGAACACCGGGCGCAACGGCGACATCTCTCCGCTCAACGGCAAGCCGGTCGCCACGCTCGGCATCAGCGACTGCCTTGAGGAAGGCCGTGAAAGGTTCCGGTGGGACGAACGCAAGGCCGCCTGCAAAGCCTTCAATGAAGAAGCCGTCCGCACGGGCAGGCCGTTGCGGCGCGGGGTCGGCGTGTCCGCGTTCAGCTATGGTTCGGGGACCTATCCCGCCAATGTGGAACCGGGCAGCGCCCGCCTCATCCTGAATCAGGACGGCACGGTGAACCTCATGACCGGGGCGACGGAAATCGGACAGGGCGCGGACACCGCCTTTGCCCAGATGGTTTCGGAAACGCTCGGCGTCGCTTATGAAAACATCCACGTCATCTCCACGCAGGACACGGACATCACGCCGTGGGATCCCGGGGCCTACGCCTCCCGCCAGACCTACACCTGCGCCCCCGCCGTGCACGCCGTCGCGGACGAGCTGCGCCGGAAGCTCCTCTGCTATGCCACCGAAATGACCGGACACACGCCCGCCGCCCTGACCATCGCGCCGACCGCGCAGGGCGATGCCGTGGTCTTTGTCCGCAATGCCGAAAGCGTCGTGGTCACGCTGCACGATTTGGCGATGGATTCTTTCTACAACAAGGATCGCGGCGGACAGCTCTCCGCAGAGGCATCCTTCAAGACGCGCCAGAATCCCCCCTCCTTCGGCGGCTGCTTTGCCGAAGTGGAAGTGGACATCGAGCTGTGCAAGGTCCGCATCACGCACATCCTGAACGTGCACGACGCCGGGGTGATCATCAATCCCGCGCTCGCCACGGCGCAGGTGCACGGCGGCATGGGCATGGGCATCGGCTGGGCGCTCTATGAGGAACTGCTCGTCGATCCCGCCACCGGACGCGTGCACAACAACAACCTGCTGGACTACAAATTCCCCACAACCTGCGACATTCCGGATCTGGACTGCGCGTTTGTGGAAACGCAGGAACCCTCAGGCGTATATGGCAACAAGTCGCTCGGCGAGCCGCCGCTCATCAGTCCGGCCCCGGCGCTCCGCAACGCCGTCCTCGACGCGACCGGCGTCGCCGTCAACGCCATCCCCATGACGCCGAAGCTGCTGTTCGAGGAATTCGTGAAGGCTGGATTGGTCAAGGGATAGAAAACTATCGGGGGGGGAGAATGCCCCGCTTATCCCCTTTATGGGGATTCCGCAAAAAGAGGCCTTTTCCCCTCCCCTCATCCACCAAAGATTTTCGTATGCGGGCTTCAGGGCGGCGATGAAATGATGGGCCGACCGGAAAACAAACCCCGAGCAACATTTGAGCGAAGACGGTTCATTTGAAAAAAAGAGGATAGGGCTTTTTCCCGGCATATCCTTCCTGAACTCCTTCCGTGTCCCCTCCCCGCCAGCCGACGTTTTGCGGGAGGGGGTCCGGGGGAGGGAGCTTTTTTGAAAAAGCCCTCTCCCCCGGGTATCCTCAACCCAAAGGATCACCCATGTTCGATATACAATCCTATCAAAAAGCGGAGTCCGTGAGCGACGCTATCCGGCTGCTCGGAGAAGATCCCGAAGCCCGCCTCATCGCAGGCGGCACGGACGTGCTCATCAAGCTGCGGGAATTCGAAGGCTTCTCCCGGCTCGTGGATATCCATGACCTGCCCGAACTGAAACCCATCACCCGCGAGGCGGACGGCACCGTGCGCGTGGGCTCGGGGGCCAGCTTTACCGATCTCGAGGAATCCCCCATCATCCGCGAATGCATCCCCATGCTCGGGGAATCCGCCGCCAGCGTCGCCGGGCCGCAGATCCGCAACATGGGCACCATCGGCGGCAACCTCTGCAACGGAGCCGTCTCGGCGGACACCTGCGCACCCGTCCTCGCCCTGAACGGCTACCTCAATATCAGAGGAGCGGAGGGAGAACGGACCATCCCCGCCCTCGGCTTCCATACCGGGCCCGGCAGGGTCGCCCTCAAGCGGGATGAAGTGCTCCTTTCCGTGGAGTTCCGGCCTGAAGACTGGCAGGGCTGGGGCGCGGCGTACCACAAATACGCCATGCGCGAAGCCATGGACATCGCCACCATCGGCTGCGCGGCGGCCGTCAGACTTGACGGGACGGTCATTTCGGGCATCCGGCTGGCCTATTCCGTATCCGCGCCGATCCCGGTGCGCTGCCCCAGCGCCGAAGCCGCCGCTCTGGGCCGCTCCGCGACGCCCGAAGATCTGCCCGCCACCCTCGCCGCGATCAGCGCCGCCGTGGAAGCGGACGTGCAGCCCAGAACCTCGTGGCGCGCCAACCGGGATTTCCGTATGCACATCATCCGCACGCTGGCGGAACGCGTCATTGCCCGGTGCGTCGTCCGCGCCGTCGAACTTCAGGAGGCCGCCTCATGCTGAAAACCATACGCTGCACCGTCAACGGCAAGGCACGGGAACTTTCCTTTGACGTCCGCGCCTCGCTGCTCGAAGTCCTGCGCGCCGAAGGCCTGACCAGCTCCAAACAAGGCTGCGGCGTGGGCGAATGCGGCGCGTGCACCGTGCTCGTCGACAATACCCCTGTAGATTCCTGTATTTTTCTTGCTGTCTGGGCGGACGGCAAAACGATCCGCACCGCCGAGGGCGAAGCCAAGGGCAACCGGCTTTCCCGCGTCCAGCAAGCCTATGTGGACGCCGGGGCCGTCCAGTGCGGCTTCTGCACGCCCGGCCTCGTCATGAGCAGTACGGCCTTCATCGAAAAACACAAAGGCCAGTCCGTTACCCGCGAGGAAATCCGCCGAGGGCACGCCGGGAACCTCTGCCGCTGCACGGGCTACGACGCCATCATCGCCGCCGTGGAAAGCTGCCTCAACGACACGCCGCCGCAAAACACCTGTGCCTGTCTCCGCAAGCCGGACGGGCCATGCCACCATCATCAAAGCTGAGCAAAATCAGCCGTGTTTTTCAGCAGACTTGCCCTGTCCATGATTCCCATGTACAGGGGTTGTCTGTTTTAGGGGGAATCATCCGAAACCATTCAACCACCGGGGAACGCCCATGGCCCAGACAAAAGGCATACTGGAACGGGTTTTCAAGCTGAGCGAAAAAGGAACGACCGTCAAAACGGAAATCCTCGCCGGCCTGACCACCTTCGTCGCTATGGCTTACATCATTTTCGTCAATCCGAGCATCCTCGCGGACGCGGGTATCCCCAAGGAAGCCGCCATTGCCGCAACCGTCTGGTCCGCGGTCATCGGCAGCGCCGCCATGGGCCTCTGGGCCAATTTCCCTGTGGCCGTGGCTCCCGGCATGGGGTTGAACGCCTTCTTCGCCTACTACGTCTGCGGCGTCCTCGGCCTGCACTGGACCGTGGCCCTCGGTGCGGTGTTCTTCTCCGGCATCGTGTTCCTGCTGCTGACGGTTACGCACGTCCGCCAGCTGCTCATTGATGCCGTGCCCATGAACCTCAAGTATGCCATCGTCGTTGGCATCGGCATGTTCATCGCCTTCATCGGGCTCCAGAACGCGGGCATCGTGGTAAAGAACGACGCTACAGTGGTCGCCCTCGGCCATGTCACCCAACCTGGCCCGCTGCTGGCCTGTTGCGGCCTCATGCTCACGGCGGGGCTCATGGCCCGTAACGTCCAGGGGAGCCTGCTCATCGGCATCCTTGTGACCGCCGTGCTCGGCATGGTATTCGGCGTATCCCCGGCCCCTTCCGGGATCGACAGCGTTATGAGTTTCTCCCTCCCGAGCCTCGCCCCCACGTTCATGCAGCTCGACATCATGGGCGCGCTCAAGTACGGCATCATTTCGATCATCTTCACCTTCACCATCGTCGAGCTGTTCGACAACATGGGGACGCTCATCGGCCTCTCCCGCAAAGCCCGGCTGATGGATGACAAGGGCCACATCGAGAACCTCGACAAGGCGCTGGTCACCGACTCCGTCGGTACGGTGGTCAGCAGCTTCCTCGGTACGTCCACCGTCACCAGCTACGTGGAAAGCGCCGCGGGCATTTCGCAGGGCGGCCGCACCGGCCTGACCGCGTTGACCGTGGCGGTCCTGTTCGCCGCCTCTCTGGTGTTCGCCCCGCTCATCGGCCTTGTGCCCGCTTTCGCCACGGCCCCGGCGCTGCTCATCGTGGGCGCGCTCATGATGATGGAAGTGATGAACATCGACTTCAACGACTTTACCGAAGGCTTCCCGGCCTTCATGACCATCATCATGATGCCGCTGACCTACAGCATCGCCAGCGGTTTCGGGTTCGGCTTCGTCAGCTACGCCGCCGTGAAGCTCCTTTCCGGCCGTGCCCGCGAAGTGAGCCTCTTCATGTGGATCATCACCGCCATGTTCGTCATCAACTTCGCCATGCGGAGTTAGGGACAAAAGGGATATTGGAGAGGGGGAGGGGGAAACTTTCTGGAGAAAGTTTC
>ENA-UEYG01001131-UEYG01001131.1-human-gut-metagenome-genome-assembly--contig:-NODE-1131-length-19902-cov-5.204237_pt1 | contig 19902 bp, 21 predicted proteins | sample MGYA00242933_ERZ507934 | MGnify/ENA primary metagenome ERZ507934 (study PRJEB26167, sample SAMN06115527) | human gut metagenome | host: Homo sapiens | place: China:Zejiang | collected 2015-11-10... | reverse complement strand
TCTCGCATTTTGTGGCAAGGATTTTCAAGAAAATCCTTGCAGAGCAGTTAGCTCATTTCATTCGCTAACTGCTCTAGAATAGAGAAAGGAGTGGTAGCCCCAAGATTTCAGCGGTTGGAGCTTATTGCTGAAGTCCTGGGGTGTACAGTTTCGGAATTGTTTGTCTGTAAAAACGAGGAAGTAGCGGCAAAGATATCTGTTATTGAAGATGTTCTGCTGCGGCTGCCGCAGGATGTCCGCAGCGAAGTGCTGCAGGTAATTCTGAACTTATTGTACAGCTTTCAGAAACTATTGCCTGTCTGCAGCATGCAGGCAGAAAAAGAATCGCAACGCGCAGAGCAAAACAGGGTAATGGTGGGGAAACCACCGTCTTCCTGAAAAGTGCGGCTACATCCCCAGCTGGGCGAGCATAGCGTCGATGGCAGACTGGGAAACCCCGTTTTTATCCGGGCCTTTGAGGGCCTCCTGACGGCGCTGCTGGAAAGTCTCCAACGCTTTGTCGGCCTCGTCCCGCAGCTCGGCAGCGGTTTTGTGGGGGTTGGTTTCCGCGCCTTCCAGCATGAGGCCGGAAGAAATGTACAGCTCCACCACGGTATTTTCGATCTGGTTCAGAGCGTCCACCACGCGTTTGATGCGCTGGCCGGTGATGTCCTGAAAGCTCAGGGTGGTAAGCAGGGTGGTTAAATCGTCGCCCAGCCGGTTGTTGTTGTCTTCCAGCCTGCACACCTGTGAAGGCGTGGCCGCGCCCTGGCGCACGGCGGCCAGCATTTCGGCGTTTTGGGCCTGCAGGTCCAGATGGCGCTCTACAATTTCCATGATGCTCATGGTGGCTGTTTCTGTGGCCTTAAGCACTTCGTTCAGTTGGTCCGAGGCTTCGTGAAACAGCGCGTCCGTGGCAGGGCCGGGCAGGGGCTGGTCTTTGGACGCGGTGTAGATCTGGCGGTAAATTTCTCTGAGACCTTGGCGCATGTCCGCAGTCAGCTCTTTGTACACGGCGGGTTCGTCAGCCTTTTTGCTCATACCCTGCCCTTTGCGCGTGGCGCGGTTGTGGTAAAACTTGGCGGCGGCCCCGTGCGCTTGTCACACCCAGGGCCGCCAGGCCTCACTTGTTGGTCTTGAGAAAGGTTTTGGCTCGTGCGGCTTCGGGTGAGCTGGGGTATTTTTTGATCAGTTCCTGCATGCGGGCCTTGGCCGCCGCCCCCTGATTGAGCTTGCTGAAGCTGATGCCCTGCTTCAAGTAAGCGCCGGGCGCGCTGGACGACTTGGGGTACTTTTTGATGACGGTATCGTAGGCCAGGGCCGCGTCGGCAAACTGGTTGCGCTGGAAGTAGCACTCCGCCAGGTAGTACTGAGCTTCCGGGGCCTGGCTGTGGTCTTTATAGTTCTTGAGAAAGTCGGAAAAAGAACGTTGGGCCTCTTCGTATTTGCGGGAGTTGAAGGCATTGACGCCCGCATCAAAGAGGGCCAGCGAAATATCCTTTTGCGGAGCCTGCACCTGCGTCTGCGGCTGGGGTGAAGGCTGGCCCCAGGTGCTGGCGCTGGGCGCCTGGGCCGGACCAGCCGCAGCCGGACCAGTCGCCGCAACGCCGGCAGCAGCGCCGGCCGCAGCGCCGGCAGCGGCCGCCTGGCCGTATGTGGGTTGGCCGTACGTGGGGCTCTGACCATAGGCGGGCGTCTGTCCATAGGCTGGGGTTTGCCCGTAGGCGGGCTGGGCTTGCGGCGCGGCCTGCACTGCGGGCGCGGCCGCAGCGCCGCCGGAAGCGGCGGTCATGGGGTCGCCCAGGTTCAGGTTCAGGGCCATGCTGCGTTCCACCTGGCGCAGGGCCTCGTCATGGGTTTTGACGCGTTCCACCAGGACGCGCGCGCCGCCCACGTTATGCAGGTCGTCCATTTGTCCTTTCAGCGTGTTCAGCTCTTGGCGCATGGCCTGCAGCTGATTCCAGGCGTCGGCCTGGGCGGGCTGCATCTGCCGCAGCTGCACGTCGTGTTGCTGCACCTGTTGTTCCAGGCTCAGGCTGCCGCTGCCGCTGCTGCTGCCCATGCAGCCGCTCAGCGGCAAGGCTGCGCAGGTCAGGGTCAGAATATACAGGGAACGGAATGTGCGCATATATCTTCCTCATCTTCAAAGACGTTGGGGTTGTGGCGCGCCGCAGCGGTGCGGTTCAGGACTGCACCTCGCCCAGAGCTTTTTTGCGACCGGTAAAAATATAAATGATGCCGCCGAGGACCGGAACAAATACCACCAGCAACAGCCACAGCACGCGCTGTTGGGGGCTGGCGAACTCATGCCCCCAGATGTGCAGAATGCTCCACAGTGAAGGGATCATGGGCACCATCAAGATCAGCACATGCCACCAGTGAAAAATCATACAACCTCCTCGGGATGCGGCTGCCGCGCGCGGTGCGCCGGGACAGAAGCGTATTGCCCCTGCGGAAGGGCCCGCCCGCCGACACTTTGCCGCCCAGGCCTGCGTCATGCGCTCTTTTGCGGCGGGCGTCCCCGGGACCAATTTTTGCGCTGCTCCGTCCCGCCCACAAGAAGCGCGTTTTTGTCCCGCAATGCTTAATACTGCACACGGCAAAGCGGCGTGCAGTAAGCCGACATAAGGCGTGCCGCCATTACTTTTGTGTTGGCGGCTTGCGCCAAAGCACCAGGCAGGTCAGGGCTACCCCCACAAATATGGCGGCATCCGCCACATTAAATGCGGGCCAGTGCCAATCTTTCCAATAAATGTCCAGAAAGTCCACTACCGCGCGAAACCGCACCCTGTCCACCAGGTTGCCCAGCGCGCCCCCCATGATGCAGCCCAGGCCGGTCAGCAGGCAAGGGCCGTTTTCTTCGCTGCGGGCCACCAGCAGGATGGCCCCCACCGCCACGATGGTGGCGGCCAAAAACAGCCAGAACTGCCATTCCATGTCCGAGCGGTTCAAAAAGCCGAAGGCCGCGCCCCGGTTACGGATGTTGACCAGATCAAACAACCCCGCAATCACCGTGACCGGGCGGTGTTCCGGTATCAGGCGCATGACGGCCCATTTGCTCAACTGGTCCAGAAATAGGACCAGGGCGGCCACAGAGCCCAGCAGAGCATAGCGACGCGCCATATCAGCTCCGGCTGTTGTCCTGAGCGCAGACTACGGCCGTGCAGCGCGGGCAGAGGGCGGGGTGCTCTGCATTGCGGCCCAGCTCCGTACTGTATATCCAGCAGCGCTCACACTTGGCCCCCTGGGCTTTGCCGACCTCAATGCTCAGGCCGGACACCTCCGGGTCGCTGTAAGCGCCCTGGGGCGCGGCGGCCAGCGGCTGCAGGGCCAGCTGGGAGACGATGCACACGGCCCGCAGGTCCGTATCCAGGCCTTCCAGGCGCTGGCGCAGTTCGTCGGCTACATAAAGGGTCACCCGCGTGTCCAGGGCGTGCCCCACCACGCCGTCGCGGCGCAGGGGCTCAATGGCGCGGGTTACCGCGCCGCGCACGGCCAGCAGCACGTTCCAGTCATCGCGAACGCCGTCCGGCAGCAGAAAGGGGTCGAGATCGTCCAGCGGCGGCAGGGCAAAGACCGTGGCCTGCGGCACGCGCAGCCCTTCGGGAAGATGGCTGAGTATTTCCTCCGCCGTAAAAGAGAGTACCGGGGCCATATCGCGCAGCAGCAGGCGCAGGATGTGCCAGAGAGCCGTCTGGGCCGAGCGGCGTTCCACTCCGGTCCGGGACGAGGCGTAGAGGCGGTCCTTGAGAATGTCCAGATAGACGGCGGAAAGGTCGGTGACGCAGTAGTTGTGCAGGCAGTGGTAGACCTTGTGGAAGTCGAAATCCATATAGGCCTGCTGCACCCGCTGGTGGGTGCGGGCGGCCGTGTCCAGAGCAAAGCGGTCCAGGGGCAGCAGGCCCGCCACGGGCAGCAGATCCTCGCGGGTCAGGTCGTGGAGGTTGCCCAGGATAAACCGGCAGGTGTTGCGGATGCGGCGGTAGGCGTCCACCAGCCGCCCCACGATTTCATCGGAAAGGCGGATATCCTCGCGGTAGTCCACCGAGGAGGCCCAGAGGCGGACGATTTCTGCGCCGTATTTTTCGGTGAGCTCTTGCGGCGCAATGATATTTCCCACGGATTTGGACATCTTGTGCCCTTCGCCGTCTACCACATAGCCGTGTGTGAGCACGCTGCGGTAGGGCGGGCAGCCCCGGTTGCCCTCGCTGACTAAAAGGGAACTGTGAAACCAGCCCCGGTGCTGGTCGGAACCTTCCAGGTACAGGTCCGCCGGGAAGGCAAGCTCCGGACGCTGTTCCAGTACGGCGGCAAAGCTGGTTCCCGAATCGAACCAGACGTCCAGGATGTCGGTTTCACGTTTCCAGTGGCTGCCGCCGCAGTGCGGGCAGGTCAGGCCCTGGGGTACAATATCCTTGATATCCGCCTCATACCAGTAATCGCAGCCCGTGGGGTGGGCGGCGAAGCGGTCGCAGAGGCCTTCCATCCACTGGGGGTCGTTCCAGGCTTCCCCGCAGTCTTCACAGAGCAAGGCCAGAATGGGCACGCCCCACTGACGCTGGCGCGAGATGCACCAGTCCGGGCGCAATGCCACCATGTTGTGGATGCGCTCCCGGCCCCAGGCCGGAATCCAGCGCACCTGCTCGTCAATAGCCTTGAGGGCGCGGGCGCGCAGGTCGTTCTTTTCCATGCTGATGAACCACTGGGTAGTGGCGCGGAAGATGACCGGTTCCTTGCAGCGCCAGCAGTGCGGGTACGAGTGTTTGATACGCCCCTTGTGCAGCAGCGCTCCAACTTCTTCCAGCTTTTCCATAACCTTGGGGTTGGCCTCAAAAACATTGAGCCCGGCAAAGAAGGGCACTGTGGGCAAAAACCGCCCGGCGTCGTCCAGGGGGGAGAGGATGTCCAGCCCGTAAGCCAGGCCCACCTCGTAGTCTTCGCGGCCGTGGCCCGGCGCGGTGTGCACGCAGCCCGTGCCCGCGTCCAGGGTAACGTGTTTGCCCAGCACCAGGGGCGATTCCCGGTCGTAAAAGGGGTGGCGGGCCTTAAGGCCCGCGAGCTCCGCACCTGTGGCCCGGCCCAGCACGGCGGGGTTCGCCCAGCCGAAGCGCGCGGCGCAGTCTGCCAGCAGTTCGGCAGCCAGCAGGTACTGTGCGTCCCCGGCCTGCACCAGCACATATTCAAACTCCGGATGCAGGCACACGGCCATATTGTCCGGCAGGGTCCAGGGGGTGGTGGTCCAGATGACCACAAAAGCGCGGGCCGGGTCAGCCTGGGGGAAAAAGTTGCGCAGAGCGTCGTCGGGCAGGGCGAAGCGCACATAGATGGAGGGCGAGGTGTGGTCGGCGTATTCCACCTCGGCTTCAGCCAAGGCCGTGTGACAGGAGCAGCACCAGTAAATGGGCTTTTTGGCGCGCATGACGCCGCCCTTGGCCACAAAACGGGCCAGTTCCCGTGCGGTGGCCGCCTCGTAGGCGGGCTTCATGCTCATGTAGGGATCTTCCCACAGGCCCAGTACGCCCAGCCGTTTAAATTCCTTGCGCTGGATGTCGATCCACTTGGCGGCGTATTCGCGGCAGAGCCGCCGCACCACATGGGCAGGCAGGGATTTCTTTTTTTCTTTCAGTTCCTGTTCCACCTTGTGCTCAATGGGCAGGCCGTGGCAGTCCCAGCCCGGCACGTAACGCGAGGCGTAGCCCGCCATATTGCGGGATTTGACAATGATATCCTTGAGGATTTTGTTCAGGGCGTGGCCCATATGGAGGTGGCCGTTGGCGTAGGGCGGGCCGTCGTGCAGTACATAGCCGCCCTTGGAGCCGGAAGCGGCGGCCATAAGTTCCGCGGCGTTGATGGCGTCCCAGCGTTTGATGGCGTCCGGTTCTTTCCGGGCCAAATCGGCCTTCATGGGGAAGCTGGTCTTGGGCAGGTGCAGGGTCTTTTTATAATCGCTCATTCTGGCTCCGGCGGTAAAAACGCCACAAAATCATCCACATGGATAAATAACATAAAGAAAAAAACCGTCCTAGTGTGGGCAAAGAGCGCCCCAAAGTCAAGACTGCCCTGCGGCCGCAGGGCCCTTGCTGAAAAAAGGCCGCGCCACCGGCGTGGAACGGCCGCAACGCGTGGCAGCGGCATAATCCTGCCGCCAAAGCGGCGGAAGCATATGGGGCCGTATTATGTCAAAAACTACGCCTGGCTGCGGTGCGCACAGCGGCGCAACCGAGCAGCAGGCGTGCTTTTACGGCTGCAGGCAAGAGGTTTGCGGCGTAAGCCTTAAAACGGAGCCGGCGTGCCCTCCATAGCCTGGGCCAGTTCGCGCAGGGCGGAGAGGCTCTCCTGGGCTTCCTGGGGGGTCATAGTGTGCAGGGCAAAACCTGCGTGGACAATAACATAGTCCCCCACAGAAGGCGGTTCCGGCAAAAGCATGACGGAAGTGGTCAGAAAGGTCTGGCTTTCGCCCACGCGTACGCGGGCCATGCCGTTTTCCTGCAGTTCTTCGATTCTGGCGGGTATGGCGAGACACATGACGGTCTTCAGACCTCCTCAATGCGGATTCCTTACAGGATACGCATTCCCCGGCCCGACGGCAAGGTGTGGGGGGGCAAAAAAAGGGGGGCTTGCGGCCCCCCTTTGTACAGTTGTGGATCAGTCGTGCTTTTTGCTCTTCTTGTCAGGGAAGAGGATGAAGTTCCAGTACCACACATAGAGCGGCAGCACAATGAACATCATCACATAAGCCCAGCTCTTGGTGTAGAGGAAGTATTGATAAAAAGTATGGAATTCCATGGCAATCTCCTCTTGTGTTCTAGTGCGCATCCCTGAAGTCGGGGTGTTCGTAGAGCACGGGCATATGGTAGACGATGAAGCGGTACACCGTCACGATCATGGTCACCACAAATATGGAGATGCAGATTTCCCAGATGCTGGGGAAATAGCGCTCCGACGACGGCAGGGCGTAGTTGAAGGCGATCATGCTCACGTTGAAGCGGTTGAGCACAATGCCGATCACGGTATTGGCGGCGGCAAAGCGGCAGAGGCCCAGGCGGCGTTCCCGAGCGCCCTTGGCGTAGAGCAGGGCGGGCAGCAGCACAAAGCCCAGCATCTCCACCATCCACCATGCGCCGTAGCCAGTGAAGAGATAGGGGATGTTGGCCTGCACCAGCATATCAATGAGCTTGAGCATGAAGTAGGCGAAGAGAATGAACGACGCGGCCCGCGCAAAGCTGAAGACCACCTGGTCCGCCTCGCGCAGATGGGTCTTGTCCATATACTGGTGCACGCCTTTGTGGGCAAACATGCCTTCAAAGATGACCATGGACGCGCCTGCGGCCATGGAGCTCACAAAGAAGAACATGGGCATGAAGGGCGAGTACCACAGGGGATACAGCTTGCCGGGAGCGATAAGGTAGAGCGAACCCAGCGAAGACTGGTGCAGGGTGGACAGGGTCACGCCAAAGATGGTCAGCGGAATGGTCATCTTGATGACGACCTTGCGCCATTTGACCAGCCAGGGGAAGCGGGAGGCCAGCCATTCCATGGGTGCCACGGAAAACTCCACAAAGAGTACCGTGAGGTAGGTGGCCACGCACAGGCCCACTTCAAACAGCACAGACGTGGTGCCGGGGAAGAAGAACATGAAGGGCAGCCGCAGCGGGTGGCCCAGGTCGTACAGCAGGGCTATGACCACAAAGGCGTAGCCCAGGAAGGCCGTGGTCACGGCCGGCCGGATGGCCGAGTGGTAGTTGACCCCCATAATGTAGCAGGCCACGGTGGTAAAGTAGCCGCCGGCGGCCAGACACACGCCGCAGAGCAGATCAAAGCCGATCCACATGCCCCAGGGTTGGTTGTCGCTCAGATTGGTGACCGAGCCAATGCCCATGGTGAAGCGGATGATGGTGATGGTCAGCCCCACAGCCAGAATGATGGCAGTGATGATGTTGCCGGGTGTGGGCCGGAAAAATTCGCCCAAATTGAACAGCTTGTCCCTGGTGGGAATAACGATGCTGTGCTCAGCCATTTACTTATCCTCCCCGTGTTCCTGGCTGCCGGCCACTTCACGGGCCTTGAGGGCCTCGGTCATGGCGCGGCGGGCCGTATCGGCGGCGCCCGGTCCCTGGGTTTCCTCAATCTTGCGTACGGCGGCGTCCACAGCGGCGGCCACGTCTTCGCGGGCCTCCTTGGCGTGCTTTTCCTGCTCCGCTTTGTAGATGGACTCGCGGCGCTTGGTGATGGCGTAAGCCCCACCGAAGAGCACGGGCCAGAAGGCGACAATCATGGGCACGGTGCCCAGTGCGCCGTAGGTCAGCTCGCCCATGGGCTGGGTGCCCAGGTGGGTATCCAGACCCAGCTGCTTCCATGTGTCCGGGGCGTGCGCGTCCTTGGCGGGGGCGTCTTTGTCCGCAGCGGCCGGAACAGCCTTGGGCGCGGCCGGGGCCAGCACCATCCAGGCGGTGCCGCCGGCGTCCGCTTCGCCGTAGACGTAGTTGGTGTAGCGTTCGGGATTTTCGGCAATGCGCGCGCGGGCAATCTTGAGCAGGTCGCTGCGGCGGCCGAAGGTCAGGGCGTCCATGGGGCAGGCTTCCACACAGCCGGGCAGCTTGCCTTCCTTGAGACGCGGCTCGCAGAAGGTGCACTTCTGCACCAAGGGGTCAAAGGCTTCATCATATTGGAAGCCCGGCACATAGAAGGGACAGGCGACCATGCAGTAGCGGCAACCCACGCACTGACTGCCATTGTAGGATACGGTGCCGTCGGGCAGTTTTGTAAAGCATTTGGCAAAGCAGGCCGATGCGCAGGCCGGATCGTTGCAGTGGAAGCACTGCAATTTACGGAATACAGGTTTGCCGTCGACTTCGTATTTGTTTACCACCGTCCACTCGTAGGCCGAGGTACGGCGGCGCGTGGCCGTGACGGAAACGTCGGTAAAGGGCGTTTTGGGCTTGGGCAGGTGGTTGACCTTGTTGCAGGCCTCTTCACAACGGCGGCAGCCGATGCAGCGCGTGGTATCGTGCAGCACGCCGTAGCTGTCTGCATAGTAGGGGAAGGTGTGCACCCCGGCTTCGGCCACCTTGGCCGTGCTCAGGGCCGAGACCACACCCGCGCTTCCCATAAAAGTCAGGAATTTTCTGCGATTCATATGCGATTCTCCGTGCTCTGGGGCGCGCTACGGGCGCGCCTTGTGGCAGGTGGTGCAGTCGGTGTTTCTCGGGCGTCCCACATTCATACCCTGGTGGCAGCCCATGCACTGAAGGTGGTAGGCGGCCTTGAGGCTGGGACGCTGCGGATGCGCCGGGTCGATATCCTTGGTGTGGCAGCTGGCGCACTTGGGCGGCGTGGCCGAAAGCGGGCTTCTGTGATGGCAGGTGGAGCAGAGGATTTCCGGCTGGTTATGGAAGGCCTGGGCCAGCTTGTCGTCCTTGATGCGTTCCATGAGCGAGGAAAGGTGCCGACGATGGGAGAACACGGCGGGCTCATAAGTTTCGGTGATGGCGTCGATGGTGACCTTGTAGGGGGCGTCCGTGGGCGCGAGGTTTTTGACGGGCTTGTGGGAGAGCACGGTCTCCGCGGCCAGTTCCTCATTGCGTTCGGGCGGCAGCTTGTCGGCAATGCCTTGCTGCAGGTCGGCGGGCGTCATGGAAGGCGTCACGTTGTGGCAGGTGGCGCACCAAGCCTGGCTGCGGCTGGGGGTCACGATTTTGTGGCAGCCCGCGCATTCACGCCGTTCTTTGGTCTGCTGTTCGTGACAGCTTACGCAGCTCACGGGCGTGTTGCCCTTGGCGCGCTTGGCGATGTTGGTGGCGTGCATGGCGCGGTCAAGCGTAATGAAATTGCCTTCGGCCTTGCCCTCCACCGTGTGGCAGGTGGTACAGGCAGTTTTCAACCTTTTTTTCATGGATGAGATGGTTGAAGACCACAGGTTTCATGGCCGAGCCCTTGGGATTGGGCTTCTCGCTGACCGGGAACATGACCTTGGCCGAAGGCGCGCCGCTGTCAGTGGGTTCCAGGGTGGCGGCCACCGCCGTTCCAGCCCCGGTACCCGAGAGACACGCCGCGCCCGCCAGGGCCAGAGCCGCCAGCAGTAGCAGTGTTGTGCCGTTCCTCATGTGCTTGTCCTTTTGCATTCAGACATTTCCCCAAGGCCCGTTGCGCATGGCGTAGCGGGCTTCCTCCGGCCCCGACGATCCCTGCGGGGGCGACACGCAGATATCCGAACGGTACTCCACAGCCGACAATCCGTCAAGGCGTTCAGCCTGTTGGAACGGTTTCTTATGCTTGGAAAAACAAGATGATTGAGAAAATTTTCTTAAAATAGCGGGTGTTGCCCGGTGTGGTTATGCAACGGGCCGGGAAAAAGGTGGTTTTTCCGCGCCATGGGGGAAAGATTCTGCGGGGAGTATTATGGAGTGCCCTTGTGCAGTTTTTCCCAACTGCGTGCGGCCTCGGCGGTTATAGCCGCCCCATTGTCCGGCGGCAGAAAGACGGCCTCGCTGCGGGCGCGGAACCAGGTGCGCTGCCGTTTGGCGTAGGCCCGCGTGTTGCGCAGCCAGAGTTCCCGGCACTGGGCGAGGGTACAGCGGCCCTGCAGATGGGCCAGGGCCTCGGCGCAGCCTATGCCCGTCCAGCCGGGGGCGGCGGGATTACTGCAGTTTTGCAGGGCGGCGCGGGCTTCGTCCAGAGCTCCTTGCTCCAGCATGAGGTCCATACGGCGGGCCAGGCGCGGTTCCAGCCATGCTAAGGGGGCGTCCAGCACCAGCAGCGGGCCTTGGCACAGAGGCGCTTCGGCGGCATGGGCGTGCCACCAGCTGAAGGGGCGGCCCGTGGCCAGGCGCACTTCCAGCGCGCGGACAATGCGTTGGCGGTCGTTGGGGTGGATGCGCGCGGCGTAGCCCGGGTCCTGGGCGGCCAGTTCTGCGTGCAGGGCGGGCGCGCCTTCCGCTTCCAGGCGGGCTGTAAGGTTGGCCGTAAGGGCGGGATCCACGGGCGGGATGCGGGCCATGCCGCGTAGCAGGGCCTGGAAATAGAGCCCGGTGCCGCCCACCACCAGGGGCGTGCGGCCGCGTTCTAAAATCGCCGCAATGGTGCGGCTGGCCGCTGCCGCCCATCTTCCGGCGCTGATTTTTTGTTCTGTGGGAAGAAAGCCGTAAAGATGGTGGGGGCAGTGGGCCTGCTCCGCTGCCGTGGGCTGGGCCGTGATGCAGGGGAAGTCGGCGTAAACCTGGCGCGAGTCGGCGTTGACCACCTCGCCGTTGAGGGCTGTGGCCAGGGCCAGGGCTGCCGCGGTTTTGCCGGAACCCGTGGGCCCGGCCAGGCAGATGACCGGCAGCGGAAGAACGCAGGGGGGAGCGCTGCCGGGCATCAGAGCACGCGAAAGCCGCCGTAGGGCGGGGCCAGGCAGGGTGTGCCCTGGCGGACCTCTCCCTGCTGGTATTTTTGCAGCAGGGCCTGACGGACGTTTTCCGGCACCAGGCCCTTGATATCCGCCCCGTGGCTGGCCGCCGCCTTGACGATGGTGGAGCTGATGAACAGCCACTGGTAGTCGGTCATGAGAAAGATGGTCTGAATGTGGCGCTGCAATCGGCGGTTCATGAGCGCCAGCTGGAATTCGTACTCAAAATCCGAAACGGCGCGCAGCCCGCGCAGCAGGGCGCAGGCCCCGCGTTGGGCGGCGTATTCCACCGTCAGCCCGGAAAAGGGCTCTACCGTCACGTTGGGCATATCCTTGAGGGCCTCGCAGGCCATGCTTACCCGCTCTTCATGGCTGAACAGGGGTTTTTTGGGCGTGTTGTCGGCCACGGCCACGATGAGGTGGTCAAAAACTTCGCAGCCGCGGCGGATAAGGCTCAGGTGCCCGTTGGTCAAAGGGTCGAAGGTGCCGGGATAGAGGGCTGTTTTCATGGCATGGTCCAGATGCGGATACGGGTTTGGCCCAGCAGTCGGTCCACCTCCGGGCGCAGCTCCGGCGGTGGGGAAAGTCGGGCTTCTTTTTCCACTTCGGCGGTCACAAAGGCCCCGGGCGCAAGCCAGCCGCGCTGGACAAGCAGACGCAGGGCCGGGTCTGCCAGGCGTTTGCGGTAGGGCGGGTCCATGAACACCAGGTCATAGGGCGCGTCCGGCGGGCGCTTGAGCACGCGCAGTACGTCTTCGGCCAGCAGGCGTACCTGGTCCTGCAGGCCCAGGGCCGCCGTATTGGCTGTAAGGCAGCGCACTGCCTGGGGGGCGCTTTCCACCAGTAAGGCGTGCGGCGCGCCCCGGCTCACGGCCTCGAAGGCCAGGCTGCCGCTGCCGGCAAAAAGGTCCAATATCCGCGCTGTGGACCAGTTCAGGCCCCGCGCCGCCAGCATGGAAAACAGCGCTTCCCGCGTTCTGCCCATGGCCGGACGGTAGCCTTCGCCTTCCACGGTTTTGAGCAAACGTCCGCCCAGGCGTCCTGCAATAATGCGCATGGCGGGCTACATCCGTGAAAGCAGGCGGGTAAGGGCGTAGTCCAGCTTTTCCACGGCGTCCTGCAGGTCGGTCTGCTCCAGCCAGGGGCGGCCTTCCACGTCTGCAAGCCGCCCTTTGAACAGGCCCCACTTGCGTTCCACTTCGCTGGTAAGGAAGTTCCAGTCCACCCTGGGGTGGGCCTGCGTTTCGTGGCTTACGGTGGTGGCCACGTCGCAGCCCTCCAGGACCATTTCCTCCAGATAAGCGGCGATGAGGGGCCGCACGCCGAATTTCTGCTCCATGAGCCCGGCCAGGATGGTCTGGGCCTTGATTTCGCCGTGGGTCAGCACCACCTTGGCGCAGTGGCCGGTCACCAGGGGGGCCAGCCAGTCCAGCAGCTGGCTCTGCCCTGCGTGGGCGGAAAAGCCGTTGATGGTGAAAATGCGCGCGGCCACGTCCACGTCTTCGCCGAACAGGGTAATTTTTTTTGCTTTTTCCACAAGCTGCCGACCGGGGGTGCCCGCAGCCTGGTAGCCCACAAAGACGATGCTGGCCCCGGGCCGCCAGATATTGTGGCGCAGGTGGTGGCGCACGCGGCCCGCGTTGCACATGCCGCTGGCTGAAATGACGATGGCCGGGCCCTTGTAGACGTTGATGGCCTGCGATTCGCTGGCGGAAAGGGTGTAGTGCAGGTTGGGCAGGGCAAAGGGATTATCGCCGTTGTTGAGCATCTTTTGGGCGTTGTCGTCAAAAAGCTCGCGGTGGCGTTCAAAAACTTCGGTGGCGCGGATAGCCAGAGGGCTGTCCACAAAGACGGGCATGTCCGCCGGCAGCTTGCCCTGCTTATTGAGCACATGCAGGCAGTAGAGCACCTCCTGGGTGCGCTCTACCGCAAAGGCCGGGATAATGACCTTCTCGCCCTTGCCGTAGCTGTAGGCAATGGCTTCGGCCAGTTCCGCATCGCTCAGGGCCTCATCTTTGTGGTCGCGGTCGCCGTAGGTGGATTCCATGAAGACGTAGTCCGCCTGCGGGGGCTCTTCCGGGTTGCGCACGATAAGGGACTGGGGCCGCCCGATGTCGCCCGAAAAGATCATACTGGTGGTGCGTCCGTTTTCGTCGGCCTCCAGACGCAGGCTGCCCGAACCCAGGATGTGCCCGGCGTCGTAGTAAGTGACGCGGATGCCCGGTGCGGGCTCAAAGGTCTTGTGGTAGTCCACGGGCTGAAAGAAGCGGGCGGCTTTTTGTGCGTCCTCGGTGGCGTAGAGGGCGGCGGGCGGGTTGGTCAGGCCGCGCCGCAGATACTTTCTGGCTTCGCTCTGCGCTTCCATTTCCTGAATATGAGCGCTGTCTTCCAGCATGAGCTCCAACAGTTCGCCCGTGGCGCGGGTGCAGTAGATGGGCTTGGCGTAGCCCTCGCGCACCATCTTGGGCAGCAGGCCGGAGTGGTCGATGTGGGCATGCGTGACAAGGATGAAATCGATGTCTTGGGGCCGGTAGGGCTTGGTGTCCCGGTTGCGGGCTTCAATCGCCTTATTGCCCTGGTGCATGCCGCAGTCCACGCAAAAGCGCTTGCCGTTGGCTTCGATCATATAACAGGAACCGGTCACGGTCTGCGCCGCGCCCAGAAATTGAACTTTCATGCTGGCCTCCGCAAGTTGTCGCCCCAAGGCGGGCCTCCCCCGCATCCGGATGCCGGAGTGGGGAGAAGGCTTTTCCATAGCCGCAAGGGACGCGCAGCGTCAAGCAAGCCCCGTTGCCTTTGGCGGCTCCCCCATTTATACTGTGCGTTCAAATTCGGGATGCGGCCTTGGGCCGCCCCGTTCATATGAAGGAGCCGCTATGCCGGAACTGCAACAGAATATTGTGGACGATCTTGCTTCCGTTACCACCGAATCCTGGCGTACCTTCCGCATCATGGCCGAGATGGTGGAGGCCCTGGATACACTCAATGCCTTGAAGGTCAACTGCATTTCGCTGTTCGGCTCCGCCCGCTGCACCCAGGATATGCAGGAATATCAGGATGCTGAGAAAATAGCCCGGTTGCTGGTGCAAGCGGGCTTCGGCATCATTTCCGGCGGCGGCCCCGGCGTAATGGAGGCGGCCAACAAGGGGGCGTTCGACGCGGGGGGCGAATCTGTAGGCCTGCACATTCAGCTGCCCCACGAGCAGGGCTGCAACCAGTATGTAAAGACGCGCTGCAACTTCCGCTATTTTTTCATCCGCAAATTCATGTTCGTCAAATACGCCATGGCCTATGTGGTCATGCCTGGGGGCATGGGCACCATCGACGAGCTTTCCGAGGCTTTTGTGCTGGCGCAGACGGGCCGCACCCGCGCTTTTCCCATTGTGCTCTACGATTCCAGCTTCTGGAGCGGCCTGCTGGAGTGGCTGCGTAAGAGCATGGCGGGCCGGGGCTTTATCAAGGAAGCGGAAATCGACAAGCTCATTACTGTCTGTGATACGCCGGAAGAAGTGGTCAGCCACCTGTGCAAGATTGTGATCCTTTGAGGGCGGCGCGGGTTTTTGCTCCGGCTGGTCCGCGCACGCCGCCGCCGCCGGGCTGGACCTGGGAAGGGCTCATGGACCTGGCTCTGGAGGAGGCCCGCCGCGCTGCCGCAGCCGGTGAGGTGCCTGTGGGCGCAGTGCTGGCGGCGGCGGACGGCCGCCTGCTGGCGTGCGCCGGCAATGGCGTGGTCCGGCGCAACGACCCCACGGCCCACGCGGAGATTCTGGCGCTGCGCCAGGCGGGCGCGGCCCTGGGCAATTACCGTCTGGGCGGCTGCGTGCTGGCTGTCACCCTGGAGCCCTGCGCCATGTGCGCGGCGGCCTGTGTGCACGCCCGGTTGGCGGGGGTTGTTTACGGCGCGGCAGATCCGCGCGCCGGGGCCGTCATTTCCCGCGTCGAGTACCTGGACGCGCCTGAAGCCAACCACCGGGTCTGGCATATGGGCGGCGTGCGGGGAGAAACCTGCGCCGCAATCTTGCGCGCCTTTTTCGGGGAGCGGCGGCCGTAGCGCCGGCCCCTTGCGCCATACGCCCGAACAGGCTATTTTACGGCAAACAGGGAGGAGCTCCATGGAATTCACTGTCGTGAGCCCCGTAAAAAGCAGTGAAAACGTCCTGCGCATCCTGGGCAACAAGATGGCCAGCGGAAGGGAATTGACCATGGCTGAAAACCTCATGGCCATGACGGCTTCCGGCCAGATTCTGGGCAACAATTATGGCCCCGGCCCGGCGGAGATGGAGGTTTCTACCCCCCAATTGCCGGAAAACATCAAGGGGCTGCTGGCCAACTATGCCGGATGACCCGCAGGCGCCGACGCGGCTTCAGGCCGCGCGGACCGCGACCCGTGCCTGAGGTTTTGCCGCTGTGTCGTAGAGCGGCAAAGGAATGGGGCTTTGCGGCCCAAGGGATGCAAGAGAGGAAATTTTGAACGAAAGCATTGACGACCTTACAGTACAATTTGAGGAAAACGGCCAGACCATAGTCAATGAACTGGACAAGGTCGTTCTGAGCAAGGGGCTCTGGACCACCATCCTGTTCCGTTATCAGGTCTGGCAGCCGGAGAAAAACGCCTTCGGCCCGGACATGTTCGTCATCCGGCGCTACAAAAAGTCCGGCGGCGAGTACCGGCAGCAGTCCAAGTTCACCATTTCCAGCGCTGAGCAGGCCCGTAAGATTGTGGACGCCCTGAGCGGCTGGATCAACTAGCCCGTTTTTTCTCCCAGGGGCCCGGCCGCAAGTTTTGCGCCGCGCTTCGGCGGGGGCTGGGCCGCACGGCGGCGCGCAGCGGCATTGCTGCTGCGGCGCGGTCTGCGCAGGCTTTACAAGCGGTTTCGGGCAAGTCTTGCCGGGCCGCTTTTTTTATGCCTGCCACAAGGCTGCGGCGCATTGCGCCACATGGGGCTTGCTCCCTGCGTCAAAGTTGGGCAAGCTGCCTGCCTGAGTTTCATCATGTCTTTTTTCCCGACAATGTTTTTTCCGCAAACCGGCTGGAGTTCCCTATGCCTTTGCAATCCATAGCCGTGGTAGGCGGCGGTCTGGCCGGGTGTGAATGCGCCCTGCATCTGGCCGAAGCCGGCTTGGCCGTCACCCTTTTTGAGCAGAAGCCGGGGCGGCGCTCTCCGGCGCATATCAGCGACAACCTGGCCGAACTGGTCTGCTCCAATTCCCTGCGCTCGGACGAAAGCAGTTCGGGCGTGGGGATGCTCAAGGCCGAGCTGCGCGCCCTGGGCAGCCGTTTTATGGCCGCCGCCGACGCCTGTCGCGTGCCCGCGGGCAAAGCCCTGGCCGTGGACCGTGAAGCCTTTGCCGCCATGCTCACGGCCCTGGTGGCGTCCCAGCCGCGCATCCGCCGGGTGGAACGCAATGTGTGCGGCCTGGACGACCCCGTGCTGGCTCCGTTCCGCACTCCGGAAGGGACCGTGGTCATCGCTGCCGGGCCCCTGGCCTCCGAAGAGCTTTCCGCTTCCCTGGCTGCGGCGGTGGGTGCGGAGCACTGCTACTTTTACGACGCCATTGCGCCCATTGTCTGGACCCATTCGCTGGACATGAGCGTGGTCTTTCGCGCTTCGCGCTACGGCCAGGAACAGGGGGACGCCCCCGGCGAAGGGGATTACCTGAACTGCCCCATGAGCCGCGAGGAATACACAGCCTTTTATACTGCCCTGCTGGAGGCGCGTACGGTACAGGCCCACGCCTTCGAGTCGGAGCGGCACTTTGAAGGCTGTATGCCCATTGAAGCCCTGGCCCAGCGCGGCGACCGCACCCTGACCTTTGGGCCGCTCAAGCCCGTGGGCTTTGTGGACCCGCGCACGGGCCGCCGCCCCTGGGCCATACTCCAGCTGCGGGCCGAAAAAGCCAATGGCGAAGCCTGCAACCTGGTGGGTTGTCAGACAAAACTGGTGCAATCTGAGCAGGCCCGCATCTTCCGCCTGGTGCCCGGCCTGGAACAGGCGGAATTTGCCCGTTACGGCAGCATGCACCGGAATACCTACGTCAATGCGCCCACGGCCCTGACCCCGGACCTGGAGCTGCGCGCCGCGCCCGGCGTTTATCTTGCCGGGCAGATCACCGGCGTGGAAGGCTATGTGGAGTCCGCTGCCTGCGGCCTTTGGCTGGGCATGCTACTGGAAGCCCGCGCCTACGGCCGGGACCTGCCCACGCCGCCGCCGGAATGCGCCCTGGGCGCGCTGCTGGGGCATCTGCGCACGCCCGCCAAACGCTTTCAGCCCTCCAACGTGCACTTCGGCCTCATGCCCCCCCTGGACGAACGCGCCCGTAAAAAAGACCGCAAGGCCCTTTACGCGGCCCGCGCCCAGGCTGCCTTTGCCGCTTGGCGGGCGGCAGCGGGGCTGGCCTGAAGGAGAGAACCCCTCGCAGGACGGAAAGAGGGCAGGGGCAAGGTCGACGCACGCACGGATGCCGTCGGAAAAACGGCCAAAAGCCGCCAGAACATTCCATACCTGAAATGCCCTGGCGGTTTATAAACAGACGCCGCCGTGGAGGCGCAAGCGTAGCTTCAGCTATGTATTTGCGCGGTTATGCGCCGAAACGAACGTGCCGTAAACGTTGAGAATACAGATTCTCAAAGGTGATCTGCCCTAGAAAGCGTAGATAACGTTCAGCGAGGCTTTCCAGGCGTCCTTCATGTTCAGGCTGGTGCCGGCAATGTTCTGGTATTGGCCCCAGACGTCTTTGTCCAGCCAGAGGTGGATGTAGCCCAATTCGCCCACAAAAGTCAGGTTCTCTGTGGCCTTGTATTTGCTGTCCAGGTTGACTTCAATGCCCGTGTCGGAAGTGGTGAGGTAGGTGCCGAAGGAGTTGAAGTCCGTATTGTTGCGGTAGATCTGGCGGCCGTCGTTGTCGCGTCCCTGGCGGCCCGTGATGTAAGAGGCCATCTTTGTGTTGTTGGTGCCGCCGAAGTAGTTGACGCGCAGGGTGTGGGTGAGGTTTTCCAGCGAAGGAACGTCCTTGACGCGCGCGCCCACGCCCCAGGTGCCCGATGGGTTGGTGCCCAGAATGCCCTTGCCGCCGCCCATGATGGGGTTGCCCCGGTAACCGAAAGTGGACAGGGAGTTGGTCAGGTTGTTGGACGTGACTACGTAGGGCAGGCGCTCCGAACCGTTGTCGGGATTGGCGTCGTCGCCGCTGAAGTACCAGCCGTAGAGGCCGGGTAGGCCCCAGTCCGTGGCGTATTCGGCCACCAGCATGCCGTACCAGCCCTGGCGGTTGAGGTATTCCCGTCCGTGGTCCACGCTGCCGTAGGTAAAGTCCCAGGTCAGCCGGAAGGGGTCGAACAGGGTCCACTGGCCGGTAAGGCCGCCCCAGGCCATGGTGCTGTATTCACTGCTCCAGAGAGTGGATTGGGGCCGTCGGCTGCTGAAGGCCGCCGGGTACAGGCCGTCGCGGATCTGCAGCCCGTCAATGCCCTGCTGGCTGTTGTGGTTGGCCAGGGTAAAGGCTTTACTGCCGCCGGGCCGGTTGACGACCATGTTGTTTTTGTAGACGGAGTTGGGCCCCATGCCTCCGGCCATGCCCCAAGGCGTGATTTTAAGCCCTTCAAAGGTTACGGGCAGGCTCAGCACAAACAGATCAAAGTTGTCCATGTAGTTGGCCGGGCGTTTGTTGTTGCCGGTCCAGTTGTCGTTATAGGGCCGCATCCACACGCCCGTTACGCTCACATGCGGGTTAAATTTCCATGAAGCGGTAATGCCGGCCACATCGTCCTGAAATACCGGACTGTCAATGGCGTAGCCCGGCAGTTTGACGCCCTGCAGGCCCATGCGCAGTTTGAGAGGCGTGTGCGGAACCTTCCAGTCGATATACGACTGCTTGACCTTGACCACTGTGCCGTCCGCGCCCAGCGCGCCGCCCTGGGAATCCATGCCCCAGCGCTGTTCGCCGATTTCAAAAAACACTGTGCCCGAAAGATTTTCCGAGGCGATGGCGTGCAGTTGCACATGCATGCGCTGAATGGCTTCAAATGCGTCGCGTTGCTGCCGCATGGCGGCCCATTGCTGCCCGATGGTGTGGTTTCCGGCGCGGTCTTTCCCCATAAAGTTGCCGCCGTTGATGTAGTCAAAGGCAAATTGCCAGCGCCCCTTGATCTGAAAGTCCACCGCCAGGCTCTGTCCCGCCGTCCCCAGCAGCATGGCCGCCGCCAGCAGAAGTGTCGCCAGTTTCCTCATCCCTCGCCTCCTTCCTTCGTATGGGTTGTGTCTGCGACCCGCGTCACGCCACGGTCAGGTGTAAAAGGGGCGGGTCGCCCCACCGCCTGGCCGTAAAACAGGCAAATCCGTACGCCCAGGCCACTGGGCAGCGCAGATATACAACGGCATTGTCAGACGGTATTCGGATGTAACTTATCGTCATTAATATAAAAATAAAACGATGACACGGGATTGTAATAAATAGGGAGAATTGTTTCAGGTAATGTAAACAAAATCGCAGTGATGCATTTTGTCAGTGGCAGCCTTTGGACGCGCTGCGTGCTGGGA
>ENA-UEYG01001118-UEYG01001118.1-human-gut-metagenome-genome-assembly--contig:-NODE-1118-length-20119-cov-6.035326_pt1 | contig 20119 bp, 11 predicted proteins | sample MGYA00242933_ERZ507934 | MGnify/ENA primary metagenome ERZ507934 (study PRJEB26167, sample SAMN06115527) | human gut metagenome | host: Homo sapiens | place: China:Zejiang | collected 2015-11-10... | reverse complement strand
AGATTCTCCATAAATATTTCCGGATACCCCGGACATTTTCTTAAAGGCGGGTAAAGCCGTTTCAACCAAAGCCATCCCCAATACGCCGGATAAAAATATGATGTATAGGTACTCCACAGAAAGTAGAATAAATAGCCCCCCGATGGAGGAACCGCATACTTTACGCAGTTCTATTTCACGGCTACGTATCTTCATGCGAGTGATGAACAGAGAGAGATAATTGAACAGGGAACAAAGAATCACTAAACCTCCGGCCACAGAGAATAGTATCAAATAGTAGAATTGGAAAGATGGGTTCCTGTTAACTGATGAATAATGATACTCGTCGAGTGGTATTAGCCGGATACCCTCGAACACTCTGCGGGGATCTCTCGGATCGGCTTTTGTTTCATTTGCAGCAAGTTTCTTCTGAAAGGCTATCGGATCAGTCCCTTTACGTAACTTGATAATGATTTCGAAACTTCCATTATTCCAATCATTCTGCCAACGGCGGAAGTATTCTCCTGTCCCCAGTAACCGAATGACAGATTACTGTGATTGAGGCTTGAGAGAATGGCACAAATCGTCAGTGTATCGTCATTATAGTTTTTAACTTCTTTGCCCAGTACATTCGTTGAACCGAACAATTGCATAGCTACATCTTCAGTCAAGGCTATCTTGTCATTGGAATACATAAAGTCCATACTTCCTGATAGAATGGATATATTGAACATTTTCATGAAGCAGGAGTCTGCCTGTAGATCATTAGTTTCCACCGTCCGACCATTTGCTTTAAGATCTACTTTTTGTCCCCATCTGGTATAGGCGCATGCAGCTTCCACCTCAGGGAAATCGTTTTTCAGAACAGTCGATGCTGGGTATGGCATAGAAGTGGAATATCCGTTTACTCCAAATACACTTTCTTTGCAAAGAATATACATTCGGTCGGCTCCTTCGTGGTAAGCGTCATACGTCATTTCATAATGTATCCACAGGTTGGCAAGGGCGAAACAAGTGAAGCCTACTGCCAGACCAAAGATGCCGATAACACTTTGTGTCTTGTATTTCAGTACATTACGAAATGCTATCTTAAAGTAATGTTGTATCATAGTTTATATTTACTTATCTGTTGTTGATTCTTGATGACTTTTATAGGATTCTTAATACTTAATTTTCAAATCTTATGCCAAAGATATAACTGATTGTATATTAGGTATATATTAATTTCTTAAATATAAATTCGGTGTGCTATACTGCACAAAAATAGTGCATATTCGCACAAATGGTACATTTAAAATCACAAAGGATAGTTATAGGCTTTCACTATAACTTCTTAACTTTTGATGAAGTAATAATCTAGCTGTGAACAGGTGTAGCGTTTTTTCTCTTTTAATAATCGGGAAAATGCTTATACTTTTCGCTAAGACACCATGCATTAGATGAACTCATAAATACACTACTTACTGATGGATTAATTACTGTATATCAATGTTTTATAGTCTGAAAATAGAAAGAAATGTGTGGTGTTTAGGGGTCAAAATAGGGTCAGGGTCACTTATAGCCCCGTATTTTAGCCAAATGAAGGAAGTGATTCTATTCCATGTCAAGAAAAAATGTGATAAGGTGATAAGGCGCTATCACTCTACCACCTTATCACTCTTTTATTCCTTTCTGGTAGGTCGCGGTCCCATATAAGAACGCTTCATACCACCAAAGTCCAATACAACCTTCTGCAAAACGGTTCCGGCATCTCCACAGATGATTTTCACTGTATGCTTGCCCGGCTTGTCTATATGAAGGGTGGTCTTATTGATTCTGCAATTCTTCAATACGCTCTCATACCAGATCTGAGCATATTCAAAGGAAGAAGTAGACGGAGTCATAACCGGACCTTCATCGATACATACGCCATATTTGGTCTCAACGTTGGTTGCTTCATGTCCGGCATATCCTCTATCCTTGCTTATGGGGAAGGTAGGAAGTACATAGGTGTAAACATCTACCGATCCCTGTTCAAAAGTATAGAAATCATATTCCAGACGCGGTGTATTACGTCCCGCCGTACGCTGTGCCTTTGCCATAGGATTACCCAACTGAACAGCTGTATTCTCAAATCCCAAGTTCGGAATCACAATCATCTTAATATCATCATTCTCTACCTTACGGTGGAAACTTGCCGCATCCATCGCAACATACCCATTGTTCTCTACAAACAGAGTGTCCATTTCGGCCAATGAAGGAGATGTAGGATTAAAGACGGAGATATAAACAGTTTCTTTCTCACCACGGTCGGACATAATATCCAATGTACCAAGGATTCTTTCACCAGCCGGAACCTTTGCCCAGTCAATGGAAACTTCAATACGCTCTTCGGTAGCTGTCTCTCCGGACTTCTTGCTTACCAAAATCCAATCGTTTGTTACAGATGTTTTCCATTTCAACGGAGTAGCACCTTTATTGAATACATCTATATAGTAAGATTGGCGCAGGTAAGTATTGAAACATGGCAATGAATGGAAGCTTTGCAGACCTTTCAACACAGCCTCACCCTCGGCCATTACACCCAGAGAGGCTGCAGGAGCCAGTTCAACATCTCTCAACTTCGGAAGTTCAAAATAAGCAGCCGCAAATCCTTGCTTCATGGTCATCACATGATTCCATTTACCGTCGAGCAGTGAGTTATATCCTTTGGTTATAACTTCCAGACTGTCATAACAAGCTTTTGCTGATTTCTTCAAATCCTTAGCCGATGCTCTTTGCTGAATAGCATACCAACGGTTTCTTTGTCCGTCCAGTACCATTCTGTTCAACAGTTCGCATCCCTTTACCGGATAATATAATGACTGATAGAAACATGCTTTCTGTTTCTCATCGGACATATTATTCAGAATATTCTCTACGATACCTCCAATACGGCGGTATTCGCTCAAACGGTTGTCCACTTCACGATAGTTGGTCAGTGAGAAGTCCGTATCCGTATTCCGTTCTCTACCATGTTTATCAGTCGTCCACTGGTAACCCCATCCCATAAATTCGGGTTTACGTGCAAAAGCCAGCTTATAGAAAGAATTGACTACATCCTGATATTCGTTACGGTATTGGTCGCCCAACATACCACACAACCATTCTGTACGATAATTGGCTGCTCTTTCAAAGTTGAAAGCATCAATATCGAAAGCCATTGTCAGGAAGTAATCCACTGCGAATTCACATGACTTAATGTCACCGGCATTCAGTAACCAGATGCGGTCGGCTGTTGCATCATAGGCTTTACGAAGTTCTTCATACATCAATGTAGGAGAAACCGTATTCATCCAAAGGTGATCGTGAGGCTTGCCAAGATAAGAAGAGTGGTAATATACACCCGAACGCCCCGAACGTTTCTGTTCTTTCGGGCTGCTCAGACGTTTCATATAACCGTAGTTATCATCCGGCCAAATGATAGTTACATCATCCGGAAGTTCCAGACCTTCATCATATACGTCCAGTACCTCTTTGTAAGGAGTAAATGCCTGGGGAATTTCTTCTCCCGGTTTACCGATTGCATCGATCAACATCTGCCTTTGCGCCATCAGAGCTTCCTGAAGCATATCCTTTCTATCACCCATATCATTGCTTGCATTCATGGCTCTGTCATGCAGTCCGCGCAATGCCAACGTATATACATTTTCAAAAGGAGCGCATTCCTTCACACGGACATTGAGCACGCTGTCTACACCTTTTTTATTATTGATGTAATCCCATTCGCCCATCTTATCGCGTTTCCATTCACTTGCCGTATTAAATAATAACGGTTCGCAGTGGGAAGCTCCCATAAGGATAGCAAAGCGGTCTGCAACCACCCTGTTCTCCGGAATCCGGTGGAATGCCATAGATGCATCGTGCATAGCCGGACACAAATAGTTGGCCTGAAGCCGAAGCAAAAGCTCACAAACTTTGGCATAAGTCCGAGGACCGAAATTGCCCAATTCTTTCTCGAAGTTATCTCTTGACCAACGGTAAAGTCCCCAGTCTTCATCATTGATGAAGATACCTCTGTACTTCACTGTAGGTTCTTTAGAAATATACTTGTCTACTCTCAGGTGTAACTGATCCTTCTTTATGATAGGAGCATCCGCCCACCAGTACCAAGGAGACACACCGATAGTTCTTGATACAGAAAGCAACCCGTAAGCAGTACCTCTGCGGTCGCTACCTACAATTACCAACGCTTTGTCCACACCCGGAAGCGGATTGCGCACAAGCTGTACCAGATAGCTTTCCCAACGATTCTTCAAAGGTTCTACATCCAGTTTCTTCTTTGCAACCATTTGGTCGATCCACTCATTATGCCCCAAGGTACCGATGATAATACAGTTCTTTTGAGGCGCTTCTTTGGTAGTAGCAACGCCCAAAAGCTGTCCACTCACCTCTTTCACATCATTTGCAAATAGTCCTGCCGTAGTCTTTACAACTTCAAAGTCTTTTGCGTCATAGTACACGCAGGCTTTATCCTTCTTGCCAACGAGACTAAACACGTTGGATCCGCTACTATTCTGTGATAGCGAAACCTGAGCCAGTGCTGCCGAGGAACTCAGCAGCAACATGCCTCCTAATAAAATAGATTTAAAAATTCTCATGCTTTATCGATAATTATGAATTATTTCTCCATCAGGGCAACTACACACCAAAGGTAAGGGCCTTGTGCATGAAAATCACCGGTACGACGCGGACGATCATAATAGTATTGTTTGTCATTCTTCTTATTGGTACCTACACAAATCTCTCTTACCTGATTCTTCTCGGTCAGATAATTCACTAAAGCCATCCATGCCTTGCGAGCTGCGGGCGCATACTCTTTGGCATCCAGCCAACCGTTCTTTACACCCGTAATAAAAGCAAAAGTAAACATAGCAGAGCCTGATGTTTCAGTCCAGCATTCAGGATCATCCAGCAATTGGTTCCACAGTCCTTCCGGATTCTGATACTCCTTCAGACTCTTCATCATAGTCAGATAACCTTCCATGATGCGGGGACGGTCTTTGTGATTCTTAGGTAAGTAACGAAGCAACTCTGTCATACCTGCTGCCATCCATCCGTTTCCACGTCCCCAGTAGAAGGGCACATCCGGTGCATGATAGAAGAGACCATTGGGACGTTGTAATTCATCCAGATACATCACCATTTCTTTAGCTGCACGATCTATATATTTGCTGTCATTGGTCACTTTGTAGGCATGCGTCTGCACAATAGTAATCATATACATATCGTCAATCCAAAGGCGTGTTTGCCATGAATAACCCTTCTCCGCCCACGCTTTCTCTTCAGGTTTAGCATCTTCGGGAACTTCCCATTGAGTATCAGCATAAGGCAATCCCACTTCTTTATAGCGTTCATCCTTCGTCACCCAATAAAGTTCCAAAGGCAAGCTGCCGAACATATTCAGATCGACATGATTCTTGATAGGCAACAGTGCCTTTTCAGTAGTAAACAAATGCTCAAACCGGGCTTGCAAAAGCTTGATAAGTGCTTTATCTTTAGCTGCTGCCGCATATTTAAGAGAACCGTTCCAATAGAAGGTTTCGGGATAACCAATCCATTTTCCGGCATGTAATGCATGTTTCTCGGTTACAAAACGATAGGAAATGCGTCTACCGATTTCATCGGGGGTATACCCTTCAGGGAAATTCTTCAGAAGACTCTTCTGAGCAATTAATAACTGGAAAGGAAGTAATAATAATAACAATGTAAATACTTTCTTGTACATAACAATTTGGGTTCTATCTGTTAAAACTATAATAATTCACACTCACTGAGGTATCTGATACCGCTATTTTACCTTCAATAATCCTTTTATATCATCACATACAGCTACTGCCACCTTCGAGTCTGCACAGCCGTAATAAAGATATAGCTTCTTCTTATAATAAGCCAATCCTTCGATAAAAACGGTTCCGTCTTTATACTGTCCGCTCTTCTCAAAAGGAGCTTCAGGCATGAAGAAAGGTTTGTCCAAGCGGCCCAATACTTTATAAGGATCTTTAGAATCGAGCAGAAGTTGACCTGCACAGTAAGCGCCTGCCGGATAGTTGGCATCCCCTCTCTTCTTGTCATTCTTGCCATTATACATCAATACAATGCCTTGTTTGGTACGGATGGCAGGAGGGCCACATTCAGTCATCTGGCTATCAAAGTATCCGTTACGCGGCTTGGCTATCTTCAATAATTCATTGTTCTCATCCAGTACAGGATACCAGTCCGTCAGGTTATCGGAAGTAGCTGCGTGTACGGCATATTCCCCCCAATACATGAAGTACTTGCCATCCACTTTATCGATAACCAGTTTTCCACCTTTCACCTTCGTAAGAATAGAAGCTGACTTCGTTGCTATTCTGGCAAAACGACCGTCATACGCCTTCTCAAAAGCAAGGCCATGCTTAGTCCAGCTTTTCAGATCCTTGGAAGTAGCCACAGCAAGACGGGGAGTCTTCCGGTTCCATGCTGTATAAAGCATTACATACAGTCCGTCTTCGGTCATTGCTACCCGCGGGTCTTCACAACCACCCGGACATTCGATGCTTTCAAATTCATCTCCACCGGGGAAAAGTACCGGACTGTCCAGTCTCTTCATAGTCACTCCATCCGCACTCTCGGCATAACCTATACGGGAAGTTCTTTTACCTATACCTTGTGCTGAATTATCTTCGGCACGGTAAAGCACAACAATCTTTCCGTCTTTCACGGTGGCAGCAGGATTGAAAATATCACTTTCCTCCCACTTCACCTGTTCTTTTCGCATCGGGCAATGGAAAGAGGTGGGTTGTGGTACCAATACAGGGTTAACCCCCTCAGGACGTAAGAACGGGCCAATCACCCAACTCTCTTGTGGTTTCTTATCGGTATCATCTGAAGAAGGCAGAGTAGAAAAACTACTAAGCGACAGCACTCCTATCAGACCCATTATTAATTTTAGTTTCATTTTATTTCTTTGTTTTACATTGGTAAAGTTACCGTTTTATCACGGAAGTTTATACTTCTGAGTATCTATATTCCAGCCTTTCAACACTAGGACTGCCCCATCAGCCAACTTCTCTTCCCCTGTTTCAATGGTGACTGTTTTCTTTTCACCCGGAATCAAAGAGAAGAAGTTATCTGAATAGAATGACGGGCGTATCGGGCTCATCTTGGAATTGAGAAATTGCAACTGATTGAAAAAAGCAATACCATTGGACGTATTCTTCATCACAATGTCCACAAAATAGCGTCCATCTGCCTGACGTGTTTTGTAGGAAAGCTTCACTTTGGCTGCTTTCAACTTACTCAGATCCTCAAAGCCTGATGATGTAGGCCCGGTCAAGGTCTTACTGCCTTCATACTTATCATTGGATCTCCAATAGAAGTTGGAAGAAACATCTTTGCCTTTTTCATCTTTCAACACTAATTTGATGAAGTGAACCTGAGAGATGTTTTCAGGAAAACGAATCGTCAGCACATCGTTAGCAACTCCATCTTCCGGCAAATCGACAGAAGCAGACTTTTCAAAAACCTTCTTGCTATTTATATCATATACCTGAGCTATCACCTTATAACCAGTAAAGGCACGATAGTAATCGTTCACCACGGACACTGTATTTTTCAGATAGTCAAACTGAGCATGCAGCGGTTCCAGTGAATTAGCTGTATGATACAACGAAGCTGTGGGTTCCAAAGACCAATCCCACATACGGGAAGAAACCTGACGCATGGAACAGTTATGGTACCAGAACAAAAGTCCGGAACAGAAACGATCGCCGTAATCCAATTTATTATAATTCCAGACTTCCCAGATACTCTTAGAATTCATAGCACCCAGCAGTTGTCCTTTTTGGGCAAACTCATCAATGGAAGATGACTTTCCATAGTTATTTACCAAATCAGTATACATGGTAGTCATCAGGTGAAAACCATTTCCATCCAGATAATCCCACACTTCCTTATTGATAGGCCAAAGGTCTTTCTCATCCATCATCTCACGAAGGATTTCCACTGTGGGAAGTGTAGGAGCACCATATTCAGGATTGAAACCATCGACACGGCTTCCACGCGGAGATGCCGTATTTTCATAGTGCTGCATCGGATTCACTTGCTTGTAAGGACTTCCGTCATGTACTCCGTCACATTCGGACTGCATCTGATAACCTCGCGTACCATCCAGTTTATTCAATAATTCAGGGGTACCGGTAACCTCAGTACTCTCATTGGAAGCCACATAATAAGCCAAAGAAGGATGATTACGAATACGCTTCACGGTAGACTCCACATTATTCAGATAGTTGCCCTTATCGTGCGGATGGCGTGTATCACCTGTCATCCAGAATTCCTGCCATACCAATAATCCCATCTCGTCACACAACTGGAAGAAATAGTCAGATTCAGCAATTCCCCCTCCCCACATACGTAAAAGGTTGACTCCTGACTGGAGGCTATATCTCAATTCAGCATAAGTACGTTCATCGGAAGTTCTCAACATAGCCTCCGGTATCCAGTTTGTTCCACGGATAAAAAGACGTTTACCATTTACATAGAAGACACGTGATTTATCAGGTGTATTCGTATCAGAAGTAATTTCACGAATACCAAACTTCGTTTTTACCGAATCACACACCACCCCATCGATGGATACAGTCATTTTCAGCTCATACAGGTTCTGAGGCCCTTTATTCACAGGCCACCATAAACGGGGGGAATTAATAACTAATTGCGGGAACTCTTCCGGAGAAAAAGACAAAACTTTATCTTCTCCACGCATAACTTTAACTTTTTTCTCGAAAGTTATATTTTCACCAAGAATCTCACCCTTCACCGTGCAATTAATAGGGTTAAAACCTGTTGTCGGATTCACAACTTCCACCGATACAAATTCGCGTGCCTGGTCGTAACCGGGTTTGCGTAATTCCGATTTCACGAAAGGATGACGCAATGCCACTTTACCGGTAGAATAGAGAGAAATATTCTTCCAGATTCCTGTATTACGGTCGCGAATGCCATCCATAAAAGTGAAGTCCCAACCCACAGTCATCAGCATGGTAGTATTCAATCCAATGTTTCCGTTTCCACCATTATGGAATTCGCCTACTGCTCCCCAGGATTTTGGTTTAGCACTGCCCGGAACATCCACCGGATATACTTTTATAGCCAACGCATTGCTCTTGTCTATTTTTACAAAGCTGGTCACATCAATATAATCCTGCAAAAACATGCCCTTAATCGTGCTTAGCAGGTTTCCATTCACCCACACCTCAGCACGATAGTTAATGCCATCCAGTTGTAACCAGACATGCTTGCCTTCAAATGATTTAGGAACTGTAAATTCAGTCCTGAACCAATAGGTATAGAAATCACGTCCGGTTTCAGAAATATCCGGTATTAATTTAGATTCGATTTTATTATTGATACCATAATAAGGCTCAGGATATTTTTGGTTGTACACCAATGAATTCAGAACCGTACCGGGCACAATGGCAGGCAACCAATTTGTTGTCGGATAATCAGACAAAGATACTTTCTCTCCGGGATCTGTTACGTCTCCCGCCTTCATCATTTTCCACTGATAGCCCCCATTATGGGTAATATCCGAGTCAAGCCAGATGCGTTCAGAGCCTCTGACATCATTCACTTGCGTTTGTCCGGTTACTACTGTCGAATAGGAAAACAACAGTAAAACAAAGGTAAGGGCTTTGGCCCAACTGCTTATATTCATTTTATAAGTATAAATAAGGTTTCGATATAAGATTACTAAAATAACAGAAATTATTCTTCTAAAAGCGCAACAGCACACCAAAGGTAAGGAGCTTGTCCATGATAATCGCCTACATTTTGTTTACGATCATAGTAGTATTGCTTATCGTTCTTTTTGTTGGTGCCCTCGCAAACTGATTTTACATTGTTGTTCTCATCTATGTACTTCACCATAGCCATCCATGCCTTGCGGGCAGCAGGTGCATATTCTTTAGCATCCAGCCAGCCATTCTTCACACCCTTAATGAAAGCGAAAGTGAACATGGCAGACCCTGAGGTTTCAATCCAGCAATCAGGATGATCCAACAACTGATGCCACAAGCCATTGGAAGACTGATACTTTTTCAGGCTTTTCATCATAGTGCGATAGCCATGCAGGATGCGTGGACGGTATTCACTATCTTCGGGCAAACTACTCAACAGCTCTGCCATACCGGCAGCCATCCAGCCATTACCTCTACCCCAATAGAAAGGAACATCCGGTGCATGATAGAAAAGACCATTCGGACACTGCAATTCATCCAGATACATCACCATTTCTCTGGCAGCACGGTCTATATATTTACGATCACCGGTAACTCTATAAGCCTGAGTCTGTACAATCGTAATCATATACATATCGTCAATCCACAAACGAGTTTGCCAGGAATATCCTTTCTGATCCCATTCTTTTTCTTTGGGTTTTGCATTTTCAGGAAGTTGCCATTGAGTATCGGCATAAGGAAGACCCAAATCCAGATAACGTTGATCTTTTGTTATCTTATACAGTTCCAGAGGCAAACTGCCAAACATATTCACATCCACATGATTCTTGATAGGTAACAGAGCTTTTTCCGTTGTAAACAGGAGTTCAAATCTATTCTGTAAAAGCTTCACAAGCTCTTGATCATTGGTGAGTGCGGCAAATTTCAATCCACCATTCCAGGTAAAAGTCTCCGGATAGCTAATCCATTTTCCGATATGAAGCATATGCTTTCCATCTACAAAATGATATGCCAGACGTTTACCTACTTCTTTGGGAGTATATCCTTCAGGAAAATCGGTCAGCAAACTTGTCTGGGCAAACACCAACTGAAAAGGAAGCAAAAACAGTAATAATAACGACTTCTTACACATAAGGTTAATTCTTTATTTATTAGACATTAAGAAATACATAATTGTTATCATGGTATATCTCTTACGAGATGGTTACAAAGATAGCACGCAGCATCTTCTCAATAGAGAAGAAGCATTCCAATAAATAGAAAAAACATCTCAAAATCGCATAAAAGTCACAATTTTATTCCCAATAAAAGCACTATCCCCCCTTATCCGGCAAAATCCTTTGGAAGTACTCCAAATTGTTTCAGGAAACATTTAGAGAAATACGAAGAAGAACTAAACCCTACCATATAACAGATTTCATTAATACGACTTTCACCTTCTTTTAATAACTGGGCAGCACGTTTCAAACGTTCTATACGCAAATATTCGTTCGGGCTCAAATCCAATACCCCTTTCATTTTACGGTAGAAACTGGAACGGCTCATATTCAGACTTTCTGCCATATCATCCATACTAAATTCCTGGTTCGACAAGTTAGAAAGAATAATCTCATTCAATTTCTTGATGAATTCTTCATCAGCCTTGGTCAGCGCCATTGTATTAACTGCAACAAAAGGAGATTTGGCAAAATCCCGGCGAAGCTTCTCCCGATTGTTTATCAGATTAGAAACTACAGCCAAAAGATATTCCGGTGAAAAAGGTTTCTCAATATACGAGTCCGCCCCTAATTCCATACCCTCAATCTTAGACTGAATATTAGTCTTAGCCGTCAAGAGTATAACAGGAATATGACTATAACCCACATTTGACTTTATTGTCTTGCACAATTCAAAACCATCCATTAACGGCATGACAACATCACTCACCACCAGATTCACAAAATTACCATCCAATGCTTCCAATGCCTCTCTACCATTAGTTGCCGTAACTACAGCATATTGGGATGACAACTGACGTTCGATGAAAGCGAGCATTTCCGGGTTATCTTCTACAACCAAAACCATATGCTTGCTTTCTTTTGATTGTTTTCCCTCCGATTTATCATCCGAATATTGCTCACCAGATGCTTCTGTTTGTAACTCTGCATCCATATTCTCCATATCAGAGTCTAAAGTAATCACCGTATCCTGAATAATAGGAAGTGTCAGGACAAAGACATTGGCATCTTCACCCGGAGCCATAACCAGGGTCCCACGATGGAGTTCTGCCAGAGAACGGGAAAGAGCTAAGCCAATACCCGCACCTGTAGCAAGCTTTCCTTCCTCCTTCTGACTGAAACGAACAAAAGGCTGAAAAATCTCCTCTTTCATTTCATCGGGAATAATGACTCCGTCATTCTTTGTCACCACATAAAATGCCTGTGTCTCTACATCTACTTCCAACTTAATATGCATATAGCTATCGGCGTACTTCATCCCATTATTCAAAAGATTACTGATAATCTTCGTAAATGCTTCACGATTCACATGGGCGCAGAAATTTTCTTCAGGCAACTCCAGATTAAAATCAAGACCTTTCTGACGTGAAAGAGAACTAAAACGCATATAAGTTTCTTTCAGGATATTGGTAATATCACATTTAGTAAAGTTCAAGCTATAACCCTGACTTTCTACTTTCCTGAAGTCCAGGAGCTGATTTGTAAGGTTCAGTAATCTTTCCGTATTATGTTGCATAATATTCAGATCCTCGTGAGTCTCCGGATCCAAATGCTTTTTCAAAAGAATATTCTCCAAAGGCCCTTTAATCAACGTCAGCGGAGTCCGGATTTCATGTGCCACATTGGTAAAGAAATCTATTTTAGCGTTATAAATCTCGCGTTCTTTTTCCTGCTCAAACTTCTCGAGTTGACGGCGATGCAGTCTGCTGCTGCGCTGTCTGAAATACCAAAAGGCGTATACAGAACCGACAATAAACAACAATATATAAATGCAATATGCCCAGAACGAAAGATAAAAAGGAGGAAGAATATGAATATATAGCAAATGTTCTTCAGCCCCCCAAATACCATCACTATTAGACGCTTTCACACGGAACACATAATCACCATGCCACAAATTGGAATAAGTGACAATAGGGCTTTCGCCCACAGTAATCCAGTCTTTATCAAAGCCATCCAACCTATACATCAGCTTATTCATTTTCGGCACCTGATATCCAAGGGCTGCAATACGGAAAGAAAATGAGTTTTGATTAGCCTGAAGAGTGATACTATCCGAGAAAGTGATGCTCTTTTCAAGAGGAGTATTTTCTTCATCTGCACGGACTTCTTTATTGAACAGCATGAAATCTGTAATCACTACCGGTGGCAAGCTTTTATTCTCAGTAAATGTTTTGGGATTAAATACCACGAAACCATCAATGCTACCCAAATAAATAGCGCCCGTTTCATCCTTGTAACTGGAACGGTAGTTAAATTGATCACCAAGCAAGCCATTGGCCGTTGTATAACCCTTTACCTGTTTTGTTTCGGGATTAAAGCGTACTAACCCGCTATTCGTTGTCAGCCAGAATAATCCTTCTGCATCCTCTACAATTTGATAAACCACATCATTGGGCAGGCCATTGGATGAATTATAGCTAGTAAAAGTCTCCGTTTCGGGATGGAACAAGCAGAATCCTCCCCCTTGTGTGGTCAACCAGATTTGCCGATGTGAATCTTCAAAAATACTCAAAACTTTGTCATAAGGAAGACTCTCTTTATTACTTTCATTATGCACGTAGTTCTTCCATTTTTTTTCATTGACATTGTAGCAATAGGCACCATTCACATAGGTAGCTAACCATAAATTGCCACCCGAATCCTCTTTTATATCATATACAAACCTACCGGCCAACTCCTCTATTCTGTCAAAATCATCTGTCTGTTCATTATACCTCAACAGTCCGAACATGGTTCCCAGATAAATATCTCCTGTTGTTGTTCTGCAAATAGCAAAGATACTATTGTCTATCAACGAACGGGGGGAAGCATTTTTCTGATAAGTTTTCAAGATATTCCCGGTATTGGTATCTACGATTTTCAGTCCTTTAGAAAATGTTCCAACCCACAACTTATCACCGACCATACATAAGCCATGAATATTGGTAAACCCAGAACTGGGTGCAAAGAAAGAAAATGTTTTTGTCTTCGGATCAAAACGATTCAAACCACCATCCTCAGTACCAACCCATAATATCCCTTTATTATCCTCGCAGAACTCACGTACCCGCTTACCATGCAAATTATTATCCCCATCTTTCGGATAATATTTCTCAAAGTAGGTGTAAGACTTTGGATAATAGTCTACTCCTCCAAAATATGAGCCTACCCAGATACCACCTTCACTATCCTCACATAGCGAATAAACAGCATTATCAGACAAAGAATAAGGATCATCTTTAGAACTATGCAAGTGCACATACTTATTTGTGCGAAGATTATAAATATAGACTCCCGATTCTGTACCAATCCACAATTCATTATCCGAATTGACGAGCAAATCCCGGCTATATACCATTTCACCAGTTTCATCCATCAGCAATAAACTCCGCAAATTACCGGAAGTAAGGTTCAATTCCTGAACCCCTTTTCTTATGGAACTGATATAGATACAATTATAGGCTCCCGGCACAATCTTCATGATGACGTCATCTTTAAAAACTTCTTCACCATCCTTCGGGGAAAGATAAGGATGAAGTGTTTTTAAATTATCCTTAGAATAGAACAAACCACTGCCGTAGAATCCAACCCAAATAGTCCCACTATTATCAGAAGTTACACTCTGAACATTGGCTGAGAAACTGTTTAGTGTATAGTTGTGAAGCTGTTCTTTTTGTGGCTCATAGCAAAATAGCCCTTGTGTTTCAACAGCTATCCAAACCCGTCCTTCCTTATCTCCCGAAATTGCAGAAACAGTTCTATCTATCTGGGTATTTTCTCTACTTAACAGATTAAAAGGAATAAAAATTTCCCGGTCAGGATAATAGATATACACTCCGGCATCCGTACCAACCCAGATATTCCCTTTTTTATCTTCATAAAGACAAGTTACGAAATTGTTCCCCAAACTATGATTGTCGTTCATATCGCGCTTGAAATTCCGAAACGACATACCGTCATATCTACTCAGTCCCCCCTTAGTACCGAACCACATAAATCCCTTTTTATCCTGCATGATCGCATTGACTGTAGTTTGGGATAATCCATCCTTAATGCTAAGATTTTTGAAATAGTAATGTTCGTCTGCTGCTTGTGTCCAACAAACGATATAGCAAAGAAAACTAATAAGGGCTATTATTCTCTTCCTCATTTTTGTGTTTTTTGATAGATTCGCACGTCAAATATAGCTCAATCTGATGACAAACGATAGCAGAAATACTTCAATAAATAAAAAATTCGTCTCTTTAATACTTTTAAAAATGTAGGAAACCGTCGTTTATGAAAAGACTTCGATGAAAATAGCCCATTTCATCGAAGTAGGTTCTCTGCCACAATGCTGTTTGAACTTCTTTCATTGCCCAATAAGGCCCTCTTCATTGCCTATTTTTTATTCGTTCTACTATAGTGGAACGCAAGGATAACTATAGCGTTCCTTACGAACCACTATAGTAAAACGTAAAGTATACTATAGTAGAACGAATAAAAAGTGCCTAGTAAGCTATATCCCAATAGGCAGGCGGTGAAATAAAAGATGCCTGTAAGAGTTATTGCTATAATAGAAGAAAATAGTCGGCTTAATTCATAACCGTGCAGTCATGAATCACTCGGAAAAATGATAATTATAAGGATTCCGTTTGAAATGATAACGATGTCGGGGCAGTGGCAATGGATCCTGCAAACGCAATTCCCAAGCCACCAGTTTTGTCAACAACTCATTCTGCTTATTTACAAACTTTGAGTTTCCAAACAGGTTATTAATTTCATACGGGTCTTTCTTCAGATTATACAGTTCTCCCCTTCCATAACTGTTCATTACCAGTTTCCAGTCGCCCATACGCACCATTCGGGAAGTTCCGCTCTGAGTCCAGGTATTCAGTTCGTCAAAACGAGCCACTTTATCATGTCCCAGCGCACCTTCCTGCTCAAAAGTCAGTTTATCATCCAAAGGCACATCCTCACCACCGAAGCCCAACTGCACAACTATACTTGAAAACTCCTCTTTCGGGTATTTCTTACCTGTCAGCATCGGCCACAAACTCCGTCCCTGCACACCTACAGGTATAGAATCACCTATCACCGTACAAAAAGTAGGGAAAAGATCTGCCAATGAAACATGCGCATCTATCGCTTTAGCCTGTTTCTTTATCTGATAACCGGCCCAAACCATTGGTATACGGGTCAGGGACTCGGACAAGCCTGCTCCTTTGCGAATTAAGCCGTATTCACCGCAATAATCACCATGGTCAGACAGAACTACAATGATTGTTTTCTCAAAAAGTCCTTTTTCTTTCAAATCCTCAATCAGTCGCTTTATCTGATCATCTATAAGGCGAATCATTCCCATATAATTTCCCCTTAATCGAGGTAGATCTTTCTCAAGATCAGGACAAGAAGCATCTTCCAGTTCTGCCAGTATCTGGTACTTCTCCCCTTTCCTCAATGCATCCTGACGTGAAGTCTTCACTGGCGGAAGCTTATCCGGTGCAAACATCGAGTAATAAGGTTCACAGACTTGATAGGGATTATGTGGTTCGGGAAATGAAACCCAGACAAAGAACGGATTATCCTTCTGGCTATCGATCCATTCTATAGCCTCATCCACTATTCTTGTAGGCTGTTGGTCCTTGACAGGTATAGGCGAAGGCTCCAGACACTGCCCGACAGACTCTTTAAAGAATTCGGAAACGGCACGTTCTCCCTCCGTCACCGGTTTATTCTTTCCCCAGTGAGAATATTCAGACCAGAAATCCATATCTTTCGAACTCAAATAGCCATGATTCTTACCCACTAAAGCAGTCTTATAATGGTTCTCCTTCAAAACAGTTACCAAATCTTTTGCATAGTGTACATCACGTACATTGTGATTCGTACGCACATGAGTAGCACTGGGGAAACGGCCTGTAAACATAGAACAACGTGCTGGACTGCTGGCAGGCATAACCGTATACGCCTTATCAAACCAGGCATTTTGGTACGCCAATTCATCGACGTACGGAGTGATTTCCATCGGAAAACCTTCACGCCCACACAAATCCGCGCGCTGCTGATCTGTCATTATCACCACAATATTGGGCTTATCTGTCTGAGCGTACAAGGACAAGCCTACCCCCTGGAGAATAACTCCTGAAAAGAGATACTTTCTTAAATCCATAACTATCTATTTTAAGTATAAGTTCCACAAACGAATAATTTCCTCTTTCACATCACTTTAAACGTATGCGAAAATAAGTCTTTTATTAGTACTCAGGTAAAATAACACATATACTTCATAATCCCAATAAAGAGATTATGAAGTATATAAATTAAAGCAGCTTTTTCAGCCGGCTATGAAGAATAGAATATCTTATTCGTTCAGCAATGCATAAGCACACCATATGATGGGAGCTTGTCCATGATAATCACCTGTAATGCGGGGACGATCCAGATAATACTGGTGGCTGTTCTTCTTGCCTGTACCGATGCAAACTTCCATCAAGTCATTGTTATCATCAAGATAGTTGCAAAGTCCCAACCATGCACGGCGGGCAATCGGTCCATATTCATCCTTGTCCAGCCATCCGTTCTTCACACCCAAAATCATGGCATACGTAAACATTGCCGAACCGGAAGTTTCCGTCCAGCAGTCCTTTTCGTCAATCAACTGGTTCCAGAGTCCATCTTCATTCACATATTTCTTCAGGTTCTCCATCATCAAGCGATATCCTTTGAGGATGCGTTGACGGTTAGGATCGTTTTCAGGAAGGTTGAAAAGCAATTCTGTCATACCAACAGCCATCCAGCCATCGCCACGTCCCCAATAGAAGGGCACATCGGGCGCATGATAAAAGAGACCATTCTCACGCTGAATCTCATCCAGATAAAGCACCATTTCCTTGGCAGCGCGGTTGATGTATTTTTTATCTCCCGTTACGTGATAGGCTTCGGCCTGCACGATGGTAATCATATACATATCATCAATCCAAAGGCGGGTCTGCCAGGAATATCCTTTCTTATGCCATTTACGTTCTTCATCGTTTGCCTTCTCAGGAAGAATCCACTGCGTATCGGCATACGGTAATCCCAGTTCTTTATAGCGCTCGTCCTTCGTCATGCGATACAGTTTCAGAGGCAGACAACCGAACATATTCTGGTCTACATGAATCGGAGGAGGAAGCAAGTCTTTCTCCAGATGGAACAACAACTCAAAACGCTCTCTCAACTTCTTGGTAAGTTCCTTGTCATTCGTCATTTCGGCGAACCGGAGCGCTCCATACCAAGTGCAGACTTCAGCATAATGTATACCTCTGTCTCCATAAAGTTGGTGTTTGGTCTCCATCAGGCGGCTACTTACCTTTTTCCCTACGATTTTGGGATTTGCTCTTACAGGGAAATTACTGAAATAATCTTGTGCGGTGATGGTACTTGTCATTACAAATACAGCCACAACAAATAGATAAATGAAACGATAATCTCTCTTCATAATTCTTATAGTCTTTAAATGAATAATTAATTTACCCAGTTGCCTTATCATTTTCTTACGGAAAATTTATATATGCAATGGCTATCATATTTCTCTCCCGGTTTCAATAATGCTGACGGCCATTCCGGTTTATTAGGAGTATCGGGATATTTCTGAGTTTCCAAACAAACGGAAGCACGATGACCATATACGATGCCTTTTTTTCCCTTTACCGTACCATCAAGGAAGTTGCCGGCATAAATCTGAATTCCCGGTTCGTTCGTGTAAACATCGAGTACGATACCAGTTTTAGGAGATTCGAGAGTAGCACATTTCTGAGAAATATCCCCTTTTGTATTGAGTACCCAGTTATGATCGTAACCTTTACCATACTTCAATTGAATAAAATCATTATTAATGCGTGCTCCGATGGCCGTGGGTTGACGGAAATCCATGTCTGTATTTTCTACAGGAGCAATCTCACCGGTAGTCATAAAAGTACTGTCCACAGGAGTATATGCATCAGCATTAATGGTCAGTAGATAATCCGAGTTGTCTTTGGAAGGATCACCATCCAGGTTGAAATATGAATGATTAGTCAGATTAACAACCGTAGTACGATCCGTTTCGGCACTATAACGAATATCGATGGCATTATCATCTGTCAGTGAGAAAGTGACCTTACAAGTCAAATTACCCGGAAATCCCTCTTCACCATCTTTTGATAAATAGCTCAATTCCAAAACTTGATCACTCAGCTGATGTGCATTGAAAACCCGGAAGTCAAAGCCTTTAGAACCACCATGTAGGCAGTGGCCATAGTTATTCCGTGGCAATTGATATTCTACACCGTCTATGGTAATCTTACCCTGGTTAATGCGATTACCATAACGTCCGATGGTAGCACCAAAATTCGTAGGAAGTTTCACGTAGTCTTGAATAGAATCGAGTCCTAATACAACATCACGCATAACTCCATCTTTATCCGGTACCATTACTGATACAATACGTCCACCAAAGTTTGTAATACAAACTTCCATACCATTTTTATTCTTTAGTACAAACAGGTCTGTCTGTTTACCATCCACTTCCATACGGAAATCAGCCGGATTCAACCCTGAAGCAGTCTTTTCACTGACCTGCTTACTTGTACAGGCTGATGCTAATAGCACAAATCCTGCTAAAATAATCATAATTTTATTCATACTCGCTTATAATGTTTATGCTTTATTTTTTAGAGAAAAATTGTTCTGCACGTCCTGGTGAAAATAGTTCCCACAGCGAAGCAACCGTCCAGCCCGGAGCAAAGATATCATTGTAATATCCCTTACCATTACGACCGTAATCCCAGTTCGTGTGTTGGACAACCTCAGGGTAATAACCTACTTTGGAAACACCACACATATGACCCTCATAGGGAAGCAATTGACGCATGGAAGTGGAAATAACCTCAGCAAAGTTTGAGAAACGAGCCTCATTGAACTCCTTGGAAAGCCAATGTAACACATCAGCAAACTCAAAGATAAACACATCAATATGGTTATTCTCAACAGACACATTACCCCAGCCACGGGTCTTCAAGCCGATATCACCCAACATCTGACCTTCGGCAAAGGGAACATCCCAGGTATAATACCAGGATAAGGCGAAATAAGCGGCCTTCCTGCAAAGTTCGGCATAATGAGCACGCTCCGCACCTTTAGTAACCAGAGCAAGGTAATAAGTGGCAGTAGCAGCATAAAGGGAAGCTTCCTTATCCTCAC
>ENA-UEYG01001117-UEYG01001117.1-human-gut-metagenome-genome-assembly--contig:-NODE-1117-length-20121-cov-5.638196_pt1 | contig 20121 bp, 15 predicted proteins | sample MGYA00242933_ERZ507934 | MGnify/ENA primary metagenome ERZ507934 (study PRJEB26167, sample SAMN06115527) | human gut metagenome | host: Homo sapiens | place: China:Zejiang | collected 2015-11-10... | reverse complement strand
CAGAACCCAATGCCGTGATGGTCCTTTCACCGGAAAGAGCTGCCAAGGCCACCTTCGCCTTAAAGGCTGGGGCGTGATTTTTACGCTTGTTCATTCGCACTCTCCTTGCGTTCAGGTGTAGCTTACACATCTGTCCGAATTTTGGGGAGTACCTCTGGGAACTACCTCACGTTATCCGAATCTTGGCCTCCACCCGCTGAGAGGACAAGACCATACAAAAATGCAAAAGCCACCGGTATCGGTGGCTTTTGCGCAGTCCTGATGCGTCCGCGTCCGTCAGTGCGGCATGAATCGCACTTTCAGCCAACGTCCGCCAAAATATTACCGCACCTGCGTCAGATGCAGACGGGTAACGGCCCGTTGCAGGGCCGCTTCGGCCCGCACCGTGTCCACAGCCTCGTCATGGCTGCTCAGGCGTTTTTCAGCTCGTTCTTTGGCGGCCATGGCCCTGGCTGCATCAATATTCGCGGCCAGTTCTGCGGATTCGGCCAGCACGGTGAGCACGTCGTTGTTTACATCGGCAAAGCCGCCGGAAATAAAGACATGCTCCTCCTTGCCTTCGCTCTTGTAGCGCAGGCCCCCGATTTTCAGGGCCGAAAGCAGAGAGACGTGCTTGGGCAACACGCCGAATTCGCCCTGCACGCCGGGGCACACAGCCATCTCTACCGGGCAGCTCACTACGGTTTTGTCCGGCGTTACCACTTCCAGTTGCAGCGTACCCATACGCACTCCTTCGCTGCCGCCGGTCCTGCCCGGTCCGGAGCCTTGCGGCACCGGACCGGCGGCGGGACAGAACGGTTAGTTGCTTTCTTCCTGCTTGCGCTTTTCGTACTTGGCCACTGCCTGGTCAATACTGCCCAGCATGTAGAAGTCGCCTTCAGCCAGGTGGTCGTAGTCGCCGTCCAGAATGCCCTTGAAGCCCTTGATGGTGTCTTCCAGCTTTACATACTGGCCGGGCGTACCCGTAAAGGTTTCGGCCACATGGAAGGGCTGGGAGAGGAAGCGCTGGATGCGCCGGGCGCGGGACACGGTGAGCTTGTCTTCATCAGAAAGCTCGTCCATACCCAGGATGGCGATGATATCCTGCAGTTCTTTATACTTCTGCAGCACCATCTGCACGCGCCGGGCCACGCTGTAGTGCTCTTCGCCCACGACGTCGGGGGCGAGGATGCGCGAGGTGGAGTCCAGCGGGTCCACCGCGGGGTAGATGCCCAGTTCCGCAATCTGGCGCGAGAGCACAAGGGTGCCGTCCAGGTGCGAAAACGTGGTGGCCGGGGCCGGGTCAGTCAGGTCGTCGGCGGGCACGTACACGGCCTGCACCGAGGTGATGGACCCTTCATTGGTGGAGGTGATGCGCTCCTGCAGAGAACCAAGGTCCGTGCCCAGGGTCGGCTGATAGCCCACGGCCGAAGGCATGCGGCCCAGCAGAGCGGACACTTCCGAACCGGCCTGGGTGAAGCGGAAGATGTTGTCAATGAACAGGAGCACGTCCTGGTGTTCCTCATCGCGGAAGTATTCCGCGCAGGCCAGGGCGGTCAGGGCCACACGGGCGCGGGCTCCCGGAGGCTCGTTCATCTGCCCGTAGACCAAGGTGGCGCGTTCCAGCACGCCGGCTTCCTGCAGCTCGTTGTACAGGTCGTTGCCCTCACGGGTACGCTCGCCCACACCGGCAAACACCGACGAACCGCCGTGCTGCTTGGCGATGTTGTTGATCATCTCCATAAGGATAACGGTCTTGCCCACGCCTGCGCCACCGAAGAGACCCATCTTGCCGCCCTTGGGGAAGGGCACCAGCAGATCCACCACCTTGATGCCCGTTTCGAGCAGCTCTACCTTGGTGTTCTGGTCGGTGAAGGCCGGCGCGGCCCGGTGGATGGGGTAGTATTTTTCAGCATTAATGGGGCCCAGCTCGTCCACCGGACGGCCGATGACGTTGAGGATGCGCCCCACAGAGGCCTTGCCCACGGGCACCATGATGGGCTTGCCCGTGTCCACCACGTCCATGCCGCGCACCAGACCTTCGGTGGCGTCCATGGCAATGGTGCGGACCACGTTGTCGCCCAGGTGCTGCGCCACCTCACAGATGAGGTCGGGGGCGTCGCTGTTGTTCGGGTTTTGTATCTCCAGGGCGGTGAAGATATTCGGCAGGTTCCCGTCGCTGAACTCCACGTCCACGACGGCGCCGATAACCTGAACGATTTTACCGATATTTTTGCTCATGTCTGGCTCCTTAACCATTCAGCGCTTCAGCGCCGCCGACGATGTCGATGAGTTCGCTGGTGATGGAAGCCTGCCGCGTCTTGTTGTAGAGCAGGGTAAGGGAGTTGATCAGTTCGTTGCAGTTGCGCGTGGCGTTGTCCATGGCGGCCATGCGGGCGGCGTGCTCGCTGGCCGACGTGTCCAGCAGGCCACGGTAAACCTGCACCTTCACATAGCGGGGCAAAAGCTCCGCCAACAACTGCTCTTCCTGCGGTTCGTACACATATTCGCAGCGGGCTTCACCGGCCTGCTCCTCGTCCTCAGCGGCCTGCGGGGTCTGCAGGGGCAGCAGGCGCAGGCTCTTCGGCGGTTGATGCCCCATGGACATAAACTCGCCGTGTACCAGCCACACCTCGTCAAGGGCCAGGGTTTCGTAGCCGTGGATGACTTCCTGAGCTACGGAACTTGCCAGCGCAAAGTCGATGCTGCCCATGCGGTCGCCATAGGCCGTGGTGATGGCATGCCCGGCGGTGCGGGCCGCGTCGCGGCCCTTGCGGCCCACGCACACGAAGCTCACCTCCATGCCTTCTGCGGCTTTTTCCTTGGCCAGTCTGAGAGCCATGGCAATGATATTGCCGTTGAAGCTCCCGCACAGGCCGCGGTCGGAGGTCACCAGCACAATGGCGCAGTGCTTCTTTTCCTCATGCTCGGCCAACAGGGGGTGGGCGTTGCCCTCCACCTTGCGGGCCAGTTCGGCCAGCACGTCGCGGTATTTCTCCGCGTACGGCCTGAAGCGCTCAATGCGGGCCTGGGCGCCGCGCAGCCTAGCCGAGGCCACCATGTTCATGGCCTTGGTTATCTGCTTGGTCTTGCCGACCCCCACGATCTTCATTTTGACGTCTTTGAGTGAAGCCATGCTTTTCTCCCGTTGTTAGGGGGCCCTAGGCCGTCCAGCCCTGTTTGAAGGCTGTGATGGCTTCGGTCAGCGCTTTCTCCACTGCCTCGTCAATGACCTTTTTGTCCTTGATGGCGTCCAGCACGTCCTTCCTGGTGTCGCGCAGGAAGGTGAGCATGTCGGCTTCAAACTTGCGCACGGATTCCACCGGCACGTCGTCCATATAGCCGCGCGTGGCGGCATAGATGGAGGCCACCTGCTCATGGGCGGGCATGGGCTGGTACTGGGGCTGCTTGAGCAGCTCCACCAGACGTGCGCCGCGCTCGAGCTTGGCCTTGGTGCCCTTGTCCAGGTCCGAACCAAACTGAGCGAAGGCCGCCAGTTCGCGGTACTGGGCCAGGTCCAGACGCATGGTGCCGGCCACCTGCTTCATGGCCTTGATCTGGGCTGCGCCGCCCACGCGGGACACGGAAAGGCCCACGTTGATGGCCGGGCGCACGCCGGCGTTGAACAGGTTGGGTTCCAGGTACACCTGACCGTCGGTGATGGAAATCACGTTGGTGGGGATATACGCCGAAACGTCGCCCGCCTGAGTTTCGATGATGGGCAGCGCCGTCATGGAACCCGCGCCCAGTTTGTCGCTCACCTTGGCCGCGCGTTCCAGAAGGCGCGAGTGCAGGTAGAAGACGTCGCCGGGGAAGGCTTCACGTCCCGGAGGACGACGGAGCAGCAGGGACATCTGGCGGTAGGCCACAGCCTGCTTGGAAAGGTCGTCGTAAATGATCAGGGCGTGTTTGCCGTTATTGCGGTAGTGCTCGGCCATGGTGCAACCGGTGTAGGCCGCAATGTACTGCAAAGGCGCGGGGTCGGAGGCCGTGGCCGAGATGATGGTGGTGTACTCCATGGCGCCGTAGCGGCGCAGGGTGTCGGCCACCAGGGCGACGGAAGACTTCTTTTGGCCGATGGCCACGTAGAAGCAGTGAATGTCCGTCTCTTTCTGGGCCAGAATGGCGTCGATACACACGGCCGTTTTGCCCGTCTGGCGGTCGCCGATGATCAGCTCGCGCTGACCGCGGCCGATGGGCGTCATGGCGTCGATGGCCTTGAGGCCCGTGGGCATGGGTTCGTGCACGCTCTTACGGGCGATGATGCCGGGGGCCTTGATTTCCACCGGGCGGACATGTTCGGCCTCAACGGGGCCGAGGCCGTCGATGGGTTCGCCCAACGGGTTGAGGACGCGGCCCATGACCTTGTCGCCTACGGGCACGGAGAAAATCTTGCCCGTACGTTTGACCGGGTCGCCTTCTTTGATGCCCACGTCCGGTCCGAGCAGCGCCACACCCACGTTGTCGGCTTCCAGGTTGAGCACCATGCCCATGACGCCGCCGGGGAACTCCAGCAACTCCATGGACATGGCGTTCTGTACGCCGTACACGCGGGCGATGCCGTCACCGACGTAGAGCACGGTGCCGGTTTCGCTCATTTCTACGCGCTGCTCGTAGTTTTTGATTTGATCCTCAATGATCTTGCTTATCTCTTCCGCTTTGATCTGCATGTGCTATTCACCCCTCTTGAATGTCTCCCGAAGGATTCCCAACTGCGCGCGCAGACTTGCGTCCAGCACCCGATCCCCCAGCTTGAGCACCATTCCCCCCAGTATGTCTTTATCCACGGCAAAGGTCAGTTCAATGTCCGCGCCAGCCTTTTTCTGCAGCGCGTCCTTGAGGTTGGCTTTTTTGTCGTTGGAAAGTTTCACCGCGGTAATGCACTGTCCGCGGAGGATACCCTTGGCCTCGTCCAGCATTTTGCCGTACCAGGCCGCAATTTCGTCAAGGAAGGCGAGCCGTTCCTTGTCCGCCAACAGGAAGCAGAAATTGCGCATGGTCTGGTCGGCCTTGAGCTTGTCCAGCAGTTTGCCAAGCACCGCCTTTTTTTCTTCTACGCCGATGACCGGGCTTTTGAGGGTCTGGCCCAAGTCCGGGGCGGCGGCAAGCATCTCGCCCAGAGAGGCAAGACACGCGCCGTGCGCGCTCAGGGCTTGATCCCCTTCCTCCCTGCCCAGGGCGAAGATGGCGTTGGCGTATCTGCGTGCAACCACAGTGTCGATCAATGGAGCACCACCTTGTTAAGCGAGTTGGCGATCAGCTTGTCGTGTTCTTCCGCCGTGAGGCGTGCGCTCAGGGCTTTGGCCGTGGCGTCCACGATCTCGTCGGCGATGGCGGAGCGCACCTGGGCGAACACGGCACGGCCCTCGTTTTCGGCGGTAAGGCGCGCCTGTTCCACAATCTGGGCCGCCTGACGCCGCGCCTCTTCCACAATGCCCTGCTTCAGGGCTTCGGCCTGGGTGCGGCTTTCGGCCAGAATGGCCTCCCGCTCCGCATTGAGGTTGGCGATGCGCGTTTCCACCTCGGCCAGTTGGGTCTTGGCCTGCGCACGGCGCTGCTCAAGACCGTCCAGAGAATCCTTGATGCCCTGCCGGCGGTTTTTGAAATAGCGCTTGGCCAACCCGCCCACAAAGTACCAGAGGATACCCGCAAAGATCACGAAGTTGAGCACACGCCAGCCGAAGTCGCTCCAGCGCGGCGCCGCGTGGCCTTCACTGGCGCAGGCTGCCTGGGGCAGCAGCACCAGCGCCGCAGCGACGCAGAAAAGCGGCAGGATAAACCCCGCGTGTTTCCATTTGCTCAAAGCCCACCCCCTCGGTCAAACAGTTAGCCATGCGCCGGCAAAACGCTCCCTGCGCTCCGGCATACCACCCCTAGCCCTTGAGCAGCCTGTCGGCCAGACGCGCCGAAAGACCGTCCACCTTCCCGCGCAGCTCCGCAAGGGTTGCGGCGGCCTGAGCCTCCAGCGCGGCGCGCGTTTCAGTCAGAATGTCGCGGGCGCCCTTTTGCGCTTCGCCCACGATCTGCTGCTGCTCCGTCACGCCGGCCGCCCGGCCTTCCTCGCGCTGCAGCCCGGCGTCCTGACGGGCGCGGGTCAGCTCGGCCTCATAGTTGGTAAGACGCTCGGAAGCCTGATACTCAAAGGAGCCGGCTTCTTCTTCCATACCTTCCAGGATGCCGTTGCGTTTTTTGATAATGGCGCGGATCGGCCGGATAAGGAGGATATTAAGCACATACACAGCGATAAAAAAGTTCGCCAGCTGAAACACCAGTGTAACGTTCAGGTCCAGCATGCCGCGTCCTCCTCAAACGATGCGGATTGAAGGAAAAAAGTGTAAGCCCTTGCAACATATCCGCTCGCCCCTGTTCTGTCAAAGGGTATTGGTGACAAATTTCGCAAACTCCCCAAAAAAAAATTGCAGCCCCTAAAAAAGGGCTCCAACCGCCCGCTTTTACGAGCGGCTTTCCGGGGCAGCGGTCTGTCACACTTTTTCACAAACCGTTATTATTGTCGTTTTTCTGCTGTTTTTATCCTGCCCGCAGAGGTTGGGGCGGGCTAAGGGGCCGGTATCAAAAGGTGCGGCCGCATCCCGGCGGGCACATGGACAAGGGCAGCAAAAGGCGGTATAATTTTTTTAACGAGCTGAATCCGCAATGCGCGCGCAGTCGCGCTGGGAAGGAGTTTATATGTTGCAATTACGGATACTCGCCCTGCTGGGGGTCCTGCTGCTGGGCCTGGCCCAGAATCCGGCGCGGGCGGGCGAAGGGGGCGGGATTACGGCCCGCAGCGTGTTTGCCCTGCTGCCGGCCAGCATTTTTGAGAATACGCCCGAGGGCTTGAGCGCTGCCGAAAAGCAGCGCTTGCTGGCGGAAGGCCATGCGGAATTTTGGGAAATCGCCGGCGAGACTGAGGATGTGCTGGTTTTCGCCTCGCTGCCGTTCAGGGATGCGGCTGTGGCGTTGCGGCTGTTCCGGCATCTGGATGACGGCGCCGTGGAGGCGGCCGTAGGCACTCTGGGCGGCCCGGTGTGCACGCTGGAACTGTGGCGGGTGGACGCCTCTGGTCGGGCGGTACCGGCGGACACGCCGCCGGAGCCGGACGTGAGCGAGTTTTTGGCCAAAGGGCAGAAGCTGCCGCCCGACGTGCGGGCCACGGTAATGCTTTGCCTGGGGCTGGGCGGGCTCAAGGCCCTGCCCCTGTTCTGGACCAGCACGGGCATGGCGCATGTGCCGGTAGCCAACAGCGTGGGTTATCAGTGGAACGGCGCGGTTTTTGAAAAGCGGGTGACCCCGGCCGACGAATAAATCGGACGGCGGGGCGGCCGCAGCTGTGGGGGGCGCATTGCCAAGGCGGCCAGGATGTCTTACTTAAGGGGGCTGCCGCCGGGTTTCAGGGCGGCAGGGCGACGTCGCGCCGGTTTTGGCCGAGGGCGTTGCGCATCCCGCCATCTCGAGGAGACCCCATGTTCGGCTTTCTTTTCAAAAAGATATTCGGCAGCAAAAACGAAAGATATCTGCGTCGGCTGCGGCCTCAGGTGCAGCGCATCAACGCTTTGGAAGAGCAGATGCGCGCCCTGGAGGACGCGGATCTGCCCGCCCGCATCGTCCAATACAAAACAGCGGTACAGGAGCAGGGCCAGAGCCTGGACGCCCTGCTGCCCGAAGTTTTTGCCTTGGTGCGCGAGGCTGCGCGCCGCGTGCTGGGCATGCGGCACTATGATGTGCAGCTGGTGGGCGGCATGGTGCTGCACAAGGGCAAAATTGCCGAGATGAAGACCGGCGAAGGCAAGACCCTGGTGGCCACCTTGCCCGTGGTGCTCAATGCCCTTACGGGCAAAGGCGTACACGTGGTGACGGTCAACGATTACCTGGCCCGGCGCGACGCCCAGTGGATGGGGCAGCTCTACGGCTTTCTGGGGCTCAGTACGGGCGTGATCATTCATGATATGGACGATGAGGAGCGCAAGGCCGCCTATAACGCCGACATCACTTACGGCACCAACAATGAGTTCGGCTTCGATTATTTGCGCGACAACATGAAATTCTACGCCAGTCAGTTGGTGCAGCGCGGGCACAACTTCGCCATTGTGGACGAAGTGGACTCTATTCTTATTGACGAAGCCCGCACGCCGCTGATCATTTCCGGCGCGGCGGACGAATCCGTGGACATGTACCGCACGGTGGACGCCGTGGTCTGCCGGCTGACGCCGGAGCACTATACCATTGACGAAAAAGCCCGCACGGCCATGCTTACAGACGCGGGCGTGGCCCGTTGCGAAGAACTGCTCAACGTGGACAACCTTTTTGATCCGGCCAACATCACGGCCCAGCACCACGTTATGCAGTCCCTCAAGGCGCATCTGGTTTTCAAGCGTGACGTGGACTATATTGTGCAGAACGACCAGGTGGTCATTGTGGACGAGTTCACGGGCCGCCTTATGGCCGGACGCCGCTATTCCGATGGCCTGCACCAGGCGCTGGAGGCCAAGGAACACGTTACCGTGGCCGCTGAAAATCAGACTTTGGCCTCCATCACCTTCCAGAACTACTTCCGCCTGTATGACAAACTTTCGGGCATGACCGGCACGGCCGACACCGAGGCCGTGGAATTCCACCAGATTTACAATCTGGAGGTGGTTTCCATCCCGCCCAACCGGCCCATGATCCGCAAGGACTACCCGGACCTTATCTACCGCAGCCGACAGGAAAAATTTGACGCCATTGTGGACGCCATTGTGGAACTGCACCAGCGCGAACAGCCCGTGCTGGTGGGCACCATTTCCATTGAAACGTCTGAAATGCTCTCGCAGCGCCTGACCAAGCTGGGCATCCCGCACAGTGTGCTCAACGCCAAACAGCACGAGAAGGAAGCGGAAATCGTGGCCCAGGCCGGGCAGAAGGGCAAGGTGACCATTGCCACCAACATGGCCGGCCGCGGCACGGATATCGTGCTGGGCGAGGGCGTGGTGGATCTGGGCGGCCTGCACATTCTGGGCACGGAGCGGCACGAGAGCCGCCGCATTGATAACCAGCTGCGCGGGCGTTCCGGCCGTCAGGGCGACCCCGGTTCCTCGCGCTTCTACCTTTCGCTGGAAGACGACCTCATGCGTCTGTTCGGTTCCGACCGCATCAAGGGCCTTATGGAAAAGCTGGGCCTCAAGGACGGCGAAGCCATTGAGAACGCCATGGTCACCCGTGCGGTGGAAGGCGCGCAGAAGCGGGTGGAGGCCCACCACTTTGAAATCCGCAAGACGCTGCTGGATTACGACAACGTCATGAATCAGCAGCGCGAGGTCATCTACACCCTGCGTCGTGAACTCATGGTGGAGGCGGACCTCACCCCTGTGCTGGACGAATTCATGGGCGACGTGCTGGACGACGTCTACTCCTCCCTGGACCACGCCGCCCCCGACGACACGGACCTGCGCGAAGCCGCTCTGGGCCGCCTGCGCGACGTCTTCAACCTGGAACGCGCTCTGCCCGAAGGGGCCCGCCTGCCTGAACGCGAGGAATGCGACGCGCTGGTCCGCAGCCAGTTCGACCGCCTGCGGGAAGAGGCCGGGACCGGTTATCAGGATATTTTGCGCTTCTTCCTGCTGGAGGAGCTGGACCGCTGCTGGAAGGAGCACCTGCGCAACATGGACGCCCTGCGCGACGGCATCGGTCTGCGCGGCTACGGTCAGCGCGACCCCAAGCTGGAGTACAAGCGCGAGGGCTTTGAGATGTTTCAGGCCATGCTCTTCCAGATCCGTGAGAGCGTGTTCCGCACCCTGACCCGCGTGCACGTGCGGCTGGAGGAAGCGGCCGCCCAGAATGCGGCGGCTGCGGCCAATGCGGTGGAAGCATCCGAACCGGAAGGCACGCCTCTGGCCCGGCAGTACCGGCACAAGGAAGACTCAGGCCTTTCCTATTCCGGCGGCGGCGAAGAGGCCGAGGCCGCGCACAAGCCCGCCAAGGCCGCGCCGCGAGTGGGCCGCAATGATCTTTGCCCCTGCGGCAGCGGCAAAAAATACAAAAAATGCTGCGGCCGGGGCAAATAGTGGTTTTTCCGCCGTGCGTCGGCCCGCAGCCGTCCTGCCGGGACTGTGGGTATGGAGAAACAGGCGGCTATGCTGCCAGGACATCCTCGGTCGGCAGGAGTGGGCTGTAGCCGCGGTGCGGCGATGCGGGAGCGCGGTGCGGCTGCCCCACGGCACGTTGTGAAGCGTCCGTTGCGGCATGTCGCTACATGCCGTCCCTGCCCCGCGGGCAGCGGGCGTGGCATCCGAGCTTGGGCTCCGGCCACGACGGCCCGTTGTGGATACAGGTTTTCTCTCGCTGGCTTCAGTCCGGCCCAGCAGCGGGACGCCTCTGCGGCCAGCCTTTGTGGGGATGAAGAACCCCCGCGCAAGGGCGGCCGCACGGCCCTTGCACCGCGCGGCCGTCGCGGCGTTTCATCCCTTTCCCACACTCGCTGAGGACGTTTTTCCGTACCGTCGTCCGTTTTCCTTCTGCCCGTCCGTATTCCCACTATCCCCCCACTGGCCTGTGTCGTCAGCACGGAGGCCCCCATGCTCCTGCGTCTCCCCTCAGTTCTGGCCCGTCTTTGCGGCCTGCCGCGTGTGGGCCGTCGCTCTGTTCCCGCCGCCCCGTCCCGTCAGGCCGGTTAGGCTGCGGCGCGGCTTGCCGCCGCCGCAACCGCCGCGCCGGATGCGGTGCTGCAACGTCTGGGTTCGGCTGCTGCAGGCCTTGGCGCGGCACAGGTTTCCGCCCTGCGCCAGCGCTACGGGGCCAATGTCCTGGCCGTGAAAAACCGGGACAGCCTGGCCCGGCGCTTGTGCCGTTCCTTTGTTAATCCCTTCAGCGTGGTTCTGCTGGTGCTGGCCTGCGTGTCCTTTATCACGGACTATCTTCTGGCCGCCGCCGGGGACAAAGACCTCACTGCCGTGCTCATCGTGGCGGGCATGGTGCTGGTGAGCGGCACGTTGCATTTTGTGCAGGAGGCGCGATCGGGCAACGCCCTGGCCCGGCTGGAGGGCATGGTCAAGACCACCATCGCCGTGCTGCGCGACGGCCGGGAGCGGGAACTGCCCATAACTGACCTGGTAGTGGGCGATGTGGTGCGGCTGGCCGCGGGCGACATGATCCCGGCGGACATGCGTGTGATCCGGGCCAAGGATCTTTTTGTGAGCCAGTCCTCGCTGACGGGCGAAAGCGCGCCGGTGGAAAAGTTTGCCCGCGCTTTGCCTGCTGAGGCCGCGCGCCAAAGCCCCCTGGACTGCAACAATCTTGTTTTTTTTGGCAGCAACGTGCTGAGCGGCGCGGCGCACGGGGTGGTGCTGGCCGTGGGCGGGGCCACGCTGTTCGGCTCTTTGGCGCGGCAGCTTTCCGTCACGGCCGCGCCCACCAGCTTTGACAAAGGGGTTAACGCCGTTTCCTGGCTGCTGCTGCGGCTCATGGCCTGCATGGCCCCGGTGGTCTTTTTTATTAATGGCCTGACCAAAGGGGATTGGGTGGAGGCCGCCATCTTCGCCCTTTCCGTGGCCGTAGGGCTGACGCCGGAGATGCTGCCCACGGTGGTTTCGGCCAATCTGGTGCGCGGGGCCGTGTTTATGGCTCGCAAGAGGGTCATTGTCCGTCGGCTCAACGCCATCCAGAACCTGGGAGCCATGGACGTGCTCTGTACGGACAAGACCGGCACGCTGACCCAGGACAGGATTATTCTGGAATATTCCCGTGATATCCACGGCAAGGACGACGACGATGTACTGCGCCACGCTTTTTTGAACAGCTGGCTGCAGACGGGCCTCAAAAATCTGCTGGATGCGGCCGTGGTCAGCCACGCCGATGAAAAACGCATGCAGGATCTGCGGCAAGGGTACCGGCTGGTGGATGAAATGCCCTTTGATTTCAGCCGTCGACGCATGAGCGTGGTGGTGGAGGGCGGGGACGGCAAGAGGCAGATCATCACCAAGGGCGCGCTGGAAGAGATGTTGGGCATCTGCACGGCAGCGCGGGACAATGGCGTGGATGTGCCCCTGACCCCGGAGCTGCGCCAGGACATTACGGCGCATGTGCACCGCTACAACGCTGACGGCCTGCGCGTGGTGGCCGTGGCCGTCCGGGCCGTGGACGCCGCGCCCCGCGCCTATGTCGTGGACGATGAGCGGGATATGACGCTGCTGGGCTTTCTGGCCTTCCTGGACCCGCCCAAAGAATCGGCCGCCAGAGCCGTGGCCGCGCTGGAAGGGCACGGCGTGCGCGTCAAGGTGCTTACGGGCGACAACGACGCCGTCACCCGCAGCGTTTGCCGTCAGGTGGGGTTGCGCGGCCGGCGGGTGCTGCTGGGCGCGGACCTGGAGGGCATGGACGCCGCCGCCCTGGGGCGGGCGGTGGAGCGGGCCGACGTTTTTGCCAAGCTGAATCCGCTGCAGAAGGCCCGTATCGTTACCAGCCTGCGGAGCAACGGCCATGTAGTGGGCTTCATGGGGGACGGCATCAACGATGCGCCGGCCATGAAAAACGCCGACGTGGCCGTTTCCGTGGATACGGCCGTGGACGTGGCGCGGGAATCGGCGGGCGTTATCCTGCTGGAGAAAGACCTCACTGTGCTGGAAGCCGGGGTGATGGAGGGCCGCCGCACCTACTCCAACATATTGAAATACATAAAAATTACTGTAAGTTCCAATTTCGGCAACATGCTTTCTGTACTCACGGCCAGCCTGTTGTTGCCCTTTTTGCCCATGACGCCGCTGCAGATCCTGATTCTCAACCTGCTGTACGACCTCTCCTGCACGGCCATGCCCTGGGATAACGTAGACGCGGACATGCTGGCGCGGCCCAGCGTCTGGAACAGTGGAGGCATCCAGCGGTTCATGCTCTGGTTCGGACCGGTCAGTTCTCTGTTTGACCTGCTTACCTATGCGCTGCTGTTTTTTGTGATCTGCCCGGCAGCCCTGGCGGCGGGAGGCTGGGCCGGACTGGACCCGGCCGGGCGCGCGGCCTTTGTGGCCCTGTTTCAGGCGGGCTGGTTTGTGGAATCCATCTGGACCCAGACCCTGGTGCTGCACATGCTGCGTACGCCGCGGGTTCCTCTGCTGCAGAGCCGCGCCGCCTGGCAGGTGACTATGCTGACCTTTCTGGGCGTGGCCGTGGGTACGGCCATTCCTTTTGCCCCTTTGGGGCGCTGGCTGGAAATGGGCGCGCTGCCTGTCGGATTTTTCCCCTGGCTGCTGGCCGTGCTGACAGGCTATCTTGGCCTGGTCAGTGTGGTGAAGCTCCGCTTTGTGCGGCGGCATCAGGCCTGGCTGTGAGCCGCGCACGTTTTTTTCGGCGCTCCCGCCGACCATCCTTATCCTTCAAGGAGGCAGTATTGTTATGATCCGTCATCTGCGTCAGACCCTTTCCTTGCTGTTGTCCCTGGCAGCCCTGGCCGTACTGCCGTCAGTGTCGGCCCAGGCCGCTTCCTCCGGTGCTGCGCCGCGTCTGGAATTGCCCGCGCCGGACAAAAGCGGCGGCCTGCCGCTCATGCAGGCCCTGGCTCAGCGCCATTCCACCAAGAGCGGCTTCAGCGGCGAACCCTTGACGCCCCAACAGTTGGGCGATCTGCTCTGGGCTACTTGGGGCGTCAACCGGGCGGACGGCCGCCGCACGGCCCCCTCGGCCATGAACCGGCAGGAGGTGCTGGTGTTTGCAGCCCTGCCGGACGGCGTGTGGCGCTACGAGCCCGACCACGCTCTGGTCCGGGTGCTGGAGGGCGACCGGCGCGCGACCATGGGCGGCGGTTCGCTGACCCTGCTTTACGCTGCGCCGGCCTCCAGCCCGTGGTCGGGCATGCATGTGGGGTCGCTCTACCAGAACGCCGGGCTTTACTGCGCTTCGGCCGGGCTGGGCAGCTATGTGCACGCCTCCGGCCTGCGCGCCCTGGACGGGCAACTGCCCCTGCCCGAAGGCTGGCGCGTGCTCATAGTCCAGACCGTGGGCGTGACGCGGTAGGGTCGTAAAAAAAGCCCTTGCGTGGGGAACGCAAGGGCTTGGGAAGGGGACGGCCCGCGCTGGCAGGCGAGCCCGTCCGGAGGGAGCGGGCGGACGCGGTCGGCAAGCGTCCGCCCGCACCATTTGGGGCGGCAGGCCCGCCGGGCGGCCTACGGATAGAGGCCGGTGGGCATTTCCGCCATATTGATCATAATGTTTTTCTGCTGGGTGTAGTGCTCCAGGATAACCTTGTGGGTTTCGCGGCCGAGGCCCGATTCCTTGTAGCCGCCAAAGGGCGCGCCAGCCGGGATGCTGTTGTAGGTATTAACCCACATGCGCCCCGTTTCAATGCCGCGGCAGACGCGCAGGGCGCGGTTGATGTCGCGGGTCCAGACCGCGCCGCCCAGGCCGTAGACGCTGTCGTTGGCCATGGCAATGACTTCTTCTTCACTCTTGAATTTGATGAGCACGGCCACGGGACCAAAAATTTCGTTCTGTGCCACGTGCATTTTATTGGTGACATTGCCGAGCAGGGTGGGCCGCATAAAGCAGCCTTTGGCCAGGGGGCCGTCGGTGAGGCGCTCGCCGCCGCAGAGCAGGGCGGCGCCTTCGGCTTTGCCCTGTTCCACACACATGAGAATGGCCTTAAGATGGGATTCGTAGATCTGTGCGCCCATCTGCGTGTCCGGTTCCCAGGGCAGGCCTACGTTTACGCGGTTGAAGCGTTCCACAGCCTCGGCCACGAATTTGTCGTATATATCCTCATGCACAAATACGCGCGACCCGGCGCAGCAGACCTGACCCTGGTTGAACAGAATGCCCAGCTGCAGGCCGTCCATAGCCATGTCCCACTGGCAGTCAGGGAAGAAGATGTTGGCCGACTTGCCGCCCAGCTCCAGGGTGGAGGGGATAATGCGCTTGGCCGCGGCCAGGCCCACGTTACGGCCCACGTCTGTGGAGCCGGTGAAGGCCAGCTTGCGGAAGCCGGGATGCTCCAGCATGTACTGGCCGGAGCGCGAACCGCGCCCGGTCACCACGTTGAACACGCCCTTGGGCAGGATGTCGCCCAGCAGGCGGGCCAGCTCCAGCACGGAGAGGGAGGTGTGGTTGGAGGGTTTGAAAACGGTGCAGCAGCCTGAGGCCAGCACCGGGGCCAGCTTCCAGGCGGCCATAAGGAAGGGGAAGTTCCATGGCACTATCTGGCCCACCACGCCGATGGGTTCGCGCAGCACCAGCGAAAGGGTGTTGCCGTCCAGCAGGCTGGCGCTGCCTTCTTCCGTGCGCACTGCTCCGGCGAAGTAGCGGAAGTGATCCGCCGCCATGGGAATGTCCACGTTAAGGGTTTCGCGGATGGGCTTGCCGTTGTCCATGGTTTCCACCATGGCCAGATGTTCCTTGTGGGCGTCAATGACGTCGGCTATGCGCAGCAGCAGGTCGGCGCGCTCGATGGGGTTGACCTTTTTCCAGCTTTGCCAGGCGACTGTGGCGGCCTTGACGGCGCTGTCCACGTCTTCCCTGGTGGCTTCGGCGCAGACGGCCAGGCGTTCACCGTTGGCCGGACAGAAGGTTTCAAAGGTGCCGCCGTCCGAGGCGGGGCGCCATTCGCCGTTAATGTAGAGGCCGTACTGGGAGAGCAACTCAGGTTTCTGCATCTTTTACTCCTCTATTATAATGATGTATATAAGATGTAAACGACACTGACGTATTTCATGTGTCGTGTGTCGGCAGGTAAATATTTTAATAACAACTACAGTATCCTGAAAAAGAACACGGTTGTGAAAAAAATATCACTGTAATTATCACTATATTTGTAAAAATAGTGACAATACTGCTATACTCATGTTTTGTACTAAACGCAAAATAAGCAAAAACTGCAAGCGCATCACGCTCTGTGCGTACATCAGGACAGTTTTTATAAAAAAATGATGCAATCCTGCAGGGATGGCTTTTCAAAAGAGAGCGGTTATCTTGCCTGGTCTGCCGCAGCCCTCTGGAGGGACGGCCACGACGATAACATAGTAATAAACTAAGTTATCATTTGCAAGTCATGGGCTGCAGCGTGCACGGCCTATACTGCCGTGCCTCGTGCTGGCGCGCCATTGCGGCGGCAACAGCAGGCAAAAAAAGGCCCCTGACGTGGTCGGGGCCTTTGGTCTGTGAAGCGGTGGCGCCAGGGCATTCCCATGTTGGAATGCCCTGGCGGTGCGGGCTTGTGGGAATGCCAGATGCTATCGCAAAGTTTTTTTGCCGAATTTTCCTGAGTGCTGGCGGCGCGTCCCGGCAAAAAATTTGCGTGCGGGCGCGCTGCCGCCTTTGCCGGCGTCCACCTTGGCCGTCACCCGCACACCGCAGATAAAGACGCCCCTCTGCAGCACGTCCAGCACCTGGTCGGCAACGTCGGCGGCGATGTCGACCAGGCTGAAGAGCTGCCGGATGCCGATGGCGCCTATCTGGCTGCTGGGTATGCCGCATTCGCCTGCGATGGCGCCCACCATCTGGCCGGGCGTCACCTTGTGGGCACGCCCTACATTGAGTTGCAGGGTAACCATGGGGCCGGTATTTCTGGGGCCGCGTTGCTGCCTGAGCTTATTTTTGCTTTCCCGATCGCCGGGCGTTCCGGTCTGTCCGGGTCCGGCGCTGCGCGGCGCAACGGCAAAGACGTCTTCTCCGGCGGCATTGTTCTGGGTGCCAAAAGTTTTCTGCGCCAGCAGCTTGAGCAGGGCGCCGGCAATGTCCCGGCTGGCGATTTCTCCTTCGGGAAAATATTCGGATACAAAATTTTCCAGCGCCGTCAGCCAGCGTTCCAGCGGGTCTTCCTGAATGGTTTGGCGCACTTCTTCCAGCAGGCGCGCCATGCGGATAGTGTCCACATCCTGCAGGGTAGGCAGTCGCCCCTGGGTGATATGCGCCTTGGTGCAGCGGATGATGTCCCGCAGTTTGAAGTGGTCGCGCGCGGTCACAAAGGTAAAGGCCTTGCCGTCCTTGCCCGCTCTGCCGGTGCGGCCGATGCGGTGCACATATTTTTCCACATCGTGCGGCATGTCGTAGTTGATCACAGCGTCCACAGCTTCCACGTCTAGGCCACGGGCGGCCACATCGGTGGCGATCAGAATATCCACCCCTTCTGTGCGAAAACGCTGCATTACCCGGTCACGCTGGGGCTGGGCCAGGTCGCCGTGCAGCGCGTCGGCCTGGTAGCCGCGCTGTTGCAGGTGGGTGGTCACCTCGTCCACACTGCGTTTGGTGGAACAGAAAACAAGCGCTTTGCGAAAGCCCTGCGCATCCAGAACGCGGCACAGCGCGTCTATTTTCTGGTACGGGCGCACTTCATAGTAGACCTGCGCAATGGCGGGGATGGTCAGCATCTTGTGTGCGATGGTCAGCATTTGCGGGTCGCGCAGAAACCGTTTGCTCAGCTCGCGTATGGGCGGCGGCATGGTGGCGGAAAACAGCACGCGCTGGCAGTCGGTCGGGGCCTGCTCAAGGATGGTTTCAATATCTTCGCGAAAGCCCATGTCCAGCATTTCATCGGCTTCATCCAGTACGATCAAGGATGTCGCGTCCAATTGCAGCGTACCGCGCTGCAAGTGGTCGATGAGCCTGCCGGGGGTGCCCACAACCACCTGCACGCCTTTTTCCAGCGTACGGAATTGTCGTTCAATGGGCTGGCCGCCATAAATGGGCAAAATGGCAATGCCACGTTTTTTTGCGGCCAGACGGCTGAGCTCTGTGGCTACCTGAATGGCCAGCTCGCGGGTGGGGCAGAGCACCAGGGCCTGCACCTTTTTCCCCGGGACAAGTCTTTCCAGAAGCGGCAGGCCGAAAGCGGCGGTCTTTCCGGTGCCGGTCTGGGCCTGACCCACGGCATCGCAGCCGGTAAGCAGGACCGGGACAGCCAGGAGTTGTATGGGAGAGGGCTCTTCAAAGCCCAAATCTTTCACGGCGTCGAGCAAGTCCTGGGACAAGCCCAAATCTTCAAATGATGCGGTCATGTGTTTCCTGTGAATAAAGGTGAGTTCATTATAGTATCCTTGTCTCTGATTCTGCGCAATGGCTATTATTCTTCGCTGACGTGCGGGCGCAGGGGCTTTTTCCCGGCGCCGTGCGGCGGGCCCTGAAAAAGGCAGCCCGGCCGCTGCGCGCAACCCCTGCCCTCCCTGCCAGGTCTGGGGCGGATAAAAAGCGGCGCATGGCGGGAGTGGAAACAGCGCCCCTGTGGATACAAGCGGGGGCAGCGCGAGGCGTAGGAAGCAAGCGCAGCGTTCCAGGTTAATCTAGTAAATACAGCATAGTTGCCATTGTGCTGCTGTGGAACTATAACAGGTGCGCCAAAAAGGTCATGTGGGGAGGTATGTCTTCGCACGAAGTTGGCGAAGGTGTTATTTTGATTGATGTGTAAGCGCCAGAAAAGAGAATGACTATGTGTGTACTTGTGCGTCATCGCTTTTATAGCCAACATTGTTGAAGTGTTTAATAGTTGTTATGACAAAGGAATAAATATGCCTCATCTTCCGCATATAGCCATTGTTATTGGAACCAGGCCGGAAGCCATAAAAATGATTCCCGTCATTCAAGAAGTGTCCGCAGCCAATGACCTGCGCCTCAGCATTATTTCCACCGGGCAGCACCGTGAGATGCTGGAGCAGGTTTTGCACTTGTTTGCGCTCAGGCCCCATATAGACCTGCACCTTATGGCGCCCGACCAGACGCTAAGCTCGTTGACGGAAAAGGCCCTGCACGGGCTTACCGAATATCTAAGTCAGGCCCGGCCGGATATGCTGTTGGTGCAGGGGGATACCACTACGGTTCTGGCCGCCGCCCTGGCGGCGTATTACCTTGGAATAAAGGTTGGCCATGTGGAGGCCGGGCTGCGCAGTCACGACATGGCCAATCCTTTTCCGGAGGAAGCCAACAGACGGCTTACAAGCGTGCTGACAACACTGCATTTTGCGCCCACCATTTCTGCAAAGGAAGCGCTGCTGCAGGAGGGGTACCATGCCGACGACATCGTTGTTACCGGCAATACGGTGGTTGATGCCCTGACCAGACTGTCCGACAAACTTGGGCCGGGGCTGGCGCCGCACCTTGCACCGCTTCTTGGCGGCGCGTCGCGCTTTGTGCTGGTGACGTCGCACCGGCGTGAAAGCTGGGAGCATGGCCTGGCAGACATCTGCGGCGCGGTGGCCGACCTGGCCAGGGCTTTTCCCGATGTTGCCTTTATTTATCCGGTACACCGCAATCCGCATGTGCAGGCAGTGGTTCTGCCTGCTTTGGGGCAGGTGCCCAATGTGCATCTCACGCCGCCGCTGGACTATCCCTCGTTTGTAAACCTGATGCGCGACGCCACGCTTTTCCTGACGGATTCCGGCGGCGGGCAGGAAGAGGCCCCTGCTTTTCACACGCCGGTGCTGGTGTTGCGCACGGTGACGGAACGTCCGGAGGCTTCGCGGCTGGGCATGGCGCAGCTTGTGGGCACGGATCGTGCTTTAATTGTGGCGCGGGCCTCGGAATTGCTTTCAGACGAAGCGGCGCGGCAAAGAATGTGTCGGGGCAACAACCCTTATGGCGACGGCAAGGCGGCACAGCGAATAGTAAGCGCCCTGCGCCGCTATTTTGCCGGAGAAAAACCCGTGCTGCCTGTCGCACAGCAGTTTATCCCCAGAGCAACAGGTTTTTGATGGGCACGCTAGACCTGATTATGCCCTATCTGTTGCTGGGCATTCATATTCTGCTGGCAGGGCTTGGGATTATCTTTGTCATCAGCGGCATTGACGAGCTTGTCATTGATTGCACATATATCATTGACAAGGTCTATCGTTGGATATTTATCCGCCACAAGTTCCCTCCCCTGAGTGAGGCGCAATTGTTGGCGCCGCCGGAAAAGCCGGTGGCGATCATGATTCCATGCTGGGATGAGTCCGCCGTTATTCGGCGCATGTTGAATAACACAATAAAGGTGATAAACTACACAAATTATCAGATTTTTGTCGGCACCTACCCCAATGACCTCAAGACCCAGCGCGAAGTTGCTTTGGTCAGAGAAGAATACGGCAACGTCAACCGCATTGTCTGTCCCAAGGACGGGCCGACCAATAAGGCAGACTGCCTCAACTGGATTTATGCGGGCATCCGGCATTACGAAAAAGAAAACGGGGTACGGTTTGAAATTTTTGTCATGAACGATTCTGA
>ENA-UEYG01001114-UEYG01001114.1-human-gut-metagenome-genome-assembly--contig:-NODE-1114-length-20152-cov-5.526625_pt1 | contig 20152 bp, 10 predicted proteins | sample MGYA00242933_ERZ507934 | MGnify/ENA primary metagenome ERZ507934 (study PRJEB26167, sample SAMN06115527) | human gut metagenome | host: Homo sapiens | place: China:Zejiang | collected 2015-11-10... | reverse complement strand
CTTGATTACTTATGACGGTGGTGAGACTGACCTTTTCAAAGATCCCAGTCAATATGACTTTACCATTATCGATGGAAGTTTTGCAGGTAAAACAAACTGTGGTGACCCAAAATGGTACATGAAATAATAATACCTTCGCAAACAGAATATCAGAATTAAATTTAAATAAAGAGGCTATCCCAAAATAAAATTTGAGATAGCCTCTTTTATCATCTTTTCCCCTATTTATAGCCTTCAAATCTACAAAAAACACAATATTTCCCATAAAACAACAAATTTTTACCCATGCTTAATTTTGTTAACCTATACTTTTGTGTTCGATAACGGAAAGATAAGGCACATTGTTGACCTCATTTTTTAATAACTATAAAAAACATCATTATGGATTTAAAAAGACTTGCCAAAAGGGCATTAGCTACTCTATCATTGAGTATGTTGTGTTTAGTCGCTCTTGCACAAGGTCGCCAAGTTACAGGTACTATTATAGATAGTACAGGCGAACCCGTGATAGGCGCAAATGTATTGGAAGTTGGTACTACCAACGGAGTAATAACTGACATTGACGGTAATTTCCGCCTGATGGTGCAGCCCAATGCAAAACTCCAAATTTCTTTTATCGGTTATATTACACAAGTCATTACGGTAGGTAACCAAAACAACATTAAAGTAACTTTAAAAGATGATGCACAGGCACTCGACGAGGTGGTTGTTGTAGGTTACGGTTCTATGAAGAAAAATGACGTGACAGGTTCTTTATCTTCAGTATCTGCTGATAAATTGGCTGCACGCGGTGCTCTCCGTATAGAAGATGCATTGCAAGGCTCAGTACCAGGTGTCAACATTACTCAGTCAAACAGCCGTGCTAACGGTAGTTTCAATATTCAAATCCGTGGTCAAGCCTCCATCAATAATACAAGCGGTCCGCTTTATGTAGTAGATGGCATGGTCGTATCTTCTATTGACTTCCTGAATCCCGAAGACATTGAACGTATTGACGTTCTGAAAGATGCTTCTTCTACAGCAATTTATGGTTCACGCGCCTCAGAAGGAGTAGTTATTATTTCTACAAAAGGAACCGGAGCAGGACAAAATAAGGCCCAACCAGTGGAAATTACTTATGACGGCTACTACGGCATCCGTAAAGTAGCACGCATGCCGGATTTCATGGATGCAACTGAATGGATGAACTATCGTTTTGCACGCTACACAACGGGAAGTTCCGACGAAACAGGACGTGGTGCATACAAGATTACTGATAGCGACCTGCAATCCGTATTTCAAAATGGTACTGAATGGAAAGATTCTCCTTTATATAATAGCTGGCTGAACAATGAAGGCTATGATTGGGCGGACATGGTACTGCGAACGGCATCTCAACAAAACCACTTTATCAGTGCAAGCGGTGCAACTGAAAAAACAAATTATCGTTTAGGTATCGGTTATCAAGGTGAAGAAAATGTATTTAAAAAGAATGATTATAATCGTATTAATATCAAAGGATCATTCGACAGCAAACTGTCAAAGGTTGTAGAGGCAGGTATAGCTGTCAACTTAGTGCACGATGTGCAGAACGACTGGATTACCGATACTTCGAATGCTTATTCTCCTTACAACAACGCATTCTGGTTTGCTCCGGTGGTTTCACCGTGGGATGAAGACGGTAATTTGCTGGCTATCCCGGCAAAAGTAGGCAATATGTCCTTAACTTCTACACCTTCTCCGTTGGTAGACTTCGAACTTGACGCTTACGAGAATGAAACTCGTAAATTCCACGTCTTCGGTAACGTTTATATGCGTTTTAACATTATGGATGGTTTGAAATTCACAACCACCCTATCCCCTAATTATTATCATGGCCGTCAAGGTATCTTTATGGGTACCGGCGTTTCCGAAAAGTATCCTTTGGGAACAGCTTATTATCAGAACCAGAAACACAATCAGGCTTCCGTAATCAATACAGAACGCTTAGACTGGACATGGGACAACCAAATTGACTTCAGCAAAACATGGGGACAACATAGATTAAATGCAATGGGATTATTCTCCATGTATGCCAGCAATAGGGAAACCTATACTCAGACTGTAACTGATATTTCAGATGATAAACTCTCATACCATTCCATGGAGAAAGGTTCGGGTACGAAAACTATTAAATCCACTTATACAGAATCCTCTTTGGTGTCTGTAGCTGCCCGTTTAAACTATGCCTACAAAGAACGCTACATGGCTACCGTTACCATGCGTACCGATGGTTCTTCACGCTTTGCCAAAGACAATCGTTGGGGATGGTTCCCCTCTGCTGCTGTAGCATGGCGCGCTTCGGAAGAAGATTTCCTGAAAGACGTAGAATGGCTGGACAACTTGAAACTGCGTGTATCTTACGGTATCACGGGTAACAACAATGTGGGTGACTATGCTACTGCATCTTCTGCTTCAGGTCCTAATTATTCCGTTATTGGCGGACAGGAATATCAAGGCTATTATGCCAACGGGTTAATTGACAGAAACCTAATTTGGGAAAAGATTAAAGAATTCAATTTCGGTGTTGACTTCTCTGTTCTTCAAAATCGCATTAACTTAACTGCAGATACTTATCGCCGTTTATCCGACGGACAAATCATGAAGGCCACTGTTCCTTTGGAAACAGGTGAAGGTTCTATTACAACCAACATTGGTGCTGTACGTAATACCGGTATCGAATTAGGATTGAATCTTGGAGTTATCCGTAACAAAAATTTCACATGGGACGTAAATCTTGCATTCGCTCGTAACTGGAGTAAAATTACCGAGCTTCCTAATGGAGACGATGTCAGCAACAATTGGTTCATCGGCGAACGTCTGAACGTTTTGCGCGATTACACAAGTGCTGGAATCATCACTACCGATGGTATCACCATGCGCACAAAAGATGGAGACCGTCATTATACCCTTCAAGAAGTATACGATACCTTTGGTCCTGGCGGACAAGGATTAAAATGGTATGAAGGTCAGATGGCTGTAAACGATTGGAATAATGACGGCAAGATCAATGATGAAGATAAACAAATCTTCGGCTGTACAGATCCTAAGTGGACAGGTAGTTTAAGCTCTACTATGACTTACAAGGGATTCGACTTCTCCTTTATGCTCTACACGAAACAAGGACAATGGTCACGCAGTTATTTCCACGAACAATATATGAACTATGGTGATCGCGGACGTCAAAAAGTGAATTTTGATTATTACATCCCTGCAGGAACCCCTGTTCTGGACAAAAACACAGGAGATGTAACCTATCTGTCAGAAGCACACATAGGCAAATATCCTTATCCAAACAATACAGAAAAAACAGGAGGCGGTTACTTCAGCAGCAGTAGTGCAGCAGTGCGTTATCACAAAACATCCTTTGTGAAAGTGAAAAATATCACATTAGGTTACACTTTCCCGAAAGCATGGCTAAGCAAAATTGCCGTAAAACATCTGCGCCTCTATGTAAATGTAATCAATCCTTTCTGTTTCACCGACTATGAAGGTTTCGATCCTGAATGGGCCAGCGCAAACCTGACAAACGGCGGACCTGCGTCTGTTACTTACCAGATTGGTGCGAACATTAAATTCTAACAATATAAATTTATAAGAGCTATGAAGATTTATAAAAAATTACTATATGCAATGTTCATGATTGGTTCCATGACATTGACTGGTTGCGATGACTTTCTCACACCGGATAATAAGAGTTCTGTGACGGATACCGACTATTTCAGTACAGCGTCAGGGTTCCAATCTCTCGTTTATGATGCATACGCCCAACTGATTGATATATATAACAGTGCAGATGCACCGGTATATTTCAATGCCGGTACCGACCTCTATCAAGATGGACGTAATGATATTGATGCCGCACTTCACCGTTGGTCAAACTTTACACCAGAACATGGTAAGGTTAAGACTTTTTATACCGATTGTTATGATGGTATCCGTTCTTGCCTTTCCATCCAATACTATGCACCGGCAGCGAACGTCAGCGATGCTGTAAAGCAAAAAGCCATTGACGAAGGTCGCTTTGTACAGGCCTTGTTCTATTATCTGTTGGTTAATAATTATGGTGGTGTACCGTTAGTCACAGAGTATGCCAGCACAGCTATCAAAGGTTATCCGCGTGCAACAGCTGAACAAGTATATACTTATATTATAGATGAGTTGAAAAGTATCATTTCCAACAACAGACTGACAAGTTCCAGTGCTACAAAAGGCGGGGGTGAAGCCAGTATTGAAGCTGCTAAAGCATTGCTGGCAAAGACTTATCTTTCTGCTGCATGGGATTTAAATAACCAATCTTACTTCACCGAAGCTGCCAAATATGCCGACGAGGTTATCAATGGGCGCTCATTAACTACTGAATTTGCCGATTTATGGGCAGCCGACAGTTCAGGTGACGATGATGCCGAATTTATCTTCGACATAGAATACGATTATAACAGTACCCACGATCAAAATGCAGGTAACCGCTGGCAATCATTCTACTCCAATTACTACGGTGGTGCCGAAGAAGGAATGAAGAATGGTTCCTCACTATGCATTCCCCTCATGCATACACTGAGATGTTTTGAAAAAGGTGATAAACGCTATGATGCAACTTTCCTGAAAACATTATTAGTGAAAAAGGCATGGGATCCAGCTCAAGGATTTAAAGAAAACGGATCACCATTGGGAGACTACTTCTCTTTTTATAGTAACGGAAATACCGCACAAGGAAAAATGGTTGGTGTATATTATCCTGCATATTGGGAATGTGACGCAGCATCAGTTGCCGCATGGCGTGCCAAAGATCCGGCAAACCGTGCCGAAACATTCATTATTCCGCAAAATGAAATGACAGCCCAAATGGAACCCATGTCAACCTATATGGAAGATCTCAAAGAATATCCCAACGGTATCATTACAAAGTATGACTTTGAAGAATCACAAAAGAAGAGTTGGGCAGTGCATCCTTGCCGCAAGTTCGACGACAGTAAGACTGCACAATACAGTGCCGGAAGAAGTTTCCGTGACCTACATGTCATTACATTGCCGGAAATCTTCTTTGTTGCCGCTGAAGCTTATTTCAAGGCAGGCAATGATGGAACAGCCCTCAAACGCTTGAATACTGTACGCAAACGTGCAGGTCTTGCTGACGCAACAAGTATTGATATTGATGTTATTCTGAAAGAATCAGCTTGTGAAATGTACGGAAACGGTTATCGCCGTATGGATCTCCGCCGCACCGGCAAACTTATTGAATATAATAACCTACATAATCCCCATTTGAAGGGCAACGCAGCATCAATCATCGGTCAAAAAACATTATGGCCTATCCCACAAGCAGCTATTGATGCAAATGACTATTTGACTTCCGACGATCAAAATCCGGGATATTAAATAAGTAAATGAGATTCTCATAGATTATCCATACAAAGAAACGAGTCTATGAGTAAGATCGGGAGATTTTAAAGTAGACATTCTTTGCAAGGAAGAGGGGGCTTTACGCCCTCTCTGTTGTTTATTTTTTCCCCTTATCTCTATACTCAGTAGGTGTCATTCCCATCTTCTGTTTAAAGCACTTACTGAAATAACGCGGATCATTAATGCCCACCATATAAGCAATCTGAGTCATGGAATACTCTCCCGTCTCAATAAGCTGGACAGCGCGTTTAATACGCATTTCTTTGATAAACTCAATAGGAGCCAATCCGGTTAGTGTCTTCAGCTTTTTGAAGAATACAGAACGGCTGACAGCCAACTCTTGTACCAGATCATCTACCACCAATTCACCATTATCCATATTCTTTTCCATCAGATCTACCAGTTTATCCATAAACTTACGGTCGTTAGGAGACATTTCAGGGCCTTTTTCTTCCACTGTTTCTTCTTCGGAAGTAGTAGCAAGAGTTCCAGTCATTAAGTTATTGCGATAGATGCCCTGCAGCTTCTGACGTTGAGTCAGCAGATTCTTTACACGCGCTTTCAGATAAGTGGCACTGAACGGTTTGGTAATATAGTCATCAGCTCCATACTCCAAGCCTTCCAGTTTGCTCTCAATAGAAGTCTTAGCTGTCAACAATACAATAGGAATATGGCTGGTCGTCATGTCTGCACGCAATTCACGAGTCATAGCTATACCATCCTTTTCGGGCATCATCACATCACTGATGATAATATCCGGTAAGAATTTCAAGGCTTTACTCCACCCCTGCATACCATCTACCGCTTCCACAATCCTATATTCGGAAGCAAAGATACTGCGCAAGAACAGACGGAGTTCTGAATTATCTTCCACAAGCAGCATCGTCCCTTTAGCATCTGTATCTTCTCCGGCCTCATCCGGAAGAGTTTCCTCCTTCGACTCATTGGAGCTAAGTACGTCCGTCACTTGTTCTGCAACTCCCATACCCACAGTAGTATCATCCTGTAAGAATTCCACTGTTTCATCATAATGCTCTTTTCCTTTCAGAAAATCGACTTTAAAGCAACTACCCTCACCCAGTTTACTGTCAACAGTAATAACTGCCTTGTGCATCTCCACCAACTCTTTTACTAATGACAAACCAATGCCTGTGCTGGATTGATTAAACAAGTTACGGTCTACCAAATTCTCAAAACGGACAAACAAGGATTTTTTCTTATTATCCGCAATGCCTATTCCCTGATCTTCCACACCCACGGAAACTGTCTTTTCATCTTCACGCACCAGAACTGTAATCATCTTCCCATTTGGAGTGTACTTAAAGGCATTGGAAAGCAGATTGAATACTATTTTCTCAAACTTATCAACGTCCACCCACAGATATAATTCCTCCTTCTCTGTTTCAAACAGGAAGTCTATCTGATGTTCTTCGGCAACCGACTCAAAGTTTTCCATGATTTTACGGGTAAAAGCAACTACATTTATGCGTTGCACCTGCATCTTCATCTTCCGGTTCTGTATCTTCCGGAAGTCCAAGATCTGATTGATAAGCCTCAACATCCGATTTGTATTCCGTTCCACCACCTGCAATTGCTCACGTGCATCAGCCGGAAGTTTCGTATTTGCCAGAACGTATTCCACAGGCCCCGAGATCAAAGTCAACGGAGTACGCAGTTCGTGGGAGATATCAGTAAAAAAGCGCAGCTTCATATCTGTCATTTGTTGCTCTACAGATACTTCATGTTTCAGACGATAAATAGTGAACAGAATATAAACAGCCGTCACAATAATCAGTATGACGAACAGCACATACAGGAAGTAGGCAAATGGAGTTTCCCAGAAAGAAGGAAGAATCTCAATATTCAGTATGCGCGTATTTTCTGTCCACACCCCATCCCCATTAGTCGAACGAACTTTAAAAATATAGTGTCCTTTCGGTAAGTTGGTATAAGTGGCAGCACGCTGCTTACCAACAAAATTCCAGGCTTTTTCAAAACCTTCCAGAATATAAGCATACTGAATTTCAGAAGGTGCAGAATAATCAAGTGCAGCGAACTGAATTGTGAAAATATTCTCCCGATGGGATAATACCAGTTCACTCGTATCATCCAAACCTAGTTTCAGAACCGAACCTTGTCCCGGCTGCACGTCCTCATTGGCTATCAATAATTTGGATAATACAATCGGCGGTACATAGTTACTTTTACAAATAGAATCCGGATTAAAGTAAAAGATACCTGTATTAGCCCCGAAAAGTATATTCCCCGAGGCCGTATATTCCGAAGCTGCCTCACTGAAACGTACACGGAAGAAAATCTCTTGATCTGCATAGTTTTCAAACGTCTCTTCAGAAGGAATAAATTTGCTTATGCCATTCTCAGAACTCAACCACAAATTACCGTTCTTATCTTCCTGTATGGAAAGCAGCACATCCGAAGGGAGTCCATCTTGCACTGTATACGATTTGAAAGTGGCATTACCATTGCCGTCCAATGACACCAGTTTATTCAGTCCGCCACCAAAAGTTGCAATGAAAAGTTCCTGATCACGAGTCGATGCAATCCAGTGCACATCATTATTGCTCAAACTATGTTCATTATCCGGAACACGCAGAAAATGATGAAACTTCACATCTTCGGGATTCTTGAAGTCGGCATCTATCATCAATGCACCAATGGTAGTCCCTATCCAGATATGTCCTTTATGGTCTCCTGTAATAAAACGGGCTTTGTAGCAATAGTCAATGGGATATCCTTTCAGATTATTACGGTGGTTCACAAAAATTTCCTTTCCACCCTGGTCACGTGTCATATAGTTTATTCCACCGGCAAAAGTAGCTATCCAGATACGTCCGTGGCTATCTTCATATACACAGTAAACATTGTCGTCACTCAAACTATAAATATCCTCTTCCTGATGCTGATAACGAGTCAATTTATAGTGAGATCCATCTTTTTGCTCGGCTTTCACCAGACCATCCCCTTTCGTTGCAATCCAAAGATTTTGTTTGCTATCCTGCAAAATGAAATAGACATTACCACGCAATGGAGTACCACTGTGCGACACTGTACCATTTTCAGTCAAATAGCCCTTATCTACACGTTTCTTATCATATACCCGTAGTTTTCCATCTTTCAGACCCACCCATAAATTCTGGTCCATATCTTCACAAAGGGCACGAACTTCATTACTCAAAGACTCATAATCATGTGGCATGGGAGTCATTACACGAAACTGGGATGGCCGGAAGGTCACTTTTTCCAGTCCTTTAGAATGCGTACACATCCATAAATCACCCTGCCGGTCAGAAAAAGCTGCATGAATTTTATTAGAGAAACGCCAGTCACTTCCTGACAGACTATTATAGAATGGATGTAAACTATTACTTTTCCGGTCAAAATATGAAAATCCACCCCCATAAGGATGTACCCACAGTACACCATTAATATCCTCATGAATATGAAAAGCCGGACGCGAGCGGTCAGTGCTGGTAGGCTCCACCGGTACTTTCTCATGTTTCAGAATCCGTGTACGCGGATTGAAGTGCACCACTGTACCCGGAATATGCTGTTCAAACCAGACCTCGGACGCCTTATCTACATAAACCGAGTGAATAGATGCATTTGGAAAGCGGGAAGCCGGAAAATGTTCTATCGCTTTCGTCTTAGGTTGATATGAGAAAAAACCATCTTTCGCAGTAGTAAATATCAGTTCATTACCCTCCACGCTATTGATAGAAACAATACGGGAAGATGCAGGCAAATTCTGCAACTGAAATTGTCCATTTTCCTTCTGATAGCACCACACCCGTCCGTTATCCGAACCAAAATAGATTTCCGAATTATATTCCAGACAAGAGTAAAAAGCTTGTCCTCCTTTCTTTTCCCGTTCAGCAGCATCTACAAAATAAGATGTCGGAGTAGTCTGTCCCGCTGTCAACATTCCTAATCCGTTATCAGACAATATCCATTCATTACCCAAAAGGTCTTCATATACCCCAAAAACACGAGTGGCAGAGAATTGACCTGATTGAGCAGAATACCATTGTGAAGTCAAACTATAATCTTCCGGATTCGTATCTATGCGAATGGCGCCTTCTGTTTCAGTCAGCAACCAAACCGCGCCACCCGAAAGGGCTTCTATCTTCGTGACATTGACTGCACTGCCCCCTTCACCTTCAGCCGGAACACGCTCAAATGCTTCCGTACGTGGATCAAAACGATAGGCATGATTATCATAAGTCTGTAACCAAAGAAAGCCATACTTATCCTCCACCATATAATCTACACGATTATGGCTCAACACAATACAGTTATCAAGACGTGCCTTATATGTTTTAAACGAATAACCGTTGAACTTATTAATACCATCCCAGGTAGCAAACCACATATTCCCTTTGCGATCTTGCAGGATGCTCATTACTGTATTTTGAGAAAGTCCGTCTTCAGACGAATAATGGGTAAAGAAACAATCCGGTTGTGCTTTTACTGATAACACACATACCAACCCAACTATCAGATATAAGATTTTTTTCATCATAACAGGCTTATTCTATGCGGTAAAGATACGTATTTCATAGAAAAATCATGTATCTTTGTTTAGATTTTAACAACCACTGACCATGAAACGCATTACAACCATTTTCCTAATAGTTCTCTTCGGACATCTTAGCATAATTGCACAAACTGACACCACCGCCTATGGTGTTGTAAAAAACATGCCTGTCTTCTATGAGCAACTGAAACAGCAACTTACCTTTCCAATGGCATGGGGCAATTCCCCCGTCCGTAAATTTGAGACATGGCGTACCCAGGCACGGGAAACCTTATTGGACTGTATGCAGAATTTCCCCCCTGCTCCCGCTGATTATGCCATGGAAGTAATCGCTACCGAACAACGCAATGGATATAAAGCTCAAAAAATACTATTTAATGTATCGAAATGGTGCCGCATACCCGCCTATCTGCTAATACCTGACGGTGAAGGTCCTTTCCCGGCAGTCGTTATGTTGCACGATCATGGTGCACACTTTTCCATCGGTAAAGAAAAAATGGTTCGTCCATTCGGAGTAAGTACCGAAATCATGGCAGATGCAGACGACTGGGCATCCCGTTGCTACGACGGACAATATACAGGGGACTATTTTGCCGAACACGGTTATGTAGTACTTTCCATTGATGCCTTATTCTGGGGAGATCGCGGACGGAAAGAAGGAGTGAGCTATGACGGACAACAGGCATTAGCTTCCAATTTTCTGCAAATGGGAAGTTCATGGGGAGCATTCATCCATATAGATGATGTACGAAGCGCAGAATTTCTGGCTTCACTCCCTTGTGTGAATAAGAATAAAGTAGGTTGCATAGGCTTTTCGATGGGAGCCTATCGTTCATGGATGCTCGCTGCAATCACCGACTGCATAAAAGCCTCCGCATCCATCTGCTGGATGAACACTACTGAGTATCTGATGACACTAACCAACAATCAGAACAAAGGGGGATCAGCCTATTCCATGTTGATCCCCAACCTACGCCGCTATCTGGACTACCCGCATACGGCAAGCATTGCGTGCCCGAAACCAACTTTATTTTTCAACGGAAGCCAGGACAAGCTATTCCCGGTAGAAGGCGTGAAAGATGCATATAACATCATGCAGACAGTTTGGCAAAGTCAGAAAGCATCCGACCGCCTGGTTACTAAAATATGGGAAGAAAAGCACTTCTTCAACAAGGAAATGCAGAAAGAGACATTGGAATTTTTCGATAAATGGCTGAAATAAACTCTCATCATTTCAGCTAATGTTTCAAGACTGATAATCCTATAATATTAAGTGATAGAAATTATAACCACTTATTTAAGAAGTCCAAAATCTTTGCCTGTACCTTCTTACCGCAGTCATGCGGCATATCCCATAATTCTGTTACTAATTTATCTCCTGCCGAACGACTCTCCCACACTTCATGCATCTCCGCAAAGGCAGCTCTGACTCCTATCGGAGGGAACAGTTTATCATGTTCTCCATTCAAAAAAAGCATAGGCTTAGGGCAAGCAATAGAAGCAATATGCGGATAATCCAAATAACGACGAATACCAGGCAACATATTAGCAAAGCCTCCTCGCTCGCGACCATATTCCCATGAAAACTGGCAATCAGTGGTGGTCATCCAACAGATTGCAGCTCCAACCTGTATTTTATCTGATAGAGCCGAAAGCATCCAGGCACGATATCCTCCCATAGAGAATCCCATACAGGCAATACGCTTGGGGTCTACCTCAGGCAGGGTAGCGAGATAGTCTGTAGTATACATATCTTCATAATTCATAAACGCACTCAAACTACGTCCTAACATCATAAAATTCCCCGCATTATCGGCATACTTACTACCATCAGCCCCTTCTTTACGCCCGCGTTCACCCCAATAAAGAGCATCAACAGAAATAACCACATAACCATGGGCAGCCAAATAATCACCGGCATATTGCCCACCATAACAGTTTGCTGCCCAAGCGTCTGCATCATCCAGCACAGCTTTATCTACTCCAAAAGGTCGAATCATTTTCTCTTTACCAATTGTGTAATGCCCACCATGGTCGTGCAGAAGTACCACAGCCGGAAAAGGACCTTCACCATCAGGTATCAATACATAAGCATTCACACGAGAATACCCAGTCAGATTGAAACACAATTTCTTCGCCCGATATCCTTCACGCTGTTCTTCTGCCAATATTTCAGTTTCATACTTGGTAGTATAAGGTGGCGGGGCAAGCATAGCATCCAGCACTGTAGCACGTGCCTGCTTACGCCATTTCTTAAAATTCTTCACCGGACTATTCCCCCAAGCCATAGGATATGTCAACTCCTTTTTCAATTGATCTAAAAAGACCGGCATTTCCCGTTCTAATTCATAGGCAGGTAAATGTTGAGAAAGGGCGGTCGTCGAAACAACCAGCCCTATCATACCAAATAGCAATCCTTTTACCATAACTATTATTTATAACAAATGTCTCAATATCCACTTCAACTGTCCGTATTCCGTCGCATCAGAAGTCCAGTGCTCATTAATCGGAGTTATCAGTGCTTCCTTGGGGCAATCCAACACATTATAAACAGCATAACTGGTAGTAGGCGGACAGGTATCATCATTATATCCCCAAGTGATATAAGTAGGAACTTTAATCATACGGGCGAAGTTCACAACATCATAATATGCCATCGTTTTCAGCTTATCCGGAGTATCCATACCCTCTACTCTGAAAAAATGAGGATAGCCGCCTGCACGTCCTGCCTTGTAGCCTGCCATATCACTCAATGCCGGATGATTGGCTACGCAAGCTGTTACACGGCTATCCAGTCCGGTAGTAATCAGTGCCAAAGCTCCTCCCTGGCTGCCGCCCTGGACAATTACATTTTTACCATCCCATTCGGGCAGAGAAGTCAGGAGATCGATGCTGCGTACACAACCCAGATAGACACGTTTCATATAATAATTATCGCGGTTCTCCAACCCGTTATTTAAATAACCGTTCTCTCTGCCATTAAACGCATTGCTGATTTCCTTAAATTCTTCCGCACTCATCTCCGGATTCAGGCCATGTATCTCGATTTCGAAACGGATACATCCTTCTTCGGCATAATATTTATGGCGCAGAGGCTCCTTAATAGTTTTAATTCCAGCTCCCGGAGGGCAAAGTACAACCGGACAAGAACCTTTCACTGCATTCTTAGGATAGAAAAGATAACCATAAATGCACTGTCCACGGTTATTCAGCATTAATTTAATGAGATAACAATCAACCTTATCCGTACAATACTCCTCTGCAAGCTTTTTAGTATAAGTCAACGGATATTTGGTAGCTTCCGCTTTATTGTTTTCCCAGAATTCTTTAAAGTCTTTTGGCATCTGTGTGTAAGGTTGAATCTTTTCCGGTGAAAAGCCTACCTTCACATGATGTTTATAGCTTGTTCCATCCACAGTCGCTGTCAGACGGCAATCACGGAAACCGGGTTCTCTCATTGTCCCCACAGGTATTACCGCCTTTCCTTGCTTCAAAGTAACGGAACCGGAAGTATCCGCCGGCATCATGTCACCACCTATTTCATAAGAAACGGTTACGCCATCCTGCGGAATGCCGTATTTATAGAATTGCACCTCAACCGTAGCTTTCTCTCCGGTCTTATAAATCCAGCCAGCATGATTGGGCACGGTCACCCAAAGTACATCACTCCGGTACGGGTAGTTTTCCGCATATACAAATGACAGCGGAAAGATCAGGGCGAACAGCCATATAAACAAACTCTTTTTCATCATTATATTTTCAGTATTATCACATTATTTTACCACACGCAAAGAACATCTTCCTACCAAGTCCGTATCAACTCCGTGTCAAGGCCGTGTCAAGGCCGTAGTTATGAACACGGAGATGATACGGTTTTGACAAATGCCGGTCAGCGCTTTATGCTTAATAATTCATTCCCATTTTTTACCGGATTCCAACCATCCTCTCCAGTAAGTATGGAATCTATTTCATAACCTTTAAGATTCTTCAGTTGATGTGAGAAAGGTACACGTGCTTTTGGATTGGCACCTTCACCCGTACTTTCATATTCTGCATAGAATGCGGTCTTTTCCGCTTCCTTTTTACCCCAGTTATTCCAACCGGCAGGAGCAATATGCTTGCCTAAATTGCAACGAATAAATACAGCCTGCGCATACGAACGCCAGGGACGCGACAAATAAACATCCTGTACACCCTCAGCAGCCGTCAGTCGGCAATCATAAAATACATAACCATATTTCTGCCCTTGATCCGTAGAAGGTGCTGTCACATAGCCCCCACCTTTACTATGAATGTGACAACGATTGAATACAGCCGTAGACCAGCCAAAGATAAAATCGACCGTACCTTCTATATAGCAATCTTCATAGTACTGGCGACAACCTTTTCCATAGGTATAGAGCGTATCTTGGAAACCAAGGAAACGACAGTTTTTGAAAAAAGCACGATCAGCACTTACAAAACAGGCTACAGCCTGTCCTACCGGCCCCGAGGAATTCTCAAACGTAATATTCTCGGCATAAAAGTCCGGAGCATAAATATAGCAGGAAGAAGAACCGGAAGTTCCTTTTTCTCCACCAAAGCAATTCTTCTTCTGCGCATAATCATCATACGAAAGTATAGCACCCTCCTGACCTATCAAGGAAATGTTAATTTTGCTTTCGGGTACTACAATTTTCTCTTTATACACACCTTTACGCACCAATATCGTAGTACGGATATTCTTGCGGAAATCGGGAACAGCATCAATGGCTTCCTGTACAGTGAAAAAGTCTCCGCTACCATCCTGTGCCACTACGAAATCATAATGACGGACATACTTAGCCAATTCCGGTACTTCTTTAGCAATGGCATCCATAGCCAGACCGGCTACAATGCGGCCACCGTGTACATTCAAGTGGGTATTATCTTCGCGTCCTTTAGGTATAGCGGCAACCTGATTGGCAGGTACCCACATGAACAGCTTTTTAGAGTCTACTGGTCCCATACCTTCTACCAGGTCGTGCGTAATCTTATTCATATCCACAAATGCAACACCCAGTTCTTTCGCTACATTTCGAGGAGAGTCCAGATAGGCTCCATGCGTATCAATCAGCTTGTCACCTTCAGCAACAGCCGGCTGTTCCGAAGCTTCCCGCTTTGCATCCGGATTCACGCCTTTCTGAATATCATCCTGACAGATAGCCTGAGCAACTGCATTCCCGTCTGCTGTGCCGAAGTTCCGGCGCACAATGGAGTTAAACAAAACAGGGATGCCTCCCTTAGCACGTGTTTCATTTACAAAACGTTTCAGATTTTCATCAAAAGTACTTCCCGGGACTGTATGCCGCTTTGGGTCGGATTTCTCATCATTGTGTCCGAATTGGATAAATACATAATCACCTTTCTTCACTTGTGAGATTACCTTCTCCCAACGCCCTTCATCAATAAAGCTCTTGGAACTCCGTCCGTTCACGGCATGATTATCCACACGTATTTCCTCGGAGAGATAACCGGGCAACATTTGCCCCCACCCCCGTTCCGGGTTTTCACCCGTCAATGACTTATTAGCCATAGTGGAGTCTCCGATCATAAAAATCGTAATCACTGGTTTGTCAGCCTTGAAAGCAGAAAGCAAAAAAAACAACCCCAGTAATAATGTCAACTTATGTTTCATTGTTCATTATATATAAATAGTATTCTTAGTTTCCGGCTGCAATATTACCTAAAAACAGAAGATTTTAAGGGTAAAAAAAGTCGCAATCGGTAGAAAAATTAATATTAATCGTATATTTGCCGGTAAAATAATTAATCTGACTGGCAAAATGGAAAAGACAAGAAGCAACACCTTCATTCTTGAAAAAGAAATAGTATGGGAACCTGCAGGTGAAGGAGTGGTACGCCAAATCATGGGTTACGATGGACAAGTGATGCTTGTAAAAGTGAAATTCGAGCAAGGAGCTGTCGGTACACCACATACTCACTATCATACACAAACCACTTATGTGGCAAACGGTAAATTTGAATTTACCGTAAATGGTGAAAAACAAATTGTAGAAACCGGAGACGGTGTTTACATCGAACCGGATGCAGTACATGGCTGTGTATGCCTTGAGGCTGGTATCCTGATAGACTGTTTCAGCCCCATGAGAGCAGATTTTCTAAAGCGCTAAATCCTGTCTGCAAGAAATTAACTTCTTGCGAACAAAAAGTTAACTTCCTGTCGACAAGGAATTAAGTTCTTGCAGGCAGGAAGTTAAGTTGTTATTTTGCAGGTTTCCAATCACTACACATTTTATAGATGTAACTCAGATCATCATATCGTGCAGCTTCCTTTTTCGTCAATTGTTTCGCCCACTTCACACGATCGGTTGCCGGAGCACCTTCTCCCGTACTTCCATATTCAGCATAACGGGCGGTCTTCTCATTTTCTACATTTCCCCAGTTATGCCAACCTTCGGGACGGATATGTTTGCCCATTTCGCAATTGATAAATACGGTAGCGGCATACGGACGCCAGGGACGTCCCAGATATACCTTATCCACACCGGGATCGGCAGTCAGCCGGCAGTTCTTGAAAACATATCCCACCGCAATATCTTTAGGCGTAGAAGCTGCCGTTACGTATGAATTGGTTTTACTCCGTATCTCGCAATTCTCAAAAAATGCGGTAGAAGGGCCAAATATAAAATCGGTAGTGCCATCAATATAGCAATCTGCAAAATAGAGCCGTGTACCGGCAGCACCTGTATAAATAGTATCCTGATTACCCAAAATACGGCAGTTTATGAATACCAGTTTATCACCTTCCGTATGGAGTGCCACGGCTTGTCCCAGCCTGGCGGCATTATTTTCTATAGTCAGATTCCTGAAAGTTATGCTATTCCCCTCCACTTTCACTGTGTAAGTGCGAAAAGTACCCATTTTATTAATATTGGCGTGATCATCATACGTGATAATCGTGTTTTCCACACTTTCACCAATGAATTCCACATTCTGCAACCAAGAAGGGATAACCACTTTTTCTTTATAAGTACCATTCTTTACCAGTACCGTCACTTTATAATCCATAAAAGCCCGAATACCTTCCATAGCTTCCGTCAAGGTGCGATAGTCTCCCGAGCCATCGCGAGATACAACAATCGTATCCTTCCATTGCGTCTGTGCCGACAATGGGATGATCCCTACCAAGAGAAAAACTATACCGCATAAATAATAAGCCAGTCGTTTCATTGTCCTATTTTTGATTAACGATTTCTTTTACTTGCTGCAAACGCTCCCATTCCAGGCTTGCCATGATAAATGGACCTACTGCTTTGGGGTCATTGCTACGGATTGTCTCATTTATATAATAGGTGTAATCGCCCATACGGTAATTCTTACCGCCTAATCCGGCAACTGCACAAGCTTTCGTAATAGTTACCACACCATCTTTATCTACTTCGATGAAGTTATCGAGAATGCCCTGGTAGCCTTTGAGAGCTACTTTTAGATATGACTTATCAATATATCCTTTACGAACCGCCTTAAACAAAGCATAAACAAACATAGTAGAACAAGAAGACTCCAAATAGTTTCCCTTCTCACCGCTTTTATCCAGTACCTGATACCACAGTCCTGTCTTCGGATCCTGTATACGCTTCACCTGTGCAGCAATATTGTTCAAGATAACCAGCATGGAATCACGACCAGCTTCATGTTTCGGAATAAAATCCAACGCATCTACAAATGCCATTGCATACCAGCCCATAGCACGTCCCCAGCTATGTTGAGACTGTCCGGTGACAGGATCTGCCCAACGTTCCTTGCGACTGACGTCACAGGCATGACGGTAAAGACCGTTCTTGGGGTCATAAGTATGGCGGGCTACTGTAATAAACTGATTGACAATATCCTGATAATCCTGTACACGGTTGTTACGAAAAGCATATTCGGCATAGAAAGGTGCTCCCATATAAATGCCATCCAGCCACATCTGATTGGGATAAACTTTCTTATGCCAGAAACCTCCATCCTCATTGCGTGGATGGGTATCGAGCTGGCTACGCAACAGGTCTATAGCTTTCTTATATTTCTCATCTTTCGTCTGTTCATAAATACGAAACAGGAATTTACCAGAGTTCAGACGGTCAATGTTATATTCATGCAATTTATAAGTCTCGATGCTTCCATCATTGTGTATCATTGTGTCTGCGTAAGCCAACGCATAGTCGAATATCTTTTTATCTCCATAAGTATCATACACATCCAACATAGCCTGCAATTCCAGTCCATGACAATAGTCCCATTTCAATTTGGGTTGGAAATCCAACTGCCAGGATTCTGGGCAACGAATCATCTCTGACTCTACCATACGCACCGACCAGGGTTGCTTATCACTAACTTTCTGGGCGGACAACTGGGTAGAGCAAATTAGCGCTCCCATCACAAAAGTTTTACAAAGTAGATTATTCATCATTCTATTCTTGTTTTTAGGTATATAGATTATATTAAGTAATGTGACAAAGATAGCGGTTCTCACCTAAAACGTTGTGTACTTTTCGACCGAAATGGTGCATTATTTATTTTCGTCCTCTACAATCTTATTTTTTCGTGTACGAGAACGAGCGATTTCGTGCGCGATAACGAGTTTTTTTGCCATTTATTTGCATTTCGAACAAAAATTGCAGGAAATTAGACGAAAAAAGTATTGATATACATCAAATAATGTGTATTTTTGGCCCCAGAAATAAGAATTAATAATTTTAAATCAACGTATCATGAGTTTAAATCAAAATGCAGTGGGAAAGATGACCAACTACAGGTGGACCATCTGTGCCATGTTATTTTTTGCGACAACAGTAAACTACCTTGACCGCCAAGTGCTGTCATTGACGTGGGATGAATTTATCAAACCCGAATTCCATTGGGACGAATCACACTATGGAACAATCACTTCTGTTTTCTCTATTGTTTATGCAGTCTGCATGTTGTTTGCAGGTCGCTTCATCGACTGGATGGGAACTAAGAAAGGATTTCTTTGGGCTATCGGTGTATGGTCGGCAGGTGCCTGTCTCCACGCTTTCTGTGGTATCGTAACCGAGCACTTCGTAGGTCTGCACAGTGCAGCCGAATTAATGGGTGCTACCGGTGATGTTGTGGTAACCATTGCTACAATTAGTATGTACTGCTTCCTTGCAGCCCGTTGCGTATTGGCACTCGGTGAGGCCGGTAACTTCCCTGCGGCTATCAAAGTAACTGCCGAGTATTTCCCTAAGAAAGACCGTGCGTATGCTACTTCAATCTTTAATGCCGGTGCTTCTATCGGTGCTTTGGTTGCTCCATTGACTATTCCTTTGCTGGCTAAAGCATGGGGTTGGGAAATGGCTTTCATTGTAATTGGTGGTCTCGGCTTTATCTGGATGGGCTTCTGGGTATTCATGTACTCTAAACCTTCAGAAAGCAAACACGTAAACAAAGCCGAACTGGAATATATCGAACAGGACAAGCATGAAGAAGGTGCTGCTCCGGTAGTAGAAGAAAAAGACGAAAAGAAGATGAAATTCTGGCAATGCTTTAGCTATAAACAAACCTGGGCATTCGCTTTCGGTAAATTTATGACTGACGGTGTATGGTGGTTCTTCCTATTCTGGACTCCTTCCTATCTGAATACTCAATTTGGCATCAAAACTTCCGAGGGATTGGGTATTGCACTGATCTTTACCCTATATGCCATTACGATGCTTTCAATCTATGGTGGTAAATTACCTACTATCATCATCAACAGAACCGGTTTGAACCCGTATGCAGCACGTATGCGTGCTATGTTGATTTTCGCATTCTTCCCGCTGGTAGTACTGTTGGCACAACCTCTGGGCACTATCTCTCCATGGTTGCCGGTTATCATGATCGGTATCGGTGGTGCAGCTCACCAATCCTGGTCTGCTAATATCTTCTCTACCGTAAGTGATATGTTCCCAAGAGCAGCTATTGCAAGTATCACAGGTATTGGTGGTATGGCCGGTGGTTTCGGTTCAATGATTCTGCAGAAAGTAGCAGGTAATCTCTTCGTATATTCATCAGGAAGTACAATAGTAGATGGAAAAGAAGTAGAAATGACTCATGATTTGCTGGAACAAGGTGCACAGTTTGTACGTCCTGCCATGGAATTTATGGGCTTCTCCGGTAAACCTGCAGGATACTTCATTATTTTCTGTG
>ENA-UEYG01001111-UEYG01001111.1-human-gut-metagenome-genome-assembly--contig:-NODE-1111-length-20160-cov-3.560424_pt1 | contig 20160 bp, 20 predicted proteins | sample MGYA00242933_ERZ507934 | MGnify/ENA primary metagenome ERZ507934 (study PRJEB26167, sample SAMN06115527) | human gut metagenome | host: Homo sapiens | place: China:Zejiang | collected 2015-11-10... | reverse complement strand
AAGCTCCGCAAGATGACCGGTGCCGGTATGATGGACTGCAAGAATGCCCTGATCGAGGCCGAAGGTGACTTTGCACGCGCTCAGGACATTATCCGCGAGAAAGGTAAGCTCGTCGTTGCCAAGCGTGCCGACCGCACCGCTACCGAGGGTGTCGTCGTTACGAAGATCGTAGGTCAGAAGGCCTATATCCTCTGCTTGGCGTGCGAGACCGACTTCGTGGCTCAGAATGCAGAATATACCGCTTCGGCCGAGGCGATGCTGGAGGTTGCCGTAAACAGCGACGCCGCAGACCGCGACGCCCTGATGGCTGCCAAGAACGCCGAAGGCCACACCGTCGAGGAGATGGTGACCGAGAAATCGGGTCAGACGGGTGAGAAGATCGAGCTGGCATACTATGCCCGCATCGAGGCTCCCTACTGCGCCGCTTACGTACACTTCAACAAGAAGCTCGGTACGATCCTCGGCTTCAACAAGGAGGTTCCGGCAGAGGTTGCCCACACCGTCGCCATGCAGGCCACGGCTATGGCTCCCGTGTCGATCTCGGAGGCCGACTGCCCCGCAGAGATTGTGGAGCATGAGCGCAAGATCGCCGTCGAGGCGATGAAGCAGGACCCCAAGAACGCCAACAAGCCCGAAGCCATCCTTGAGAAGATCGCCGAAGGCAAGATGCGCAAGTTCTTCGAGGAGAACACGCTGCTGGCTCAGGCCGTAGTGGGCGAGAAAGAGTCGATCGCCGACTTCATCCACAAGGCTGACAAAGAGGCGACGGTTATCGCTTACAAGCGTTTCGCACTGGGCGAATAATCCGACCGAAGGACGGCAAGACCGTTCGTATATTGTGAAAGACCGGAACTCTTCGATGAGTTCCGGTCTTTTCGTGTGTATGGTCTTATGGGAGCCTTTTTATAGGGTGTTTCATAGGAGGCCGGCTTCTGCGCGGAGTATACCTGACGTATAGTCGGCAGCGGCCGGAAAGATGTCGAATGGCGATTGCCGAAGGTCGTCGGCTTGGCGGTTTCTTGTGTCCTTATGCCGAACGAACGTACGGCGCTTTGCGCTTGCCGGAAATAACGCTGTCCGGATTTTCCCGGAGTGTTTTCCGGTTGTTCTCGATTGTCTGTTTTGCCCGGCTGTATTATGTTGTCGGCTGTTTTCGCGTCGTCTCCGGTTGCGCCCGATCTTTTCGGTCTTTCGGTCGTTTCCGACCGATTGGCGCTTTTCCGGTCATTCGCGCTCTGTTTTCAAGACTTTTTCGGATGCCGCAAATCCCGGTTCTATCTGATTCCCAGCCGCCAGAGTGCCCGCAGGATGAAGCGTCTGACGGCGGCGGGCAGCGTCAGCCAACAGCGGGACTGCCGTCGCCACCGGCGGGAAGCGGTGGAGACGATGCGGCCGGAAGGGCGGATGACAGCCGTCATAACGGCCGCTATGTCTGTCGCTGCGCAATGTTCGGTCATCCGGTGGTTGCCGTCGCCTGCGAGGGTGAAACGAAGCCGGGGCGGGGCAGGTGCCGTTTCTGCGGGTGTTTGGCCGGGACCGCTGGTTGCTTGGGGATTTTCGGAATTTTCGGGGCGTGCCGGAAGCGGAGGTGTCGCCTTGCCGTTTTCCCGGAGCGCGGGGAGCGGAGTGGGAGTATCTCCGGCGTCGGAGGCCGTTGCCGACGCTTCGGTTGCCGATGGCGCTTCCGTTGTTGCTGCTGTTGGTGTTGCCGACGCAGCTGTTGCCGATGGCGTCGCGGCTGTTTCTGCTGTTGCCGATGGCGTTGCTGTTGTCGCCGCTTGTGTTGTTGCGGCCATTGGTGTTGCCGACGCTTCCGGTGTCTTTGTTATTGTCTCTACCGTCGTGTTTGCCGATTGCGGAGGCATCTCCCCGCTCTCCGGTTCGATGCGGAGAATGCGGTGGAGGATATGGCGTCCTTCGCAGCGGAACAGCACCACGTCGCCCGGTTGCAGGGCCTGACTTCCGGACGGAAGGCGGTCGGTGTCGGAATTTGCGGCGGTGTCGGGGGCGGTTTCGTTTCGCGCGAGTCTGTTTTGCTTTCGGGCGGCTGCCGCCGTTTCGGAATTTCCGGTGTATCGGGCGATCGGAGTCAGTACTGCGATGTCGCGTTCGCTGCGCAGCAGGGGCCGCATGCTGTGGCCCTTCATGCGGATCTGGACTTCGTGTCCTTCGGCGAGCATCGCTTCGACCTGCTCGAAAAACAGACGGTTCGAAAGCTGCATCACGGGCGGGGATTTGCGGATTCGCCGCCGAAAATCGTGCGGCAGGCCAGTTCGGCGGCCGCGGCGTCGGGCCGGCATTCGAGGTGGTAGACCGGGACCTGCGCCACGACGGCCGAGACGGTTGCGCATACGGCGTCTTCCAGCGTTTCGTCGTGGGCGAACGACGGCGGGCACGAGGGCAGCAGCGCGCCGATGGCCTCGATCGCCCGCAGGCGGCGAATCCGGTTGTGCGGAGCTTGTGACAGCCGTACGATGGCCCGGATCGGCTGGCATACGTTGCGGTAGCAGGGCGTTTTCCCGCTCCACGGCGCACCGAAGACCATGGCCTGCGGTTTAACCGGGGCACCGGTTGTCGCTGCGCTTGCGTCCGGAATTTCAGCCGCAGCTGCGGGGGCGTTCGCCGGATTTTGGACGGCTCCGCAAATCGGGTCTGCATCTGCCGTCTGTACGATGCGGACGATCGGACTGTCGTCGTTGAGCAGCTCCGCGCCGGGGATATGTTCGCGCCACAGGCGGGTGTGGGTGCTTTTGCCGGTGCCCGATTCGCCGAGGAACAGCACGGCCCCGCCGTGCAGGCTGATGACCGACGAATGGATGGCTACAGCCTGCCGCGCCACGGCGGCGATGTTGAACATCGACCATAGTCCGAAGCGGAACAGCGCCGGGTTGTGCCGCAGTGTGACGTCGGTCGTGACGAGCGGTGCGCCGAACGCCTTGCGGAAACGGGCGGCGGCGCTGCCGTCGCGCGGCGTCATGGTGAGCAGGTAACCCTCCGCGTCGCGGCCGAAGCGGCAGTCGGCGTCGGCATCGGCGAAGTCGAATTCGTCGAGTTCGCGGTAGCCGTCCGCTTGGCGGATTTCGCCGCGGGTTTCGACGCTCAGGTCGGCCGGGCCTTCGTCTGCTGCGGCGAAGGGCGCCAGCGCCGTGCCGAAAGACCCTGCGGTGAATTCCTGCGGGACGGCGATGCGTATGCCTGCTATGATGTATTCCATAATTATTCTCCTATTGTGATGATTCGGGTGCAGTATTCGAGCGAGCTTTCGCGGTGGGCGATAACCACCAGCGTCAGCCCCTCGTCGCGCGCCGCCAGCTCGGCGATCGAACGGTTGATCTCCTCCTCGGTGCGGCTGTCGAGCGCCGAGGTCGCCTCGTCGAAGAAGAGCACGTCGGCCCGGCGGTAGAGCGCGCGGGCGATGCCGATGCGCTGGCGCTGTCCGCCCGAAAGGCGGCAGCCGCATTCGCCGACATGGGTGTCCATGCCTTTGGCAAGTCCCGCGACGAACTCTCCGAGCCGGGCGGCTTCCAGCGCTTCGACTACGCGGCCGCGGTCGATTTCGTCGTCGGGAACGCCCAGCGCGACGTTGGCCGCGAAGCTTCCGTCGGCGATGAAAAGGTTTTGCGAGACGTAGCCGATGCGGTTTTGCCATGCGCGGCGGTTGGCGGCGGTGAGGGGCGTGCCGTCGATCGTTATTTCGCCTCCGGTCGGTTCGTAAAGTCCCAGCAGCAGGTTGAAAAGCGTCGTTTTCCCTGCGCCCGATGCGCCGCGGATGCCGATGCGTTCGCCCTTGCGGATCGAGAGCGTAAGGCCGCGGAAAAGTTCGTGCCCGTCGTCCGCGAAGCGGAAGCAGAGGTCGCGGATGGCGATTTCATGTTCGAAAGGCAGTATTTCGGGCGCGCATGCTCCGAATGCGCCGCCGGCCGAAACGGATTTCGTTGATTTTGCGGTGCAGGGCTGTTTGGCCGGGGCTGTTTGGCCGTAAAGAGCCGTTTGCCTGCCGGATGCGGTTCGTTTGTCCGGAGCAGTTCGCCTGCCGCGGGCGGTCTCGCCGCTCTCCGCCGCGGAGTATTCCGACGGCGGGATAGCGGCGGCGTCAGTGTGGGGTCCTTTCCCGGCTCTCTCGGCGGCGTCGGAGAGCGTGTCCGGCGATGCGGAGGAAGGTTCGTCCCATGACAGCCAGGGCAGCCTCCGCACCGGCCTCTATGCGGTGGGCTCCCTATCCTCCAGCGCCAGTGCGGGAGAGGAGGACGGTCTGATCCAAACGGATGTGACGATCGTCGCCGTCACCGTGGATGAGACGGGCGTCATCACTGACTGCGTGATCGACGCCGTACAGGCAAAGGCAAATTTTGACAGCCAGGGCCAGCTCCTCACGGATCTCACCGTCCCGGTGCCCAGCAAAAATGAACTGGGCGCTGATTACGGCATGGGCAGCATCAGCGGCATCGGAAAAGAGTGGAACGAGCAGGCCCAGGCTCTGGCGGACTATGTGGTGGGCAAGACGGCCGATGAGGTGCTGGGCATTGCCGTGGATGAGGCCACCAAGCCCGCAGAGGCGGACCTGGCCTCCAGCGTCACCATCTCCATCGGCGGCTTCCAGGCCCTGCTGGAAAAACTCCGGTGAGGCTCCGGCTGCTGTCCCTGCTGCTCCCCTGCCTCCTTCTGACCGCCTGCGCCGCTCCGGAGGAGGTGGAGACGAGGCCCAAGCAATATCAGGCGACCTTTCTGGACGTGTTCGATACAGTGACCACGGTCATGGGCTATGCGGAGAGCCAGGAGGTCTTTACAGAGACGGCGGAGATGGCTCACGATCTGCTGCTGGAATACCACCAGCTCTACGACATTTACAACGACTATGAGGGGATCCACAACCTCAAGACCGTCAATGACCAGGCGGGGATCGCCCCGGTGACGGTGGATGCGCGGATCCTGGATCTGCTGCTCCTGTGCCGGGACCTGTATGCGGACAGCGGCGGCAAGGTGAATGCCGCCATGGGGAGCGTCCTTCTGCTGAGGCACGAGGCCCGTGAGGCGTCCGTCAACGACCCGGAGCATGCCTATCTCCCAGAGGAGGATGCTATCCAGGCCGCGTTGGAGCATACCTCCTTTGACAATGTCGTGCTGGATGAAGCGGCCTCCACGGTGTATCTGACGGACCCGGCACAGCGCCTGGACGTGGGGGCTGTCGCCAAGGGGTACGCCGCCGGTGCCGTGGCCGCCGCACTGCCGACGGGCATGGTGCTGAGTTTGGGCGGCAACGTCTGCGTCACGGGCCCCAAACCCGACGGCAGCCCCTGGGTGATCGGCGTCCAGAACCCTGATGGGGACGACACGGAGTATGTCCAGCGCCTGGATATCACCAGCGGCGCGGTGGTCACCAGCGGGGACTATCAACGGTATTACACGGTGGACGGCGTCGCCTACCACCATATCATAGACCCGGATACCGGCTGGCCCGCCCGGCATTACCGGTCCGTGACGGTCATCTGCGCGGACTCGGGGCTGGCAGACGCCCTCTCCACGGCGGCATTCATCATGGATGAGGAGAGCGGCCGGATCCTGCTGGAGACGTATGGCGCAGAGGCGTTGTGGGTCTACGCAGACGGCTCCGCCTCCTGGACGGGGGGCTGTGACGCCTATTTTCATTCATAAACGGAACATGAGGAGAGGTGAGATCATATGCTGCGAAAGCAAACCTTCTGGGGTGGCGTCCACCCCGCGGGGCGCAAGGAGCTGTCCAGCGGAGCACCGCTGGAGGACTGCCCGCCGCCGCGGGAGGTGGTCATTCCGCTGCTCCAGCATATCGGAAAGCCCTGCACGCCCCTGGTAAAGGCCGGGGACCATGTGGACATGGGGCAGAAGATCGGTGACGGCGAGGGACTGTGCGTCCCTGTTCACGCCTCGGTGTCAGGCACCGTGAAGGCCGTGGAGCCCCGGAGCCACCCCAGCGGCCAGCCCCATCTGGCTGTGGTGATCGAGAACGACTTTCAGAACACCTACCACAGCGCGGTCCCGCCCTGCGCCGACACGGATGCCCTGGACGCCGACGCCTTGATCCGCCGCATTCGGGAGGCCGGGCTGGTGGGCATGGGCGGCGCCACGTTCCCCACCGATATCAAGGCGAACATCGGGAAGGTGGAGACCCTGATCGCCAACGCCTGTGAGTGTGAGCCCTATATCACGGCGGATGACGCCCTACTCTGCACGGATGCGGACCAGGCGATTCGCGGACTGCGGCTGCTGCGGCAGCTGCTGAAGCCCCGGCGGACAGTGATCGCCATTGAGGACAACAAGGAGCGGGCCGTTTCGATCCTGACGGACAAGCTGAAGCAGCAGGACGAGGTGGAACTGGTCGTGCTGCCCACCCGCTACCCCCAGGGGGCGGAGAAGCAGCTCATCCAGGCAGTCACCGGCCGCCAGGTCCCCTCCGGCGGATTTCCCAAGGATGTGGGGTGTGCGGTCTTCAACATCGCCACCTGCGCCAGCGTATGCCGGGCCGTGGCGGACGGGGAGCCCATCCTCCGCCGGATCGTCACGATCACCGGCCACGGGATCAAGGAGCCGAAAAACCTGATCGTCCCCATCGGGACGCCTTTCGCCCACGCCATCGAGGCGGCGGGCGGCCTGCAGGGGGATGTGTGGAAGGTCATCGCCGGAGGCCCCATGATGGGCCGTTCCCAGGCGGATCTCTCCACGCCGGTAATCAAGGGCACCAACGCCATTGTGGCGCTGACCAGCGCCGATGACCTGGAGTCTCCCCACCCCTCCTGCATCCGCTGCGGCAGGTGCGTGTCCGTCTGCCCGATGGGGCTCCAGCCGCTGTACCTCTATCGCTTCTCCCGCTGCCGGGATGTGGGAATGCTTCGGCAATACAGCATTCTGGACTGCGTGGAGTGCGGCTGCTGCGCCTACACTTGCCCGGGGAAGCTGCCCATCGTGGCGGCGATCCGGGAGGGAAAACAGCGGGTAAGGGAGGAACCATCATGAGGTTTGCCATGTCTTCATCCCCGCATATCCGCTGCAGCGACAACACCCGGCGGATCATGCTGGACGTTTTGATCGCGCTGCTGCCCACCCTCCTGGCGGGAACGATCTTCTTCGGGCTCCGCTGCCTGCTGCTTGCGGCGGTATCCATTGCGGCCGCAGGATTGGCCGAGGCGCTCTGGAACAAGCTTACCCGCCGGTACCAGACCGTGGAAGATCTCTCGGCCGCCGTCACGGGGCTGCTGCTGGCGCTGACGCTCCCGGCCACCGTGCCCTATTGGATGGCGGCGGTAGGTGCGGTGTTTGCCGTCATTGTAGTGAAGGCTGCCTTCGGTGGCCTGGGCCAGAACATTTTCAATCCCGCGCTGGCGGCCCGCGCCCTGCTGCTGTTGCTGTTTCCCGCGTCCATGACCCGCTTTGTGGCGCCAGGAACATCCATCCCTCTCGACCTGCGTTCCGCAGACGTGGTCACAGCCGCCACGCCCCTCCACAGCATGGTGATGCCCGCGCTGCCGGACGTCCCGCTTTCGGAGATGTTCCTGGGCAGCATCGGTGGGTGTATCGGTGAGGTCTCCGCGCTGGCGCTGCTGATCGGGGGCGGATATCTGGTGGTCCGCGGGGTCATCAAGCTGCGGATCCCCGTCAGCTATCTCGGAACGATGGCGGTCCTGAGCTTCGCCTTCGCACCGATGGAACCGCTTCGGTGGATGCTGTACAGTCTTCTGGGCGGCGGGGTCCTGCTGGGGGCCCTCTTCATGGCATCGGACTACGCCACCTCCCCCGCCACGCCCGGCGGGCAGGTGCTCTATGGGATCGGCTGCGGCGTGCTGACCGTGCTCTTCCGCTCCGTCGGTCTCTACCCGGAGGGCGTCACCTACGCGATTTTACTGATGAATGCCGCGTCCTGGCTGCTGGAGCGCTTCACGCCCACCCGCCTGTTCGGCGCGCCGCAACGGAAAGGAGGCCTTCGATGAAGGCAAAAGAGCTGCTTGTCAGTGCCGGTTCCCTGCTGCTTGCCGGCCTGATCCTGGTAGTGGCTGGGAATGCCGTGGCTCCCGCCGCGGCCGCAAACGCCGCAGCGGAGCAACAGGAGATGATGGAGACCCTGCTTCCCGGAAGCACGGTCTTCACCCCGGAAGAGGACACGGGGACCGATGCCAATATTACGGCCGTCTGGAAAGGGGAAGGCGGCTGGATCATAGAGACCACTGTGGACGGCTATGCCGGCCCCATCCGCCAGTGGACCGGTGTGGACAGCAATGGCCATGTAACAGGTCTGGTGGTCCGGGACATGGAGGAGACCTTCGGCCTGGGCCGGAACGCATTGACGGACATTGATTTTCTGGTACAGTTCGTCGGCACCTCCGGAGAGGCGGAGGTGGGCGGTGGTGTGGACGCGATCACCGGCGCCACCGTCACCTCGCGGGCGGTTGCCCGTGGCGTCAGTTCCGCCTGCGCGTATGTCACCGGTGCAGATGTCAGCACGTCTGCGACAGAGTGGGGAGGTTGATGCTGTTTGAAAAAGATCATTGTATCGCCGCTGTGCACGGCGTCCATCTGCCTTTCCGTGACCTTGCTGGCAGCGGGTCTTGCCGCCCAGATTGCAGCGGCGCTGGTCCCCAACATCATCCTGCCCGCGCTGGACATTCCCACGCTGGCGGCCCTCTCTCTCCTCGCGCTGGTCCTGGAGGTGATCCTCTTTGGGAAGAACCACCGGTTCTGGGCAACCTCGCTGATCGTGGGCACTGTGGCGTTCGGCGTGCTCTCTCTGTGCGCCGGCAGTGTGCCGACGGTGCTGGACGCGCTGCGGGTCGGGATCCTGGGCGGCGCTGTGTTCCTGATCTGTGAGGTGCTGCTCCACTCCATCCTGGACCGGATCTCCTCCGGTGCCGCGGGCAAGTACCCCAGGAGCATGGCTGTGGTGTCCGCGCTGCTGCTGTGGCTTGCTGCACAGATTCTGATGAGTATTGGGATTTAAAACTGCGGTCGGGGTTCCCATACGGCAGGGCAGCGAGCTGCGTGGATCGGTTCGCCGGTACAGTCCAGCTGTTCTGCAAGCCCGGACTATCCGTTCCGGTACCGGTTGTATGCGGAGCACCGGAAGGCCGAAGCCGCCTGGAAAACCCTCCATCGCTAAAAAACAAGGGCCTCCGGCAAGATGCCGGAGGCCTTTTTCATATCCCTGAGAACTGCCGTGAGCTGTGAAAACATCGGACCGCAGCGAAGGATTGGGCGGCAACGTGATCCCGCAAGCTCTGTGTTCTTGTCAATACCGTTGCAAACGCGGCTTTGACGCAAGCCGTTTCAGCTGCCGGCAGGCATTTGGGGATGGTAGTCCATTTTCCCGTGGAGACCCCACCGAGTCTTCCGCACCTCTGTCCCATTTACACAGGGATCACCGGCAAGCAGGGATTTCAATGCGCCTCCCCGGGTGGGGGAAGGTCTCAGTGCTCCAGCAGGGTGAGTCGTTTCAGAATATGTCCGATGTCCGCAGGGATGCAGACAGACCGCCCCCGAATCTCCGGGGGAATATAGGACTCCTTCTGATTGATACAGGCATAGGCAGCGCTCCGGTTCTCCAGGGTCATCTTCCAGAAGGGATACTTGATGATGCCCGGGGTGTTGCCGCCCACCCCCAGCTCCAGGAACAGCAGCCGCCGTCCCCTGTGCCGCCGTAGGAAGTCCTCGTACCGCCGGGCGGCGGCATACCAGCCCGCATCCTGGACGAAGGTATCGTCGCACCGCAGGTTCATGGCCATGGGACGGCCGCACCTGGGGCAGCGTGGCACCAGCTCCGTGGGGATCCGCATGTCCCTCTGTTCTGCAAACATTTTGCGGACGGTCTCCTCGTTGTCATAGGTCTCCTGATGGCAGGGCTTGGAGCACTGCCACAGGCCATAGTCCCCCTGGGTGTAGAACAGCCGCTGCTTGTCGAAGCCCGCCAGCTGGAACTGGTGGTCCACATTGGTGGTCAGGACAAAGTAGTCCTTGTCCTTTATCAGCTTCAGCAGATCGCAATATACAGGCTTCGGCGCCTTTTCATAGCGGTTTACCAGGATCTGCCGGCTCCACCAGGCCCAGTACTCCTCCAGGCTTTCAAAGGGATAGAATCCGCCGGAGTACATGTCCTGGATGTCGTACCTGGACTGAAAGTCGCTGAAATACCGCCGGAACCGTTCGCCGGAGTAGGTCATCCCCGCAGAGGCGGACAGACCCGCCCCCGCCCCGACCACCACTGCGTCCGCAGAGGCCAGGGCCCCCTTCAGCTGCGCAATCGGGTCCGAGGAGACGGCGGTAGATGGCTGCGTCCAGGTCTTTGAAAACATTGAAGATCACCCTTTCTACGGAAGTTGTCTGCTGCTCCAGAAATTCCCGGACCGTTCTCACGGCGATCTCGGCGGCCTCCTGGTTTGGAAAGTGGAACTCCCCGGTGGAGATGCAGCAGAAGACCACACTGCGGAGATCATGCTCCGCGGCTAGCGCCAGGCAGGAGCGGTAGCAGGCGGCCAGCTCCCGCCGGTCCTTCCAGGTCACCCATCTGCCCACGATGGGCCCCACAGTGTGGAGCACATACCGGGCCGGCAGGTTATAGGCACGTGTCAGCTTGGCCCGGCCAGCGGGCTCCGGGCGGCCCTGGGCCCGCATAATTTCTGCGCACGCGTCCCGGAGCTGGAGCCCCGCCGCCGAGTGGATGGCGTTGTCGATGCAGCCGTGGCAGGGAGCGAAGCACCCCAGCAGGGCGGAGTTGTCCGCATCCACAATGGCGTCCGCCCGCAGCCGGGTGATGTCCCCCTGCCAGAGCACCAGGCGGGGATCTCCTGCAGTGGGAGGCAGGGCATCCCCGTTCACCACGCCCTTTTCCTCCCGCTCGGCGGAGAGCAGGGCATCCTGGACTTCCAGAAATTTGGGGGCCAGGGGCATGGGCGGCCGGACATTCATCAGGGAGCGGAGCAGCCGCCGCTGCGAGATCTCATCCGCCGGAAATGCTTCCGCCTGCTCCCGGTACTGGGGCATTTCCGCCAGGAGGGCTTGATTCAAAGATTGTACCTGTTCCCTGCGATCCATGGGTCTCCTCCAAAGGAAAGATTCATTGTACGGTCTGATACCGGAAATGCCAGAGCGGAGATCGGCACAGAGCCCGCTTCCCGGCACTTGCAGAGGGCGTCCCCTTCTGCGGGAAAGCGCAGGCTGCTTCACCCCTCGCTTTCTATTGTACGGCGGGATTCACCACTCGTAAAGTACGCACAATGCTGTGACATAGGCACCGGGAGGTAACCAATGGGCTGCGGGGCTTTCCACGGGGCGAAATTTTTCATCGCCGCCCCATGGGAGCTTGACAATCGCTCTGCAGGTACCATAAAATATGGATGATATCAGAGGATTTGAAGTGATCGGTATACAGGAGGGACCTGCAGATGGCAGCCGCGGCAAAAGAACTTCCGGCCTGTCCGGTGGAAACCACGCTGACGCTGATCAGTGACAAGTGGAAGGTGCTCATTCTCCGGGATCTGATGCCGGGGACAAAGCGTTTTGGAGAATTGAAGAAGTCCATCGGCTCGGTCAGCCAGAAAGTGCTGACGGCCCAGCTCCGGGAGATGGAGCGGAGCGGCCTGCTGACCCGTACGGTCTATCCGGAGGTCCCGCCCCGCGTGGAATACACGCTGACCGACCTGGGGTACAGCCTGAAACCCATTCTGGACGCCATGAGGAACTGGGGCGAGGCGTATAAGGCCCAAAAACAGGGGTAGCCCTCCCTCAGCGTCAAGCCGCCTGCTTTGGCGGCCTTTGCGGGGCGGTCCCGAGAGAGCCCCGGCCCAGCAAAAAACAGACTGCTCGTGCAGTCTGTTTTTTGGATCCCGCCGTCCCGCAGCGGCAGGGCCCGCAAGGGTGCAGGCTTCCTCAAAGGGGAAACGACTCCATTACCAGAGTCAGGAGCGGGATCGTCAGGATCGAACACAGGGTGGAGGCAAACGCGATCTGCGAGGCAAAGACGGCGTCGCAGTCATACTTGTCCGCCAGAATAGAGCCCGTGCTGCCGGCGGGCATCCCCGTCATCAGGATACAGACATTGGTCAGCGTCGTGTCCAGGTGGAGCGGTTTGAGCAGTACGCACAGCAGAAGCGGGTACAGGACCAGCCGCAGGCAGGTGTACCACAGAACAGGCTTTGAGAACATGGAGCGGATGGGGGCGTCCGCCAGGATTGTCCCGATGACGAACATGGAGACCGGGACGGTGCAGCTGCTGACCGAGGCGACGGCGCTGTCCAGGAAGCCCGGCAGGGACACCGGAGCGGCCATCAGGAGCAGCCCCGCGAAAACGGCGATGATGCAGGGGTGGCGGACCAGCTTGCGGAAGGCGTCCTTCCTGCTGACGCTGGTGAAGAGGGACAGCCCCGCCGTCCACATGGTGAAGCGGAGCGGGATCTGGAACATGGACGTGTAGATCACGCCCAGATCCCCAAACAGCAGGCGGGCCACCGGCAACCCCACAAAGCTGGAGTTGGAACAGATGATGCCGTAGGAGAGAACGCTCCTCTGCTCCCGAGGGTACTTTCGGAAGAGCAGCTTGCTGCCGTATATGGACATCAGCTGGATGACTGCGGAAAGTCCAACCGCCAGCAGGCAGTTCCGGGCGAAGCCGTCTGGGAACACCATCCCGCCTAAAAAGGACTCGACGATATTGCAGGGCAGGATCACATCGATCAGCAGGTCGGAGAGCATCTTCCGCCCCGCCGCGTCGATGATCTTCAGCTTTTTGATGAGTACGCCCGTCAGGATCAGAAGGAACATCGTCTCCTGCAGGGACAGCATCTCCCAGAAAAACTCCATCCGCACGCCTCCTGTCCGGTCCCCCGCAGGCCCCGGTCTGTATTGTTATTCATTATATACCACCCAGACGGGATTGCAAGCGCCGGACACTTCTGTGCTTTTGTCACAGAAATCCCGGTCGGCGTGTGGTATACTCTTTTTAAAAGAGCCGCCGGACGGCCCGGCTCCCGGTGCCGGGAGCCTCGCCGCAGCAGCGGCGCGGACAGAAAGGATGCGTATGATGGGATTCTTTGGATTTCTGCAGCGGCCGGACCTGGGACAGGGGCTGGAGCGGTTTGCCGCCACGCCGAACGCCCTGCTGCTGGACGTGCGCACACAGGAGGAATATGCGGACGGTCATATTCCGGAGAGCCGGAATCTGCCGCTGCAGACGTTGGGGCGGACAGAGCTTCTGCCCCCCGCCCGGGAGACGCCCCTCTTCGTCTACTGTCTCAGCGGCGTCAGGAGCCGTCAGGCGGCCGGCCTGCTGCGGCGCATGGGGTATACTGATGTGACGGATCTGGGCGGCATCTGCAACTATCGTGGAAAGGTGGTCAAGTGAGATGAAAGTCATCATTGTAGGCGGCGTGGCCGGAGGCGCCACCGCCGCGGCCCGGCTCCGCCGGCTGGACGAGACCGCGGAAATCGTGGTATTTGAGCGGTCCGGATATGTATCCTACGCCAACTGTGGTCTGCCCTATTACATCGGCGGCGTCATCACCGACAAAGAGGAGCTGACGCTTCAGACGCCGGAGAGCTTCTGGCAGCGTTTCCGGGTGGACATGCGGGTGCGCCACGAAGTCACGGCCATCCACCCGGCAGAGAAGACCGTGGACGTGCGGAATCTCGCCACCGGCGAGACCTTTACCGAATCCTATGACAAACTGGTCCTCTCCCCCGGTGCCCGGCCCACCCAGCCGGCGCTGCCCGGCGTAGGGATCGACCGCCTGTTCACCCTCCGCACGGTAGAGGACACCCTGAAGATCCGGGAATTCATCGAACAGCACCATCCCCGGTCCGCGGTGCTGGCCGGCGGCGGCTTCATCGGCGTGGAGCTGATGGAAAACCTGCGGGAGCTGGGCATCGACGTCACCGTGGTCCAGCGGCCCCGCCAGCTGCTGAATCCCCTGGACGCGGACATGGCCGCCTTCCTCCACGCCAAGCTGCGGCAAAAAGGGGTGCGGCTGCATCTGGGCTGCACTGTGGAGGGCTTTGCCGCCAACGGTGACCGGGTCAATGTGCTGCTGAAGGACGAGGCGCCCCTCACCGCCGACATGGTGGTGCTGGCCATCGGCGTCACGCCGGACACCGGCCTCGCCAAGGCGGCCGGGCTGGAGCTGGGGATCAAGGGCAGCATCCTGGTGAACGACCGGATGGAGACCTCCGCGCCGGACATCTACGCTGTGGGGGATGCGGTGCAGGTGAAGCACTTCGTCACCGGGCAGGACACCCTCCTCTCCCTGGCGGGCCCCGCCAACAAGCAGGGGCGCATCGCGGCGGACAACATCTGCGGCGGAGACAGCCGGTATCCCGGCTCCCAGGGCAGCTCCGTCATCAAGGTATTCGATATGACCATCGCCACCACCGGCGTCAATGAGAAGACGGCAAAACAGGCGGGCATCGACTGCGACAAGGTCTACCTCTCCCCCATGAGTCACGCCGGATACTATCCCGGCGGCAAAGTCATGACCTTGAAGGTGGTGTTCGAGAAGGGCACATACCGCCTGCTGGGTGCGCAGATCGTGGGTTACGAGGGTGTGGACAAGCGGATCGACGTGCTGGCCACGGCCATCCATGCGGGACTCTCCGCCCTCCAGCTGAAGGATCTGGATCTGGCCTACGCGCCGCCCTACTCCTCCGCCAAGGATCCGGTGAACATGGCAGGCTTTATGATCGAGAACCTGTCCCATGGGCTGGTGGAGCAGTTCTTCCCGGAGGATGTGGACGCCCTGCCCCGGGACGGCAGTGTGACGCTGCTGGACGTGCGGACCCCCGGCGAGTACGCCGACGGCCACGCGGAGGGCTTTGTTAACCTCCCGGTGGATGACCTGCGGGAGCGGCTGCGGGAAGTCCCGGTAGGCAAGCCGGTGTACGTTATCTGCCAGAGCGGCCTGCGGAGCTATATCGCGTGCCGTATTCTGGCCCAGCAGGGGTTCAAATGCTATAACCTCTCCGGCGGCTGGCGGCTGTATGAGGCGGTGGTGCGGGACCGGACCGCCGCACAGGAGGCCTGGCCCTGCGGGATGGAGAAGTAAACAGGAAAACGCAAGCCACCCGCTGCCTTTGCAGCGGGTGGCTTCATCCGTTATTTGTCTCAGCAGTCGGACGCGTGTTGATCTGCGGCCTTCTGCGGGTCTGCGGGGTGCGCCGCCCTCTCCTGCCGCAGGGCCGCCAGAATGCCCAGGAACACCGTCCCGCACATATAGAGGTACTGAAACCCCTCATCGCCGCCGCTGGAGTTGAACAGGTGAATGGAAGAGGGGATCGTCATTCGGAAACACCAAGACGCCGCAGTACCGCAGCAGTCCATAGGCCATCCCCGCAGCCAAAAGGGCTAGTCCGATCAAAAGGCATACTCTGACACCCCGCCGGAAACGCAGAGTCTTCCGCTGCAGGCCCCAGCGGGCTGCGGCAAAGCAGAGGATGCCGTAAGGTACAGACAGCGGCAGAAACATCAGGGCCATCACCAGAAACAGTTTCAGCATACGACCTCCCTCATCGGTTATGCTATCCTCTCCGGAGCGGGAAGTCAACGGCACGCCTTCAGCGGGGTATCGCGTTTGCCGTCTATCATCCCGGCCCAACAGACCGGCGGCGCCACTACGCCGTTCAAGTATTTTGCCGAAGACAAAACCTTGGCGGGACAAGTTCGCCTCCTACACAAAAAAACAGGACACCCAAAGCTGGGTGTCCTGTTTCACTCTGGAGCGGGCAACGAGGCTCGAACTCGCTACCTCCACCTTGGCAAGGTGGCGCTCTACCAGATGAGCTATGCCCGCGGAACAAGGGGTATTCTACCAGAGAAACACCCGCTTGTCAAGACTCTTCTGCAAGATTTTCCGAATTTTCTTCCGCAGCAGCCGCGGCGTCTCCGCCCATCACAAACTCGATCAGCCCCACCGGACCCTGTGCCGGATAATAGGAGATCGTCCAGGGCGGCGTCTCTGCCAGACCTCGCGCCTCCCGGAGCTGTGCCACCGTCTCCTCCACCCGGGCCTGGCCGTCCTCTCCCCAATAGCCGACCCGGACCGCCAGCTCCGTGCGGCCCTCGTCCAGCGCCGCCTCCAGCAGGGCGGACAGCGCCTCCGTACTGGTGGCGTTCACCACCGCCTGGATCTGCTCCGCCGTCCGGCGGTAGCTGACCTGGATGCTGATCTCATAGTACCCCCGCTGGGACCGGCTGGAGGCGGTGATATACTCCACGGCATAGGCGCCCATAGGCGTCTCCTGCTGGACCTCCGTAGTGGCCTGCTCCAGTGTGTCCGCCACCGTCAGATCGTCCTCGTAGTTGTAGAGGCGGACCGTGGCGCTCTCCGTGTGCTGGCCGATGAGGATCAGCAGGTCGTTCACGATGTCCTGGTAGTTCTCCGCCCGGAGAGTCCCGGCGGCCTCGCTCTCCCAGAACTTGCTGCTGTGGGGCTCCACGGTGGCATAGTTCCGCTCCAGCAGGGCGCTGCACCCCGTCAGGGACAGGCTGACGCACAGGAGCAGGGTGAGATGGCGCAGCTTCACGGCTCGGCGCCTCCTTTCCGGTCAGAATGGCCCAGGGACGGGCAGGGGCGCGCTTACAGCCCCAGGTCCTCGTCCACCAGCAGGACCTCCGTCTCCATGCCCAGCATAGGCCCCCAGAGAGTCACCAAGGCGCGGCAGACCCGCTCAGGACTCCGGCAGTCGTAGCAGCGGTCCGCCTTCACGGCGCAGGGCGTCTTCTTCCCCAGCTGCCGGGCGCGCTGGGGTGCAGCCACGTTCCGGGCCCGGTACACCGCCGCCTCGTAGGTGGGGGCCAGCTTGTTCCGGCCGATGACAAAGTACACCTTCTCATGGCCGAACAGCGTAGCGGACACCCGGTTGCCGGTGCCGTCGATGTTGACGATCTCCCCCGACTCCGCCAGGCCATTGGCAGAGGACAGGTACACCTGGGTCTGCATGGCCGCCTTCCGGGCGGCGTTCGCCTCCTGCTTCCAGTGCCAGATGACGGTGTTGTGGGCCGCCAGCTTGTCGTACACCCCCAGAGCGTCCAGGGTGGCGGAGCCGCCGAAGCCCACGGTCTTGCCGTCGATGGCGCCGTCCAGGTAGGCCGCGGCCTCCTCCGCCGCCGCAAAGGTGCGTACGGTGTAGCCCCGGCGCTCCAGGGCCTGCTGAACCTTCGTGAAATCTGTCATGTCAAATTTCCTCCTTCTGATAATCCCCAAATCCCTCGCCCAGGATCTCATGGGCGTCGCACACGATGAAAAAAGCCTTCGGGTCGATCTCCCGCAGCATCCGCTTGATGGGCACGATCTCCCGCTGCCTGAAGGCCACCAGCAGCACCTGCTTCTCCGCGCCGGTGTATGCGCCTTTTCCCTGAAGCAGCGTCACGCCCCGGTTCATATCCAGCAGTCCCTGGACCGTCTCCTCCCACCGGTCGGTGATGATGTAGGCCAAACGAGAGGTATCCCACCCGTACAGGATCATATCCATGACCTTGGACAGCAGATACATCTGAATCAAGCCATAAAGTGCCGCGTTGACGGTGCCGAACACCACTGCAGCCAGGATCACCACCACCATGTCCGGGATCATCACCAGCTTACCGATGGGCAGCCAGGGGAATTTCAGCTTCAGCAGCTTGCCGATGATATCCGTGCCGCCCGTCGTGGCCCCCTGGGAGAATACCAATCCCAGCCCTACCCCCATCCCGGCGCCGCCGTACAGGGTCGCCAGGATCGGGTCCATCGGGGGGAAGGTATGCATCCATGCAATCACGTCAATGGCCAAGGAACTGACTGCCATGGCGTACAGGCTGCTCACCAGCAGGCGGCCTCCCAGCAGCCGCCAGCCCGCCAGAAACAGCGGCACATTGACAAGGATGGACAGCACTCCCACCGGCAGGACCGGCACCAGGGCGTTCACGATCTGGGCTAGACCCGTCACGCCGCCCATGGCGATCTGGTTGGGGGCTACGAACCAGTCAAATGCCAGGGCGTAGATCACTGCCCCCAGCGTGATGATACCGCAGCTCCTCACCTTCTGCGCCATAGATCTACTCCTTTTCTATCTGATTCAGTCCAGCAGATCCATCTGCCGCTCCTCGGAGTCCTCCTCCCGCAGCAGGGCGCCCGCCGCCGGGAGACTGCGCACCCGGTAGCGGCTCTGGTTGGTGATGGGCGTGTCCTCCAGCGCCTTCACCGTCTCCAGCTGGTACTTTGGCTTCAGGGTCATCACCGCCACCCCCTGGGTGGTGCGGGTGGTCTTGGGAGCCAGCAGAGCGGTGTGGAAAATCAGCGCCCGGGGCTCCGTGGAGTACACCGCCAGCTCGCAGTCTGTATCCAGCCTGCGGATACAGGCCAGGGGCGCCTTGTCGGAGTAGGCCCCCGTCAGCTTGCGGCGGTTGGAGGTGGTCTTGTAGGCGGTCAGGTCCACCCGGGCCGCCTTGCCGTTTGCAAAGAAGAACAGCAGGGCCCCGGCGTAGTCCGGTCCCGGCAGGACGGCGTAGATCACATTCTCGCCGCTGTCCATGGAGAGTTTCGCGGGCAGATAATCCCCCAAGGCGCTGGCCTTGGTGTCTTCAAACTCGCTGAGGCGGGTCTTGTACACCTGGCACCGGTCCGTGAAGAACATGATCTCCGCGCCGTTGGTGGTCTCAAAGGTCTGGGACAATCCGTCCCCGTCCTTGTACTTCTGGTCCGCCGCCATTCGCAAAGAGGCGGGGGTGATCTTCTTGAAGTACCCCTCCCTGGAGAGGAACACATGGACGGAGTAGTCCTCCACCTGAGCCTCCTCCACATAGGTCTCGATCTCGTGGCTGTACACGATGGAGGTTCGGCGGGGCTCGCCGTATTTCCTGGCCGCCTCCGTCAGCTCGTCCACCAGGATCTGCTTCAGCCGCCGGGGGGAGTTCAGGGTGTCCTCCAGGTCGGCGATCTCGTCCTGGAGGGCGGCGGTCTCGTTGACACGCTTGAGGATATACTCCTTGTTGATGTTGCGGAGCTTGATCTCCGCCACGTACTCCGCCTGGATCTGGTCGATGCCGAAGCCGATCATCAGGTTGGGGATGACCTCGGCCTCCTCCTCTGTCTCCCGGATGATTTGGATGGCCTTATCGATGTCCAGCAGGATCCGCTTGAGGCCCTTTAAGAGGTGCAGCTTGTCCTGTTTCTTCTTCATCACGAAGTAGACCCGCCGCCGGACGGACCCGGTCCGCCAGGCAGTCCACTCCTCCAGGATCTGCCGCACCCCCAGCACCTTGGGAGTACCGGCGATCAGCACGTTGAAGTTGCAGGCAAAGGCGTCCTCCAGGGGTGTCAGCTTGTAGAGCTTGGTCATCAGCTTGTCCGGGTCCACGCCCCGCTTCAGGTCGATGGCCAGTTTCAGGCCGGAGAGGTCCGTCTCGTCCCGCATGTCGGCGATCTCTTTCGCCCGGCCCGCCTTGATGAGCTCCGCCACCTTGTCCAGGATGGCCTCCACGGTGGTGGAGTAGGGGATCTCGTAGATCTCGATGAGATTCTCCTCTTTGACGTAGCGGTACTTGGCCCGGACCCGGACGCTGCCCCGGCCGGTCTCATAGATCTCCCGGATGGTGTTCCGGTCGAAGATCAGCTCTCCGCCGGTGGGGAAATCCGGCGCCAGCAGGGTCTCCATCAGGTCGCAGTCCGGGTTCTTCAGATAGGCGATGGTGGTGTCGCAGACCTCCTTCAGATTGAACCCACAGAACTGGGAGGCCATGCCCACGGCGATGCCGCTGTTGGCGGACACCAGAATGTTGGGGAAGGTGGTGGGCAGCAGGGCCGGCTCCTTCATGGTGTTGTCGTAGTTGTCCACAAAGTCCACGGTGTCGCTGTCGATATCCCGGAACAGCTCGGCGCAGATGGGCGTCAGCTTGGCCTCTGTGTACCGGGGGGCGGCCCAGGCCATGTCCCGGGAGTAGACCTTGCCGAAGTTGCCTTTGGAATCCACAAAAGGCGTCAGCAGGGCGCCGTAGCCCCGGGAGAGGCGCACCATGGTGTCGTAGATGGCGGCGTCGCCGTGGGGGTTGAGGCGCATGGTCTGGCCCACGATGTTGGCGGACTTGGTCCGGGCTCCCGTCAGCAGACCCATCTTGTACATGGTGTACAGCAGCTTGCGGTGGGAGGGCTTGAACCCGTCGATCTCCGGAATAGCCCGGGAGAC